>Ga0307511_10001744_pt1 | contig 22895 bp, 22 predicted proteins | sample 13_EM_MG_FD_200266 | JGI IMG/M metagenome (GOLD analysis project Ga0307511, IMG submission 200266) | Populus trichocarpa ectomycorrhiza microbial communities from riparian zone in the Pacific Northwest, United States - 13_EM | ecosystem: Host-associated > Plants > Roots > Unclassified | place... | reverse complement strand
CCCTGCAACCCCCCCCCCCCCCCCCCACCCCACCCCCCCCCCCCCCGGGGGGGGGGGGGGGTGCTAGTAGTACCCGTGCTAGACTCACTCCGAGATACAGGCAAGACGGAGTCGTGAATCTTCCTTCGCGAACTGCCCAGGTCCACCCAGTACACTCCCTACAAGGATTGCTCAGTAGATGCTGTCAGGGTGTTTCAAACCATCCGCCAGCGTCGCAAAGTTCAGCATCCTCTTCCTTTCCTCAAACTCAGGCTCACTCATCAATCCCTATCTCAGACTAACGCTATATACAAGATCCATTGATTTGGATCTCAAGAATGTCCCTCTTGAGTCCACCCCTTCTTCGTCTTTTCCCGCCTCCTTTTTATCCTTCAACATTCCCTCGGAGGTCCGCGATCCAACCAGGTCACCCGGAAAACGGATCGCCAGTGGAGGGAGCCGTCGTTGCTCATAGGTTCATTTTTTGCTAACTTTTACAACTTGGCTTTTATCACCAATCGACTAGGTCGTGAACCGACTTCATTGGAAGCGACAACGAGGCAGGAAGCACGCACAGGCTGACTAAGTAAAGGCTCGGGTGGAGATTAGCACACTCCTTCCACTGTTTTTTCCCTCGAACCTGAGGGCCTCCTTGACCCCGATAAGAGTGATATCAGAACCCGGGGGCATGCCCAACTGTTGTCCTGGCCATTCTTGAGTGAATGCGACACCGTTCCCCTTTGCAATCACGATACGTCCGTACCTCCTCGAGGAAACAGTCGAACTGGATGGCACCTTCCATTCCCCACAGATGAGACTGTGAGTGCGTATGACCCACGAACGCGTCGGCCTAACTCGTGTTCTTGGGCAGCGAAACCCCGGGGATTGGTGTATGGATTTACGGTCCGGTCATAGCGAACCTAAACAACGTAGGAGGCGCACGTTGAAAACGGGCTTTTAGTCCATCATTTTGAATCAAGTTTTGGTTTTATCCCGATCGCCATCACGAAAACGCCGCATCCCGTGAGGATGAGATCTTAGGACCATTGGGTGAGCCCTCGAAAGTCTCAGGTTTCTCGCCGAACGTATTTCTCGTTTTGGTAACACACGTTCCTTATCTACTTTCCCTCGGTCAGCTAGCGCCGCGCTGGTCACAATTGGATGTGGGGCGCCGAACTTTTCTGGCCGCACGAAATATGAAAACGCCACAAAACTAATCGTGAACCAGCGGGGGAGCACGAGAGGACCGGAATGGGCATTCTTGACCCTGCCATAAGGGATCTTCGTAAAACCCATTTTGCACACCAAAAAGTGGTTGGTCATCAATCTCCACCCATATATTAGTTGGACATCGGGCGTGATGTAGGGTGACAGCTGTTTGAACTACCGACATACACCAGCTGAAATGCATCACACACGCGTTCATAAGTCATATAAACACGAAGGTGCGACTCTAACCCACCCCCATCCCCGTCCTTTCGGTTAACAACCAGTCACACATGTCTTCTCTGCTGAACCTAATCATCACAATCGCTAACGACATGTGAGCTTGTCCTCTCTCCGATCTCCTGGCTATTATCAGAAGCCACTGATACCCTTTTGAATCTGAATCGATAGCATTGCGGTCAAGGTGTGCAGACCTACCCCTGGCGGTGGATCGATTTAACAGGACACTGTAGTATTATGCGGTCGCAGTGACGACGATTTTCTTCTATGAGTTCTTCTTGATGCTCCCCGAAGAGGTAAGATACCAATTTTGGTGGCTCTTCGTGCTCGCCGAAGTTGACGCCACCCCTGTCAGATCCAATACGTATAGTCATCAAACAAAACTTGGGGTATGCTGAACTTTTTTACGATACGGGGATCATAAGGCCTTTGACAACTTGGCAGTCTTCTACCTTTTCCTCCTAGTAAGCACGCGCCGATTGTGGAACCTCCCACTTTTTTTCTTTTTTGACAGAATGAACAGAACAGATACTTCCCGATGGCGTTCCTGTTCTGGTTCTTGATCGGTTCGTGCTCGAATCCACGAAAGGGTCGAGCCTTGAACGATTAACCAATCGTTTTAGTTTCCTACCGGCTAGATTTCTCGCAAGGGGTAGGTAAAGAATGGGTTATGTCGGGACGTCCGCTTACCTCCTCTCTGCAGCTGTACGACTGTATTACCACAGATTATACGAGGATTGTCTCATCTCTTAACCTACAGCTGCGACAAAACATCATTTATGTCGGGCTTCGCCTTTACTATCTGCACGTTGCTCGCGCAGATAGTTTTAACCCTAAGGTAAAAACGAGTCCGTATGACTCACACACAGGGGTCCAGTTGTGAGGGGTCGCGTTTCTCAAAGAACCCAACAGGATATACGCTGTGTCTGGCAGACGCAGGTCAATCGCTGCTGCATTTGCTATAATCACCGTCTCCCAACTTGCCCTTTGGATTTACCTGACCTTCCTAACAGCGACACACCCAGGTAGGCCCTGGACGCTCAATAGATTGCTCGTGTCCCCCTTCAGCTAACTTATAAGTTTGACTGCAGCGGAAACCATTCCAATAACCATCCCTTTAGACTGCTTCAAGATATGTGTCCCCCCGCGCCACAGGGGTATCGAGGTCGCCTATACTGGGATTTCGCTAGCGTATGGTGAGACATTCAAAGATATACCCTACCCCAAACGGTTACTCAAACCATTCTTGAAGACGTGCTCGCGTTTTTTACCATATTGTACCTGCCCGGTGTAACACCCGGTCGGTGGACAATCCGACAGCTCGGTATTCCTGATTTACTGGGTAACATTTTGAGAGATGCGACGGAATATTTCCTTGTGATCTTCACGGCGCATTTTGTCCTCGTCATGAGCATTCTATTCGCTAGGGTAAGTTCAATCATATATTTGTGAACCACAACGGCGTTAATGGTTTCTTTAGCACTCTCTTCAGCTACTCCCGGCTGTGTAAGTCGAGGTTTTGTTACCCTTTCTTGTTTTGGGCTGAACCACACGTCTAACGATGAAGCGGGAACATCGTGTAAGCCAGATCTCAGGGGAGTATACTCAAATGGACATTGAACTGACGTAGAACACAACCCGTAGGTACCTTCCGATCATGATCACACGATTGATGATTTCCTTGAGGAAAGTTGCTCATTCGCGAGGTTCGGTTTGGAGTATGGGCGATTCCGCCACCAACCGCGGCCCCGGTCGTGAGACACAGTATGCGATTTGCGTCCAACAGTGGCACGTTGAATAGACGGGATGACGACACATCGTTCCTGCCGATCTCGCCCGGTGGAGTCTAGCGGGAACGATGGTGGCGTGCTATAGGGCGCATATAAGTATTGTTAGGTAGAATTGAACTCGTTGTAGGCGCTCCGGGGACCCTTGCCACTCAACATGGAATTTAAGCTCCCAGGCAAGGAGAGGATGGAGGGGTACGAAAGCACCGAAGGGAAAACATTGTTTTCAAGGCTGGTTCAGCGCAACGAACTACTACCCCACAGAAGTTCCGACCGTTTTCGCTTCAGATTGCGGGTCCATTAGACGGCGCATCCTACAGCACATTACCTAACGGTGTATGTTACCGAAGCTCAGGGCAATCTGCGATGAAGGTTTGCCTCTTTCCTTCAACGGGAAGAGTTAGGAGATGAAGTCGCGTACTCTACTCGTCGTTGCATAAGGAAGCGTTGTGCTTGTTTAGACGGCGGCCCGCCGGAAGGCAGCACAGTTGGCGTTACTGTACTGGGTCGAGTTCCGACATTCAACTTGAGGGAATGGAGGGAACAACTCCCAACCACTGCCACGCAACCACCCCTGGCACCTGGGAGTCGCAACAAGCCAAGTTCTACTCCCCAAATAATTACACCGAGTATATGATAAGCTACGCCTCCTTCTCATACTACACCCCGAGCGAGATCGGTCAAGGTAGTGTGTCATCATCCCCTCTATTCAATGCACCACCGTTGGATGCAAACCGGATGCTACACATTTCACGACCGGGGCCGCGGTTGGCGGTAGATTCGCCCATACTCCAAGCCGATCCTTGCGAGTGAGCAGCCTTCCTCAAGGAAATCATTAACCGCGTAATCATAATCGGAAGGTACCTGGGGTGTGTATTCCATGTTAGTTCTACATCCATTTGAGCACAGCCTCCGAGGTATAGCTCACACAATGTTCCCGCTTCGTCGTCCAATATACGGTTCAGCTTCGGGACGTGAAAGAGACAGAGCTACGACTTACATGCCCGGAAGTAGTTGAAGAGAAGGCTGAACAGCAGCTTAGCATCATCGCGATTCACAAAATCCATCACCAAACCTACCCTTGCGGATATAATGGTCACGACGAGGATAAGATGCGCCGTGAAAATTACAAGGAAGTATTTCGTTGCGTCCCTCATAATCGTACCTAGTAGGCCAGGAATACCAGACCATCTGAGCGACCACCGACCGGCCAGATGCACTATCACAAGAAACGCGAGCAAATCTTCCGAGAACAGAGTTGGTGTAAGTGCTTGGAAGCGAGGAGAATTTTGGGATGTCTTACCGTATGCTAGTGAAATCCCAGTAAAACCGATCTCAACTCCCCTGTGACGCGAGAAGCAGCATAGCTTGAAGGCGTCGAATGGAATTGGGGGGATGAACTCCGCTGGATAGAATGTACGAGTTAGGGAGCAAGAGCAATCCGCGGAGCGTCCGGGACTCACGGGCTGGTTGTGTTGCCGTCAGAAAAATCCCGTAAATCCCGAAGGCGAGTTGCGAGGTGGTAATCAACAGAAAAGCAACGGCGATCTTCCTACGTTTGCCGGTCACAGCGTATATCCTGTTGGGTTCTTTGAGTACACAATTACCCCCGACGAAGTGCCCGGGCAACAAGCCGTCCGGTCGCGTTCACACCTTAGGGTCAGAACTATTTGTGCGACCAATGTGTTGATGACAAAGGTGAGGCTTGTAACAAACGATGTCTTGTGGCACCTTTAGGTCAAGAATGAGATAGGCCTATAGGATCAGTAAAACGCAACCGCACAGCTACGGGGGGTAAGCAAACGTCGTGACACATATGGTCCCTTCCTACCTCTTGTGAGAAATCCTGCCGGTAGGAGCCTACAACGAGTAATCAATCGTTCGAGGCTTGACCCTTTTGTAGACCAGAGCACGAACCGGTCAAAAACAGGAACAGGAACGCCATCGGGAGGTATCTATTCTGCTCACCCAATCAGAAAAATGCAGGTTAATCGCCGACCGTGGGCTTACTAGGATGAAAAGATAGAAGACTGTCCAGTCATCAACACCCAAAGGATCCTCGCCTCGCTAGAGAAGTCGACATACCCCAGGTTTTATTTGATGACCACGCATATCGAACCTACAGAAGCGGCCTCAGCCCCGAGAGACACGAGGGCCAGCCGAAAACCGTCTCACCTCATCTGGTAGCATCACAAGGTACTCGTAGAAGAAAATCGTCGTTGCCGCAATCCCGTGGTACTGAAATACCCCATTAAAACCAACTCGCCGCCAAAAGGGGAACCCGCACACCTTGATCGCAGTGCTATCCATTCGAGTTGAACGTGCGTCAGTGACTCCGGACGACGGCCAAAATATCGAAGAGACCAGCTCACATATCATTACCGAGTCTGATGATCTGAGTGATGGAAGAAGACATGCTTGGATACTCGCGAATGTGCTTCCCTCGGAGGGGCGGACACTAGGGTGGACGAGAGCTACTCCCTATGTTTATAAGGTGCGCAAATGCACATCCCATTCACCAACACCGCATCGCGCCCAACGTCCGACCGGAAGCGCCCGGGTTAGCGTTGTCGCCCGGTCACAGAGGCCTTGTAAAATCGGTTTTACCAGAGTGCCTTCACGGGGATGTCAAGTTTGCCTGTCTAGAGCTCTTTTCTCGTGGTGGTGGCCGGTGTTCGTTTTTGGATCCCCGGATAGGCAATGGAGTCTAATTCTATCCTCCAAGTTGTGGACAGCGCGCTAGTAGACGCCGGAAATTTGATAAACAGCGTGTACTGCTAAAATCAGAAGCGGTTTCGCTGACAAACCCAAGAGACTAATGACCTTCAGGTCCCGAGATAATACTAGGACAGTTCCATAGGTGAGGAGTGGAAGACGCTATGCTGTTCGGCTGTGGTTTCGTTGTCGCGTCCAAGGGTGATCGAGAAGCAGCGCAAGCATAGCGTGACCGTCGATGAAAGCTGTGCCACAGTCATTCACTTGGATCCCGAACACCGCTCTGTAGTGCTCTGTCATATTACCGGGATTCGAGGTGCCATTTTGATCCGGGCCGAATGGGTCCCCCAAGTTCAACAAAGAAACAAAGGACAGAACATCCTCGTACTTGCGACTACATTGGGCGGAGATAATGGCTGAAGGGAGGAATCCAATAGCCGAACCCTTGGAAATGGGAGTGACTGTCAACTCAAACCCCCGCCCGATCCTTCGCTGGGTCGGCCTGTTCCGCGGCGCAGTTTCTTGTTATCACTCTCCTCGGTGTTTGAAACCAAACGGTCGCGTCACGGGCCGATCCCGCTGAAAGGACTTTGACAAAGAAGCGAACTCACGAGTAGCGACCTCCATCGGTAATCCGTTCGTCGAGTAACCTGGCCAGGGGGCGGATCTCAAATGGGAATGTCAACGCTTGGATTCAAAATTTTCTACGGATCCCTGTCGGTCGCCGTTTTACAGAGTAAATGACCATGGGTGTCGGGTCGTTGACGCTTTCGCCCATCGGCGACCAGACGAGCAGCAATGTTGACTCATCAAAGATCGAGAGTGCTGGGGACCGATTGCTGTGTCGAGAAGTGAGCGGAGACACGCGACGGCGGTACCAGGCTCTTCGGGAGGTCACGGTGGAGGATTCGGCGAAGGGCAAGCTACACCACCGGATTGTGTCCACTACGACGGATGTGGTGACGGGCTACGCGTAAAGAAGTTGAGTTCAGTCGGAGTTTTATGGCAAATAGAGGAGGGAAGACGCCGAGCGGGTCTGGGTTTGCGTTTACTGATCTGTCCGGAGTGCAGCCAGTTGCTTGAACAGGCCAAGGAGTAGGAGAGCATCGATCAACTCCCGATCATCAGCAAATCGTGGAAAGTCTGTTATAGCCTTGCAGCACCTGGTGATCAAGCCGCATAACTGTTATAATTGAATATCTGGGTCTACCACTTTCGTAGACCATGATATTACAGTATACGATTTTCCACGATTTGTTGATGCATAACCATGCGGCTACCCCCTGCACTTTGAATACATTGGCTCGCAGTACCTACAACAAGTCGAACACCGTCCCACAAGTAATTAAATCTAGTGCGTGGGAAGCTACCCTCCTTCTTACCACCACACCCTAGGTCAGGCGGGCGAGGGCAATGTGCCATCATCAGGTCCGACCGGTGCGCCACGGCCAGCGGACGTGAATCGGATCATGCTGTACGTCTCACGACCAGGGCCTCGGTTGACGGTAGATTCACCCATACTCCAATCCGATCCTTGCAGATGAGCGGCTCTCCTCAAGGAAATCATCAACCGCGTGATCATAATCGAAATGAACCTGTGGTTTGTGTTCCACGTCAGTTTGGCATCCGTTGGAACACAGGGTCCTGAGTTCCGACTCACACAATGTTCCCACTTCACCGTTTGATGCATGGTTCAGCCTTAGAACCAAAAAGAGATGGTAACTGTGACTTACACAGCCGGGAGTAGTTGAAGGGTGGGCTGCAGAAATCCCTCAGAGTCGTTATAATTCGCAAAACACGTTACTGAGCTTACCCTAGCGAATAGGAGGGTCATGACGAAGACGAAATGCGTCGTGAAGATCACAAGGAAGTATTTCGTGGCATCCCTCAGAATCGTACCAAGTAGACCCGGAATACTGAATCGTTGGGTCGTCCACCGAGCGGCCAGATGGAGGATAATCAAGAACGCGAGTAAATCTTTCAAGGACGGGTGGCGTAGTGACCATTTGGAAACAGGGTGAGTTTTGGAACGTCTTACCATATGCAAGTGAAATCCCAGTATAGGCGATCTCCATTTTCCTGTGGCGAGAGAAAATACATATCTTGAAGCCGTCAAACGGAATCGAAGGGACGGTCTGCGCTACGGTCGCGTTTATATATTGAATGAGGAACGCGACTGGTCCGTTGAACATCCAGTGCCCACCTGCATGTGTCGCCGCCAGGTAAATCCGGTAAATCCCGAGGGCGAGTTGGGAGGTGGTTATTAGAGCAAGAGCTGCAGCTATCGGCCGGCTCTTAGCAGCCACAGCATATATCCTGTTAGGTTCTTAACACAACTCCCCACGGCAAACCCACATGCAGGAAATGATCCGGGTTCACTCTCACCTCAGGGTTAGAACTATCTGCGCAATCAACGTACAGGTGACAAAGGTGAGGAGCGGAATAAACGACGCCTTGTTACACCTGTAAGTTAAGCTGAGGTTAGACACTCCTCACGGATTCCGCGGCAAAATATAGCCGTACAGCTATAGAAGGGGGGTAAGCAATCATCGCGATGTAACCGGGGCTTAACCCACCTGTTGTGAGAAATCGTGCCGGTAGGAAACTGTAGCAATGGTCAATCCCATGAGACTCGACCCTCTCGCATAATTAAACACACACCAGCCAAAAGCCGGAATAGGAACGCCATCGGGACGTATCTGTTCTGTTCACTCTTCAGGCAAAGCATTGGTTAACCGACGATGATGCACCTACCAGGAGGAAAAGATAGAAAACTACCCGTTCATCAATACTCAAACGATTCCCGCCCCATAGAAGAACTCAGCGTACCCCAGGTTTTGTTTGATGACCAAGCGTATTTAATCTGGGGCATGGCGTGAGCTTCGATAATCGGGAAGGGACACCAAAAACGGTCTTGCCTCATCGGGAAGCATCATGAAGTACTCGTAGAAAAAAACCGTCGTTGCTGCGATCCCGTAATACTGGAGTGCTCCTTTAAATCAATCCACCAAGGAAGAAGAACCTGCACACCTTGATCGCCGTGCTATCGGTTCGAATCCGATTGTGCATTAGTGGCTTCGAACGGCGGTCAGAGCGTCGAAGGAAGAACCGGCGTACATGTCATGACCGTATTCAATGATTCGGGGCACAGAAGACATGCCTGGAGACTCGTGACTGCGTGGCAGTCGGAAAAGCAGACACCGGGGTGAACCGGGGTCACACACCAGCATTTATAAGAAACGCAAATGCATATACGACGCGGGCACCGCATCGCGCCCACAATTCAACCAGGAGCACTCGGATAAGGATTGACACTTAGCCGCCTCGGTATCTCACGACTAACTCTATGAGGGTACCCCGATCGCGATGTTATGCTTGCCCGTGGAAAGCTTCTCTCTCACCCATCATCATCTGACGGTCCGCGATCGGTTTTCTTTTCCGAATTTTCGTGCGGCTAGAAAGTTCCAACTCCCTTCCACCAGCCCAAAGCGCTAGTAGACCCGAGAAATTTGGGGGCGGTGCGTGTCAATAAAAAAATAAACTCGTTCGCTGACAAACCTAAGATGTGGGCTTGGCAAGTTCGACCAATCACCTCCAAACCCCGAGATAGTCCTGAGACAAATCCGTGTGTGATAAGTGGAAGGTGCTAGGCTGTCCGTCTGTGGCATTCATTGCCGCCCCTGGGGACGGATTGGTTACTCTCTGCCATCAGCGCGAGAAACAGTGCAAAACACGTCGTGACCGCTGGCAGATACAGTGTCGCAGTCACCCACCAGAACTCGGACGCCGTTCGGGCATGCTGCCAGGGTTCGAGATGCCATGTTGATTCATGCCGAAGGAGAATCGAGGATTCAAGAGAAACTGTTAAGGAAAGGGCGTCCCCGTAGGCCTGTGGCCACATCGGACAGATGCAATGTCCTCAAGAAGAAACCTTTATATACCTCATGAACCTTCGCTGGGCGGGTCCGTTCCGCAACGCAGTTCTTCGTTATTGTGCTCACTAAAACCGGTCCGCAACCTGACCGTTTGGTCACAAAGACTAGTGCGAAAACTTTGGCAGAAAACCCAACTCACGAGTAAAGACTTCCTCTGTCAACAGTCCCCCCACCGAGCAACCCGACCGGGAGGTGGACATTGCAGGGCATCACGATGCGCCGGCGGATTGTAACCGCTACGACGGATGTGGATGATCCAGGGCTGCCTGACGAAGCCAAGCTCAGTCGAAGTTTGATGGCAAAGAAGTGCGGAAGATGAAGAGGGGATATCCAAGAGAGATCCCAATCGGTGGACTTCGCATATCGTGTTAAGCTGAGAGTAGGATCACCGAGCAGTGAGTACGGGTTCGAGGAGGGCCAAAATGTGAACGGGGAGGGGGGACAAGCCGAACTCCATGATGCTGGGCAGTTCGGAACGTCCTCCGGGCATCCACTGATGCTCGTCGACAGCGACGAGCGTACTGGGTGAACCCGGCCGGCCTACGAAGGAAGATTCGTGCAGGCTGAGCCATGAGCTAACAGTTATCACAGACCGGTACTACGAGCACGTCTTGCTTCAACCTGACGAGGTGAAAATGAATCGACTTTGCGCTTATTGAAATGATAATGCGGAAGCCGGGCCTCTTCTCTTTGGCGTGGATGACGGGAATTGGCCACCGTGTTTACGAAGAGAGAGGGTTGGTGCGACGGCGCGGACCAATCGCTTCTGCGGCCCGCTTTTGGTAAGGGTAGGGATGAGCGCTCGCCGCTTGGGGAGTCCTCCGAGCGGGCCGGCGAACGCGACATTGAAGGGCGGTCCCTGCAAGGAAACAGAAGTCGCAAGGAATGGACATCTGGACCCTCGATAACCCCATTGAAACCCAATACCGAGTAAATATTACGCTTCCTCTAGCTCTTTCGATCCGATGTGGTCGGAGGGCAACCAGGAATAGATAGATCAACTCCCGACCATAACTGGTGTGCGACTAGTACTAGTACCCTCACGCAGTTTGGAATCGCAAACCGATCCGGAACATCTACAAGTCAAACTCTGGCTCACAACTAATTACACCAAGCATATGGTAAGCTGCCCTCCTTCCTTCCCATTATACTACAGGGGAGATCGGTGAAAGTAATGTATCATCGTCCCGCCTATTCGACACACCACGGTTGGGCTCAAACCGCATGCTTCACGACCATGGCTGCGGTTGACGGTAGATTCACCTAGGCTCCAGGCCGTTCCTTGTAAATGAGTGACTTTCCTCAAGGAGATCATAAGTCGTGTGATCATAACCAGAAGGTACCTATGGTTTGGGTTTCGTGTCAGTTCGACGTTCGTTGAATACAATCTCCTGAGTTCCGACTCACACAATGTTCCCGCTTCATCGCTCCATACGCGGTTCAGCCCCAGAACGAGAAAGGAACGCGAACTGCAACTTACGCGGCTGGGAATGATTGAAGAGAGGGCTAAAGAAACCGCTCAGCATCGCTGCAATTCACAAAATGCGCCACTGGACTTACCCTGGCAAATATTAGGGTCATGGCCAGGACGAAATGCGCTGTGAAAATCACAGTGAAGTATTTCGTTGTGTCCCTCAGAATTTTGTCCAGTAGACCCGGAATACCAAACCGATGGATCGTCCACCGACCGGCTAGATGCAGCATAATAAACAAAAAAAGCGAGGAAATCTTCCAGGAGCTGATATAGTCATTTGGAAAAGAAAAGTGAATTTAGGAACACCTACCGTATGCCAGTGAAATCCCAGTATAGGCAAATTTTCCTGTGGCGCGAGGGGGAACACACTTTGAAGCCATCAGACGGAATAAGGGGGATGTTCTCCCCTGTGATGGGATTGATGTATTAGAGGGGGATACGAACGACTCGCTGAGAGCCCAACTTCTGCGGCTTACCTGCGTATTTTACCTCCAGGGAAGTCCGGTAAACCCCGAGGGCGAATTGGGAGGCGGTAATCATAGCAAAAGCAACAGCGGTCACTCTGTTTTTGCCACTCACGGCGTACATCCTGTTGAGTCCTTTGAGAACACAACTGCCCGCAACCAGTCGTCCGAGAGCAGTAGGCCATCCGAACGTATTCTCACCCGAGGGTCAAAACTATCTGCGCGACCAATGTACTGGCGACAAAGGTGAGGACCGGAATAAACGGTGTCTTGTTACACCCTCAGTCAAGAGATGAGGCACTCTTCATATAAACGGCGGTAAAACGCGGACATACAGCTACAGAGAGGAGGTAAGCCGACGTCATGACACAATCCAGTCTTCCGCCTACATCTCGTGAGAACCCCCGCCAGTAGGAAGCTGCAACGAACAATCAATCGCTCGAGACTTGATCCTTTCGTGGGTTGAACACGAACCAATCAAAAACCAGAAAACGGACGCCATCGGGACGTATCTGTTCTACTCATTCCGTCAGAGAATCGCATAGTTAGTAGATAACCATACACTTACCAGGAGGAAGAGGTAGAAGACTACCCAACCCGAGCCGTCGGTACCTAAATGACCGCCCGTGAGAGAAGTCAACGTACCCCAAGTTTTATTTAGTAACCACGCGTATTGAATCTGTAGGAGCGGCGTGAGCTTCAACAATCGCGAAGGGCTACCAAAAACAGTCTCACCTCGTCGGAGAGCGTCATGAGATATTCATAGAAGGGGACGGTCGTCGTCGCAATACCATGATACTTGGGTACCCCGTTAAATCTATCCACTGTCGAAGGAGAGTCTGCACACCTTGATCGCGGTGCTATCATTCGATATCGAACGTTTGACGCGCATCACTGACTCCAGGCGACAGGCGGGATGTCGAAGAGGGGACCGGCTCACATGCCCTTGCCGTAGTCAATGACCCGGCGGGCAAGCTCGGAGGACATGCCTGAACACTTGCTACTACGGGTTAGAAGGGCGGGTCAGAGCCGCACCCCACATTATAAGAGTCGCAAACGCACGCACGATGTACCGACACCGCATCCCGCCCAATAGCCAGGAGCGCTCTGGTGGGGTTGACGCCTGGTCGCTTCGGCCGTCCACGACTGACTTATGAGGGAGTACCCTCACAGCAATGTCAAACTCTTTCGTCCAGAACTTCATTCTCACCCTCTATCTGACACTTTGTCGCCGGTTTCCGTCCCCAGATTATCGTGCGGCCAGCCTCTTCCCCGAGTTGTGGCCTGCGCGCTAGCAGACCCGGGAAAATAAATCAGCAAAAGCGTGATACCAAGAGAAGAAACATGTTCGCTGACAAAATCCGGGCTTGGTCAATTGCCTTCGAGTCCTGAGATAATCCTGAGACAATTTTTATGCGTAATGAGTAAAATGTGCAGTGTTGTTCGGCAACGGCCTGTGTTGCCGCACCCGAGAATGAATTAGACCCTCTTTCATCGGCGCGGGAGGAGGCCCAAAAGTTCCGTGACTGCGTCCTCCGTGTCAAGTTCAGGAGAAAAACAAAGATTAGAGTGTCCGTAGATCTTTGGCTACAGCTGACACGCGCAACGTCCGAAAGGAGGTTCAGTGGTCGAACCCCCAGGCAACGAGAATCTGCCCGCTCCTCAACGCAGTTCCTCGTCCTCGCGTTCAACGGAATCGTTCCACGAAGTAATCCTTTGGCTGTAATGGCCGAGGCAGGAACCTTGTGAAAGATATAAACACACGAGTAACAACTTCCTCCGTCGAGTAACTCGGTCGGGCGGCATATAATGGAGAGGGATGTAAATGCTTACAGTCAAAATCCTCCACAAAACTCGGTAAATCACCCCTCTGCCAAGTAAGTAGCCGAGGGAGTCGATCTACTGACGTTTTCGCTCACCCTGACAACCGGACAAGCGGCAGCGCTGGCTCGTCAAGGATCGGGAGCATTGAGGACCGATCGATCTACATCAGAAGGACGTGGAACTACGGAGCTTTTTTTCGGGGAAATGACGGTAGAGGGCTCCGCAAATGTTTGGCGGGCTACCGGATTATACCCGTCACGGCGGATATAGATGAAGAGAGCTTTCTAGCACGGCTGAGCTCGGTCGAAGGTCGAACTCGTTGAAGGGGTTGGAAGGAGGGAGCGAACCCAAGAACAGTGATAGTGAGATCCAAGTCACTGGGTATTGTATAGAGTGTTGGGGTGAGAGGTGGACTGATAAGCGAGTGTGGGATCAAGAGTCCGGGGAAATACCTGGTGATGCCGGTGGGTAGCTTGAAACGTCCTCGGGCAGCGTCTGTGGACAGGGAGAGTACTGGATATACCTGGGTGGTTCAGGAGGGAAAGTCCGCGGCTCCGCCTTGCCCTCACCTCTGCGCAAGCCCGGCACGGGTGCTACCAGTGCCCACTCACGACGGACACTGATGGTAGCACAGGCTATGACTCGGAGCTCGACCCCTCATGTCAGCAGAGGATCCGAAGGGGAGGAAGTGAAAATCTGTCCCGATGAGGAGGGGATGTGGCCGCCGTTGCAGAGTAGTCGAGGGCCGGAATTTCGAGGCTTGATAAATTATATTTGAGCTGGAAGGTTAGAGGGGGAGCGAGTTCGTTATTTCCCCTGTGTTGGCTTTGGTTAATTGGTTCAAAAGGTGACCGCCGGAATGAGTACCAACGGTGAAGGTACTCACTTGCAACTCGAAAGCTGGGGTGGAAAAATCTGGGAATGTGGTTGAGGCCCACTCATATCAAAATTTCGTTGCCTACTCGGCTACCCTGTCCAAGAACTCCTGCTCCGAAACTCGGGAGTCGTCCACCCAGTTGATCTCTGATTTCGAGCGCAATCGGCGGTTTTGCCACGATCTTGGTAACGGTTTTCCATTCCCAAAGGTAAGGGTGGTTGGCTCACCACTGAAATGCGCCCGCGTCCGTGCTCAACTACAACCTCAATCCCTTGGGCAAGTCCAATACAGAGTGGATTCTGATTGTAAACACGTCAACAAAAGCAATTTGTACAATCACATACATGGGATTCAAATCAACCCCAGGTGAGGGCGTGCGTGTCTTCCACGCTTGCAAAATTGTTGGGAGCTGGGGACCAACTTCCAGACCTTCGTCTGGTGGCTTGCAACAGAGACCTCTCGTATACTCCCCGACATCACCCCGAGACTTTTTCCCCACTCCCCTTCTTCATCCTTCTCCCACAGGTCGTAAACTGTGTAAGCGACCCCCCCGCACTCCTTGCGCTTGAACGAACGGATTAGCACAACGTCAAGATAACCTGCAGAGGGGGCTATACGCACCAAATCTCTGAAGACCTCTTCAAACAAAACGTCCAGAACTTGTACTTTGGGAGAGGTGTTCATGAGGGCGACCGCGAAGGTGCTTCGAAGAGCAATATCAAATCAAAACTCGTAAGGCATATGCTCGTCGCACCCCTCACCTATTTACCAGTTCGCCTCTCCACAGCTGCAAGTCACCGCCCCCAGGAAGTGGTTTCTTCCATAGCCGTACCCCCGGTTGTCCGTTCGGATCCTGGTTTACCGCAATGATTGCTGCGTTCGTAATGATCGTCCAAGTTTCATCGGACTGAAAACGTGAACTCGAAATGAATATCGAGGGCCATCTGTTTCACTTTGGGCACGAAACACACCATGTTGAGTAAATCGTGGCCCATCACCAACGGGCTCTTCAATAGTGCCCACATCGAGAAATGTGTCACTGGGGACACAATCAGATTATATCCTCACCGCCCGCCAAACGATTCGGGCATACCATATTCATCAAATGTCATACCGCCGTTCCTGCGTAGACGTCAGCGACGCAATTGGGGGAACAGGAAGACGAGGAACGACCGATCCTACCCAACCTGAACTGTGTGTGGATTCCATCATAAGGTCGCCAAAAGTAATGGGTTCCGGGAAGAGGCTTACGCATATCAAGATCATTCCAGCGCCCGGGACCCGCTTTCTGCCCCAGGGGAGCGGCGAAGTCGATGATACGAGCCATAGCGCAATCTAACGATTGCAGTGAAATAGACCGCGGTCAGGATGAAGAAATCAGAAATCAGTATGTCTCGGTGATCTCACGGAATCCAGGGAGCTTGCAGTCCAGTACATCGGTGCAAGGACACCGTTCGTCAAAGTCATCGAATCGCTGAAGTGACCCACGGTCGGTGACTAGTAGCCAGCCGGAGTTGAAAAGACAGGATTCTCACATCACTGATGTCTCCAGACATCCTCCAGCTATTTGCAATGGTCTATTCCACGGGCAGCCGCCGTCAGCAACGGCGTAGTTAGAACTTCAACCACTGACCGTCGCAAAGTTCCACGGCTGGTCTTCACCCCAATTGCAGATCGAATACAGGATCGGGCGCCCTGTCGCATTCAGGGCGCGAGACATCTTGGCGTATCGTTCAAATGATATGAGGGGAATCCCACTCTGACCTTCGTTATAGCAGTTGTCATATTCTGGTAATGGGAGCTCAGCAACGGATCCGGAGGGTAGGAGCAACCTGATATCTTACTAAGATAATCGATTCCCCACTCGGCGTAGGTCTTCGCATCGATTTCTTCGTAACCCAGGGAACCAAACCGACCACCGCAGGTGTATCTCCCCGCGCTGCTGTATATACCAACCTAATATTGAAACATTGATACATTCGAATGACTCCTACCAGTGGAGGGGGAGGAACTACCTTCAATCCAAGCGCGTGGACTTGGTCGGAGACCGCCTTGATCCCGTTGGGGAACCTTTCAGGGTCAGGGCGAGGAGCGCCAGTATCCGGGTCCCTCGAGACATCGTGCCAGCCTATGAAACGACTTCAGATGCAGGCAAACGGAGGCAGCCAGCGGAAACACGGACAATCATCCATAACGATGTCTGTGTATGAGATCAACGAACGTTCTAACCAGGTTTGAAGGGTAGCGGAGATGTACGAGCGGCAAACGCACATTCGTACCCATAAACCCTCGACCTCTCAGCCACGACCTTCGCGGATTCAACGATGAGTGCCTCATCGATATCGCACCCGAACCTGTTCCAAGTATTCCACCCCATCTGCGGGGTTCGAGCGAGTCCGTTATCATATCCGACCACCGCTCCTGACAGTAAAAGCAGCAAGCTTGGGCGATTGAAAATCGAACCACGTAATTTCATGGCAGAAGATGAGGGGAGGGGCAGCGACGGGACTCGGGTTGCAAATACTGTCTCGTGGTTTAATGTGTGGCAGGTGACGGTTGAAGAAGACTCCTATGCAGCCCGCTGGCCAATGATGAACGTAATTGGTGCTCCAACGCAAGAAGCCCGGAACCAAATCTGGGACATTGTAAGGCGGAACATCCGTTCAAGCGTAATGTTTGTCCGCGAATAATGATGCACGCTGCACCGCTCGGTGCCAAAAGGGACCAGCCGGGCAATCCACCAGCGGCAGATACTCCCAGGAGTGGTGTACATGCATGTGTAGGTGGGGCAAGATGGAAGAGGACTCGTGGGAACCCGCTCAAGCAAAAAGACCCCTTGCGGGAATTACGACAACCGTCCGTAAAGTTAAAAAACAGGAGAAGATCCAAGGAAAAAAGGGGGAGGTATACGGCTCAGGGTGTCCTTTAAATTGGACGAGGGCTAGCGAATGGTCAAGAATAAAGAGAAAGGTCAAAAACATAAATGGTCGTATGAGAAGATTGGACATGTGTAAGTACTGTATGGTGAAAACGGAGACCAACGACGCGGAGGGACTATTATTTCTTGCTGTTCGTGACCACAACACCAGCAACAACAGCGGCGATGATGACCAGCAAAAGGATGAAAAGACCGAAACAGATCCATCGCTTTTTGCGAGCAGCTCGAGCAGACGCTACCGCCTTGTCCGTGGCCCCAACCCTGGGTAATGACGTCAACAATGAAGGGAGAGGTTCCTAGATGACACATACCCCTTGGAAGCATCCTGTTCGATGTCGAGGGCTGTGTTCTGGATGTAGTCTATCGACTCATCCTGCTGGGCGACCAAAACGCTCATCTACAGCCAAGCATAAACTAAGGAACCTGGGGGGTACAAAGTGAAGAGCCATACGTCATTGAATAACTGGGCAAGCTCTTCGATCGTGCGCTCAATCTTCTTGATGTCTTCGTGGCGATCCTGGACCTCCTTGTATGCTGCTCTGGACTGACCATACGCGGGCGAGGTCGTGAGCTGTAATGGTCGTTGATGGGAAAGTCACTAAGCTGGACAGGGAATGCCGAACGTACTGCTTGTGAGAAGATCTGACCGCCAGCTCCATCAGTGTTATCGACAACAGCAGCCACTTCTTCAGGGGTGGCGTCAGGTTTGACTACGGGAAAGAATTTAGCGCTGTTCTGTCAGGCCTCGGGTTTCGCGGTCACGACTGACCAATTTTAAATTGCCTCTCCATCCGAGTACGTTGTTTCTGACGATAATCCTTCTCTGCTTGTGTGTAGCTCTGAAGAGCCGTCATGAACTTCTGGGCGAGCACATTGACCTGCTCGTTTCCGTTTCCAGTCAACAAAACCAATCGAAGGGCGGAGCGGGCGTGAAGGCCACATACCTGATTCTTGCGAGCCTCCTGACCACGGGGAGTCGGCCGTTTTTTGAGCGCCTCAATGCGTCGTTTGATGCTGTTCCCAAGGTCCCGTGTTTTTGTGACTTCGTCGTCCAAGGCCTCGAGGCTCGGACTGGTTCCATCTACAGCGTTTAGTGACTTTGTTTGGAGGTCCCGAATCTGCCTAACGTTGTTGTCGAACTGTTTGATCAAATCGTGGATGCCGTTGACCTAACCAACGATGTTTTTGGTGTAGGTGGTGCGGCTTTGGTCAGGATTGGGGAGAGCCTGAGGACATGAGACAAGATACCTCGTCGAGAAAGTCGTCGGACGTTCCGTTCCCAGAGTTTCCAGAGTTCAAGTTCTGGTTGTTGGCGTGACCGTAGTTGGTTGCCGGTTGAGGAGTGTTCAGCTCGTAGCTGTTCTGGGCGGGCTCCGGCTGTCGCTGGGCCTTTGAAAGGGGGTGAGCGCAGGTGTGGGCGGAAGAAAGGAAAAGGGAAATACCCTCAAAGCGGCAAGACGATCCATGGCCATGGTTGAAGAGGGGAGAGTCGCGCAGTCGGGGTGCCACAGAAGGGGTCGCTTACAAGGTACAACCCTGTATTCTTAGTACCCGCTGCGAATGGCACTGCACTTCCCCATCAAGCAACTCTTCCCCACGCTTGCTCATCTTTTCCCCGGTCACTCCGTCCAGAAAATGCTTGGGACGCCGTGTCGCCTCCTTTCTGGCGTTGCCAGGCAACCAGGATCCTTTATCTGTCGCATGGGCCCATGTGGCCAGAAAGATACACGGCGAAGGGTCCGTTCCAATCGCCCTTTCAGACCACGGCCACCCCACTTCTCGTTGCCAGTATAAAACGGACCCGTCACCCAAGAAACTCCCTCCACCCCCCTCTCCTCATTCCCCCTCGAGATCAGGATGGCTCCGGGCGATCGTCAGGTCTTAGAGGGTGACTTGAACATCGGTGGTCGTAAGCATCCCGTTTCCACCGAACTGTGGCCATTTTTAACCCGATCTTCAGAGGTCGTCTCGACCCTCCATAAACGGCCCCGCAAAACCACGCACTACAACACCATAAGAGCTGAATGTACTCCTCCCTGCCCGCCTTCATCCACACACGACCGCTCACCTGAATCCTTAGATCGTGCTCGCAATGGGAAGACAACCAGGCCTTACATCACTATCAGTAGGAATCGTATACACCAAATGGTGTGTTATTTCTTTCATGGTTTCCAAGAATCTTTGCCCATATATATCACAGCGTGACACGGGTAACATCATTCCCTTGGAGAAGGGGCATATGAAGCTATCCCCGCAAGCACGGAAAGCGTGCGTTTTCTACCCGTCTGATCCCGCCGCTCCCCTGACGTACCGCCTGACCAGGATGAATATCATACTTTCCAACCCCGAACTTACCAGCAAAGAACAAACGAAATGCGTCAATAAATTCGCCGGTGTGCTCACCCGCAGGTCGATAACCCGCGATCGGTCCATTCTGGAGGTCGCGGCAGATGTCACCGAGTCCTTTCTCTCTTCCAAATCCTCTCGGGTCGCACGTCAGGTGCGTTCCTTCCACCCCCATGGAAGTCGTATCTGACACCCCATTTTTAACAGCCTACAGAACAGAACGTTTCCCGGGAGCCGGAGGCTGGACCCCCCATCCCAGGCGGCGCCCTACAGGAAAGGTGAGGCATTAGGTGGTTTGGCCAGACGTTTTCACCAACCTTTACAGTGTCCAACCGCTCCTACAACTCACCAACGACGAATCCAACGAGGTCACGGAAGAACCTCCTATTTCCGACATTCTCCTGGTGGAGAAGCATGCCCCTACTCAGCGACCACCTGTACCCCGCACGATCACCCGGCACGGAACCGAGATTTTTTGTGGTCTTGTCACTCCCGGCAATAGTCCCTCCAAAGCATCCGGAAACTACGTACGTTTGTCTCAATGCGGGCCACCCCCACACTGACTCACCTTCTGCACCTTCGCAGCCGATCCCCCCTGTTATCGAACGGGATGTCGAGATGGACGACACCACCACGGGCGATCACGATCACCCTCTCACTCCTTCTCCCGGACCCGCCCCACGAGAAACCGAGCCCCAATCCAACTTAGCGTCCGCGCTAAACGACGAGTTGCTCAACTTGAGACGAGAGAAGGAATACGTGCTCCGAGTACTCTCTCGGAACGGACAAGGTACCTTTTCCAACCTCGAGACCGTGGCCAATCGTGCGGTCCAGCAACGCGAGGAGCTTCGCGTCGAGAACCAGGAGTTACGGGCGTTCATTGAACGCCTAAAATCCGGCATAATTGACTTACAAGGCAAGATCGCCCACGTACAAGGCAAACTCGACAGAGCCGAGAGCGACCGTATTGAGATGGCGCAGAGCAGGCGTCGGTGGATCGCCAAGATGTGGGCAATTGCTGGAAGAGTCCCTGGAGGACTGCGCAAGAAAGATGCCGAAATAGAGAACATGAGGGAAAAGCTCGTAAGCCTGCACACTCGACTCGCCCAAGAGCAATCGCAGTTGCGAGAACTTCAGGATCAGCTGGAGGAAGAGACGACGAGGAGGGTGGGCGCCGAGACCAAGTTGGACGACTCAAGGACGGCCCACGCCCAAGCAATGAAGGATCGTGACCTGGCTGGGCAGAGACTCAGAGACCAGTTGAAGCACATGGCTGACAGCCTTGACTCAGGTGCCGTTTCAATCTAGCCCACCTCTCCGTGCGGCCATCAGTAGTGTTCCCTGTTTTTTCACCCCCAACACATTTCATTCGATCTGTAGATTTGTATACTTTACTTTAATCACCCACCGTCAATTTCACCCATTCGTTTACTTCCGTTCGAACCCCCGAAGCCAAACGACTGTGTTTATCCCCACCCCCCAACGCCGATCAGCCCCGCACATAACCCCGCACTATTTCGGGAAAGGGTCAGATCTCGGCAACCTTGCCCCGAATCCACGTTCATCGCGCACGGATGCCACCGGAAGCTCATACTGTACACATTGGGACCCTCACCTCTGGGGTCACCGTTGGTCAACTCGCTGTCCGTACAGTTCGCCCAGCGTTGACGCAAGCGAATTTCGGTTCTGATACTCAGTTTTGCTCATCCAGCATGGCTTGATGATGCTCACTTGGACCGCTAACCCGGTTCCGCACGAGCAAGCCTTTGAGGCTATCAAGGCTGGGATCGACAGCCTCCCACCTGGAGTCAAGATGTTCTTGAACAGCGGTATGTATTGAAGTCACGGCAGGCTTTTATGTACCGGAAACGGGTAGATGCCGGAGGAGGTGACTGACGGTGAACGTTTGGTTCCCCAGGAGAGTTTTACGCGAACGATTTTGGACCGGCGAACCTTGACCTCATCGCCGCCTTCTTCAAGAAGTATCCTGATTACGCTGACAAGACTTTTCTATCCGTGAAGGTAACTTCACTCATCGCGGGATGACGGATCAGCGGGTTGACGCTCGCCCAGGGAGGCCTCGTAGAGGGTGGACTCGCTCCTGATTCATCGTATGCCTCCTATTTCAACGTCTGCGTCTATCTCACCGCCTTATTGCGACGGGATTAGCCCAGAAAACCTTCGCAGAAGCGTCGACAACATCAATGACCACCTCGGAGGCTTCAAAAAGCTTGACCTCTTCGAAAGTGCACGGGTGGACCCAAAGACCCCTATCGAAGAGACGGTCAAGACTCTCGCAGAGCTCGTCAAAGAGGGCAAGTTCGACTATATCGGGTTGTCGGAGTGCAACGCTGGTACACTCAAGAGAGCGAACGCGGTACGCTCGTGCCTCCATATACTAGTATCCGCGAATTGTGTCTCATGCGTGCGCGTCTGGGAATGACAGGTATACCCGATTGCTGCGGTGGAGATCGAGGTCAGCCCCTGGTCCTACGAAGAAGAAACAAAGAGAGGTGGGTGTCCTCTCACCGCAGATATAACCATTCCGACCCGCTCACCTCCCCATCATCCCTTCAGTCATCGCTACAGCCAAGGACCTCGGAGTGGCTGTAGTCGCATACGCTCCTCTCGGTCGAGGTTTCCTCACCGGAAAGATCAAGTCTCGTGCAGACCTCGACAAGAACGACCCCCGTCTCCGATACGAACGTTTCTCTGAAGAGGTTCAGCACCCCAATACCGTGGGTCAACTCCGTGGCCGCTGATGTGTTGTTTGAACCCAGAACATAAAACATAATGTCAAGATCGTCGAAGGGCTCACTGAAATCGCGGAGAGGAAAGGGGTCAGTCCTGCACAGTTGTCTCTCGCTTGGGTCCGATACTTGGGTCAGTCATCTTCACTTTCGCGCCTTCCTATGCGGGCTTCGCAAAGTTGAGAGTGGATGGATGTTCAAGTTTAACTCCACAGGTTCCCATGTCATCCCGGTCCCCGGTTCCTCTCACAAGTCGAGGATCCTGGAAAACCTCGCGTCTGTCAACGTCACATTCAGCCAAGAGGAACTCGACGAGATCCACACCATACTGAAACGTCACCAAGTTCACGGAGATCGGTA
>Ga0307511_10001743_pt1 | contig 22903 bp, 33 predicted proteins | sample 13_EM_MG_FD_200266 | JGI IMG/M metagenome (GOLD analysis project Ga0307511, IMG submission 200266) | Populus trichocarpa ectomycorrhiza microbial communities from riparian zone in the Pacific Northwest, United States - 13_EM | ecosystem: Host-associated > Plants > Roots > Unclassified | place... | reverse complement strand
CGATTGCGACGGGGGGATGGACTGGGGAATAGCGTGGTTGTGGAGTAGATCGCGGTTAGCGATGACGCCTATGAGTTCACGTCCGCTGAGTGTATAATTGCTGGAGATGCATTGAAGGAGCTCACCCTGTGAGCTGCCGCCACCCCCTACGGACTGGACTAGTCAAGCCAACCTCCATGTGCTCGTCGTCTATCGAGAATTGTTACCATGTTCATTGGATAGACGTATTGGGCGAGGGGCACGCAGGTCGAGGCGTGAGGGACAGTCAAACGTTAAGGGGTGGTGGGAATTGGAAGCGGGGATCGGTCATCAACGTTCGACGTTCAACCCGCGGGCCAGGAGGCGGTCGACGAAGGTGTGGTGTGTACGAAGCAAGAGCGTGAAGGGAGAGACAACGCCGTGTGACTCACCCAAGCACTTCATACCGCTCGAAACACTCCAATCTACAATCCCCTAGCACACCCATGGCCCATCGGACCAATATTCCCCCGTCCGATTTAAAGAGAACGGAAGCAGTGAGCTGTCACCGCCGGAGTTGTATTTCACAGGTTCACCGCCCTTGAACCTGAATGGGGGAGGCACGAAGCGTGGAAGGGGAAGGAAGGTTATGGTTGAGATTGGCGTCGGATTTGCGGAGCGGAGACAAAGGGGTGCTAGCGCTTCCCACCTATTGTTGCAGAGTGCGAGTGCTGTGGGGGAGACGATTGACCACGACGGAGGAAACCCATAGGGCAATGGAAGGGGTTCACACCGGGCACAGGTCAAGCCTTCGAGTTCGATAGAGACAGACAGGGATGGGATACCGAGTAGGTGTCAGCGACTTGGAACGGAAATAGCCACGAGTTCATTGAAATACGTAATCATCCGCCCCATCGTGGCGCAAGATCGTGCCCAGGAGCCGTCTGACCGCCTATCTCGTACAGCTTGAAGTTGGTGGGAACCTCTTATGCCAACATCCAGGTTCGATTTCTCACCACGAGTCGCCGACTCAGGGAAAGCCAAAGTAACATTTACGATACGATCCGGCCGATGTGGTTGGACGCGTCCATCACCTGATACACCACCCGGTGACAGTACAAATCATTGCAGATGTCCGTATACCCTACCTGCTTGGCAGTGCGCGACCAAGGCGTGCTTTTACCTTGACATCGGCATACCGATCGACGTGATTCTCAGTCTGCGATTACGACGAGCGTGAAGCGCAGAAACCCAAACGCACATCCATGGGCCCAATGGACACGAACCAGAATATACAAATATGGATTGATACAAAGGCAAAGATATGGATACAGCTATAGATACAAACGCGTTCGAGAAAAAGTCGATCACGGGATTGCGAGGGCTCGCACGTCCAGGCAGGCGCACCTCCACCACCACACCATGCGCGTACCTGGGCCTGTGGGTCCTCACTACCTCGCGGGGGAGGGGAGAAAGGAGGACGTAGACACTATTATGAAGAAGTTGGGTTGTAAACTAGCAAAAGTCCGGCGATTATCCTGGGATGTAAGGTTTCGGAAATAATGGGAGGTGGTTGTGATTGTGTGTCCGGTGGCGTCAAAATGAGAAGTGAGAGTGAATGCTGGGTGATCAGTGAATGAATGAATGGATGGATGGATGAGTGGATGGATGGGGTGTAGTATATAAATCGCGAAGCGTGAAAATTAAAGTCTTGTCGTAAGGCGTAAGAATGTGGACGATGAAAGAGGGAGTGGAAGGGCGTCGTGAGAAATATTGTCCAGGCGTTTTGAGGGTCCCATGGTGCCTCAGGGATTGAGAAACCGGCGAACGAGGTTGGCTACCTCCTCATCCGCCACACCACCATCCATTTGGAGAACGTAGACCACTACCAAGTCATCAGCGCTCCCATCCACAAGCCAGAGAACAGACAATCGGCGTACCTATCTGCAGAAGATTGAGATATGACGTCTTCGCGTCGACCTTGTACCCCGTCGCCTGAAGCAACCTTCGGACCTCATCGTAGTTGAGCTCCTCGTTGCGTGCGCGGACCCCGTTCGCGATGGACTTGGCGTCCGTCCTCTTCTTGGTCTTCGGTCGGTCGACTGGGGCCGGGATGGTCCCGCCTAGGCGTTGAATAACTACATTGTTTGGTAAGCGTCACATCTGTTTGGGTGAGCCGTGGTTTTGCGCGTACCATTGCCCAAAATTTGAAGGCGCGACGGGGAATCCGATCTCAATGGTGGCAACAGACCAGCGACACGATTAAACCAATCCCTGTGAGCGTCACGGTACCCCTTCTTCCTTATAGCATCCCGCTCGTGGGCCTTCGGTGTACATTAGTCAACAACAATCAGCCATGCCTAGTTGGGAGCGCTCACTTGGGTCTGCTCCTTGCGTTTTCCACTAGGAGCTGTTGGGGGAGGAGGCGGGTCCAACGTGACCCGGCTGCTCGACGCCACAGGTTGTTCGTCAGACGTAGAGACCTTCTTCCCTGTCTTCCGCCCCGACATGGGGTAGGGGTTGATCCGTGCCGCTCCCTTTCCTTTCGCTCGTGTAGGTTGTGAGGGCTGGGAAATAGAGAATGCTGGCCCATCAGTCGAAGGGTATTGAGGGTAAGGCTGGTATGGGGGCGCCTCTCCGAGGGAGGAGGATTGTTGAGTCGATGACGTGGAACTAGAGACCTGACCAGGGTTGCGGGATGAAACTGCGACCGGAGGGTAAACCTGAGACTGTGGATCTACGTAGTTATGATGGTACATGACAGAGGTTGGGTCTGAGACACTGCGATTGGATGTGGCATGGGCTGGGGGCCATTGATGGCTCACCGGGAGTGGAACCGATTGCCTGGATGTCGGCGGGTTCGCTGCATGATGGGAATATGAGGGGTCGGATTGGGGTGACGTTAGTAGGGAGGTGTAATTAGGGGGCTGTGATGGGGACGGTGAATGGTCTTGTGAATAGGAAGTCTGTCCTCCACTTGAATATTGGGCATCGTATTGGTAACTGATAGGTTGGACCGTTGTGTCGATTTGCGTTGGCAGCGGGTAAAATGGGGAAGAGCGGGTAGTAGGGTGGTGGCTGTCCACGGGAGCATCTCCAGGGGTGGATTGTGTCGAGTAGTATCCAGTCGTATCCGTGCTGTTCTGAGCATCTGGGATCCGGGTGTTCGCCCAGGTTTCTGAGTAATCGACCTGGAAACCACCCGCCCATTCGGCTGGCGATAGGGGCCCGCTCCTATCGCTCCGCGGGGTTTGGTAGTTATCTATAAGAGATGGTCGTAAACTTATGGAGACCAACGGACGCTTAGGTAACCTACTAAAAGGAATGTGTGTAGGATTCTGGGTGTCGAATGGGGAAATTAGCCCTGATCCTTGGGGCTGAGAGGCATGAGCGCTTGAACCGGTCAAGCGCGGGTCGTGAGGGTGACTTGGCGGATTGGTTGGCATGTCCTCGCTCCGGGATGAAGAGCCGCATACTGTCATATAATGCTGAGCGCCACAACGGTAGCACTAAACCACATCGAGGACGTACCAGAGCCGTCCTCCTGCCAGTTTCTGTTGGGGCCACGGTCGTCAAAAACCATATCCTTGAACAGTAGGAACGTGGATCTGAAGCGGGTCGAGGGCGCTGCAGGACCGCAGGCGGGAGTGGGAGATGCAGAGACAATGGTCCTCTGCCCTTTTATAATTTTGCCCGTTACATAAACCGCACCATCTCCTCGCGGTTTGCATCAGCCACTAACAATGCGAATGGGGTTGAGATCAGATCGTCATGGTAGCTGCTGAGGTTGAGGTGTGAGGGACCCGCTCACCTCGTAGTGGAGGAAGGTCGCGATTCCAAGCCAAACCGGGCTAAACACGCGTGACAATTGAGAACAAGAATCCGTGGCTCGAGGCTTCCTCGAGAGATAGTGCAGGAGGATGATGTTTGAAGGATTTAGTTCCGCGGGGTCAAAGCGTTGGGTGCGCCATTGACTTGTCATCGCTAACAACACATAGGCATCAGCCACTTGCGTTTCGCCTGGACAGATGCTGAGAAGCTTCCGTTGCCAACCCAAGGTCCCATCTCCATCCATGACCTTGTTCCCGAAATGGGCGTCGCCACACTTCGAGAATCAAAAGCACACAAAGGCACACATCACCCTCCACACGGTAGGGCTTGAAGCTTGAAGCTTGAATATATGAATAGCGATCTTACCAAGGACGCCCAACCAAATCCCATCACGCTGGTCCCTCCGCTCCATCGACCGGAAATGTTCGTCTACGAGTTTTGTGCGAGAATACGCGACGTGGCGAGCACCATGGCGGGGTTGAAGTACGGTGGTGTAAGCTGGAGAAGAGATACGCGTTGACGATGTGTAGAATTGGGAGAGTTGTCGAACGAACACGGTGGGAGACGACACGGGCTGAAGGAGCGGATCGGAGGTCGGGACCAAAGTGATTCCCAAAAACGGAACTCTGGACCCACTCTCACCCATTGCTGTGACCTTCATGCTCGCACACGAAACAAAAACGTCACCTAGGTGCCTGATCCCTGTCTCCCCGCTCTGCCAACGCTGAGACGTCCGCTTTGACCTGAAGCCCAACGGATCACGACAAAACAACAGCTGAAGCCCGACGGGGTAACACGAACCAACTGGGGAAAAATCCCCGCGAACGCCGCCTGCCATAGAGATACACACAATATGTGATGGACGCCACCGGTTACATGGCTGGACCACTATCCGCTATGATTCTGTCCCAACGTGTGGTCCTCGACCCAACCAACGCCTCTGTCTTGGCACCGACAACTGATACCCTCCACAACTCCCCTGCACAAATGCCACGAAAACCCCGAGACGAGGCAGATCGCACGAACCAAAACCTCAGCGCAAAGCCCGAACTGCTGAAAGTGTGGATTGGCGTACGTCACGGCCGGCGTACGTTTGATCACCCGTTCGTGGCATCCCGGCATATCACTGATGATAGTCTATCAGGACGTTGTGAATGTGAAATTCCGACACCGTCTTCGTCACGGAGTCCATGGGTCCCGAACAGCAGGCGGTCAATTGATCAACATTGAATACGACATGGAGGAGTCAGTCGGCGCCAAGCCGGAAGCTTTGTTCCTGGAAAGAAATCACGATGTCGAATCTCTTTTCGGACATTCTCGACTACATCCCTGACCTCCTATACAACGAACAGAAAACTCTCAAGAAACACTGCCTTGTCTCAAAACCACGGGTTCCTCAGGCCAGAAAATACCTTTTCTCGATATCTGGTTCCGTTCCGCAACGGACCCCACGTCGCGGATGAGGACGTTCCAGGATCCTACGAACTTCCCCGCATACTGTGCTCACACCCTGTCCATTTCTCGTCCTCAGGCCATCGAAGAGGTGGACACGGAAGAGGGTGGTTGCATTCAGAGGTTCTCTCGTATTAAACGGTTGACAGAGAGCAGCACCGCCGAGTCTGGCCTCGTTCCACAAATTCTCACCGTCCCTCAAGTCTCCGTGTGGCTACCGTCCTCCTTCCGTACAAGTATGTTCCCAACCCCGTCCATCCCCCCCCCCTCCTCGAGGTCGAGGACCTCGCCTTGATCGGCTCCGATGGCTTGGCCAACGATGGTGACGAGTTACCACTGACTGTCGGTCCTTCGATTTCACCCGCGTTTACTGAGACCCTCGAACTTCCCCTGTACCAGGGGCTGATAGCCACCACTCGTCGATCGTTGGACCTACCGAACGGTCTTCACTTCCGAAAGCTTGACCCATTGTAGTGTGACGAGGAGGAGCTTTGGTGGACGGCGAGATTGATGGTGGCGTGTTTCAAAGCATACCTCGACGTTGCGTACGAACCGCACGGTACGGTCCGTTCTGCCTCTCCGGGTCAGATCAGTGACTTACCTGAACCTCCTTCTGCAGGTAAAGGTGACAGATTGTGTCCGATTGACCTCCTCAGAACGAAGGAGCGCAAAAACGTATTGAATCGTCGAGCAGCGAATGGGTCGCCAAGGCACACGAGACCATCACACCTCGACATCGAGATCCACAACGAATCTCAATCCATGTCCCCAACATCTTGAAACGAGCCATCGGCGAGGACGGTCTCACCATTGAGCGGGCTGTAGGAGCGGACCCAACCGCAGTGGTTGGACCTTGACCCCCATCCGGTCCGACTCTGGGATGCACGCTTGACTCGGCCAAGGTCATGTCACCTGGACTGAATAAACAAGGGGAAGCGAGAAAACGGATCAGACATTTTATCGCCGTGGGTGGTGAAGGGGGGGGGGGGTAGGCGGTCGGGTTAGCCGACATGAAGGTTGGGTCAGGAGATTGGATAGTATTTGATTGATGGAATTGTAGTAGATGGAGAGGCCACAGCGTTGGAGCGTGTGGATGCTCTGGCGAGAAGCGCCGTTCGTCCACCAGAAAAGGCCGAGTAAGGACTGGAGTTGCATCGCATAGCGGGGGCGATGGTGGGCCATCTGAGAAATAGACCATGGCCAAAATTACCTGCGCAACGTCAGTTGGAGAGATAGGAGCCAGGGAGACCACATACAACCATCAGATCCTTTCCTTCCTTCCTCCCACGTGCTGTCTGGACACCTGCAAGGAGATCTTGGGAGAAAGTGGGAGAGATCCTACTGATCCCACGGAATGACTCAACGAGTCAACGAGTTCCGGCGTGATGTCGATCGTCTTCATCGTCAATGCTTTCTTTACTTTCTTCATCTCCCGAGTGACACACCAGGCTTGCACACAAAGCTCAGGGACCAGTTTCCCAGAGCCACTCGGCCTCAATGATGCTAGACCATCTAGTCAAGGATTAGCTCGGGATCATCAAACAACCAACGCCGATACGATACACAGTGGGGATTTGGGTCGCCCACGATGTAGGACGGAATATCCTCAAAGGCGACATGCTTGACCTTCATATAATCGAGGATGTCCTTCATTTTCCGAGTGGCTAAGGGGGTTGGTTGCATGGTATTGTCACGTGGTTACCAGTCCCTCTCCCAAGGGATTCGCACTTCAAATCGGCTCATCCCCTCTTCGATCCTCCTCACGTCTGCATTGCAGCGGGCTGCCATTTGCTAAATTCACTCTCATCCCGCGCATTCCCCCCTCGAACTCCTGCCTCGTCCGTCGAAGACATTCACCAAGGCCATCCATCCGTCTTCGGTGCTGGGCTTCACCCCACTCCCTCTCATGACGGACTCCTCTTGGATTTCATTCTCTCTGTCACCCTCGTCCTTTCTTCTTCGTGGCTGGCTGCAATTTCCGCCAAATTCACCCTCATCTCACTTATTCCCCCCTCTAACCCCCGCCTCATCTCCTGAAGGCGTTCACCATGCATTAAACGATTTAGACTGTACTATTAGAACATATTGACGTGCCCATTTTATGCTGCCTAAAAGCCTCAAGGTCGCTGGGTCTAGTCGAGTTGTGGAGAAAGGGAACGAACGGTCATCTCCTCGATTCGATCCCAGATTTGTTCTCTCTCACTCCCGTGAGGCGCGTGCGTGAGATGCGCGGGAAGAATGATGGAAGACGCAGGGGCCGCAATGTAGCCTTCGCCTGTATCCCGTTTCTTTGCTCTGAGCCCCCCCTTTGTCGGCTAATTCGCGTCGTCGAGGGTTTCGCTTTAATCATCTTGTCATCTTCTGTTAGATTCCTCCCCTTGGCTTCGCCCATCCCCTCCTGGTTGGGGGAAGCATACAGGCTCAATGGAGAGGTGACAGCGGACGCCGAAGACGCCCCGTCTGTAACCGAATTCTGGGGGGCTGGGATGATGCCGCATCAATCTCGTCAGTCACCGAGCGATGATATGACCAACGGGCACAAGCGACCCCACTTACATAAGAGAACTGTCAAAGGCGAGTTTTGAGGGGAAACAGGACTGTGTTCATGAGCGCTCGACCGAGGAACTGCGAATCCCCGGATCGTAGAGTCGGGTTCGTTCTCACTGGTAATCTTGTGGAGCCTCCCCCAAACCTGGGTGATGGTCGGTCTGGTGGTCCTATCCTCCCTCCAACACTCCATCAAGAGGTCCCATACAACCTCCGCCATCCCAATCTCCTCAGCGTTCTCCGGTTTGGGAGGACGTTGACCCATGGTTACGGCAAGTATGACCTCTCCTTCCCTCCTCGGAAAGAAAGGCAACTTTCCCGTCAATACTTGGTACATCACCATGCCCAGAGCGTAGATATCTGCCTCTTTAGATGGAAACCCTTTCAGCAGGCCAAAACCTGTCGGAGAGAGGAGTTCAGGAGCCATGAAAGACGCTGCGCCTCGTTCTTCGTCCGATATTCTCGCTGGGGTAGTTGTAACACGGGCGGAACCGAAATCCGCGAGCACGGCCCGTGGTGGAGTGGAGTCCGAAATAAGGATGTTTGACTGGGGACAGGGTCGAGGTCATTTTATGATTGGGTCTTTAGTCGAGAGTTAGAATTCTTACCGTTTCAATGTCCCCATGCGCTAAGTCATACTTGTGGATGTACTTGACTCCTTTTACCACACCGGAAAGCTATGCAGCGACGAGGCGCAGAATGAACAGCCGCCTGGCGTTACCGGAAAATTCAAGCTTACCAGGTGCAACCGATCTGCATCGGCATTTATTTCCAGGTATTCGGCAATGTTTCCGTGAGGCATCCAAGGTGTGACGATCGCTGGCACACCGTCGTGGTAAAAAACGCCATCGAATTTGAGGATGTGTGGACATGATATGTGCTTCCATACAATCGCTTCTTTGCAAAGGCGCTGTTTCTCGTTAGGTCAGCCCGGACCCATACGTTGTACCCGCTTGCTCCACCTCCAGTACTCACCCTCCTGAGTTTCGTAGAACTCTCCTTACTCGAGGTCCTCAAAACCTTCACCGCCACAGATTCGCCGTTCCGTGTCCCGTGATAGACATCAGCCGACCCCCCGTATCCACAAGGCTCATCGGGGAAATTTATTGGCCCTGCATCGATCCAGTACGAGCGGGGGAGGTATTTACATCCCTGAGAGAGAGTTGAGATCGCGGAGAACCCTCTCGTGCGAATCAGAGTATCTTGATTGGCTTCAAAAGTGTTGGATGATATGACCTAGAGTGCGGTAAGGATTCGGGGTAGAGAATACGATCGGATTTCACTCACTCTGTCGAGGCACTCAATCATCAGCATCGCGGTGTCTCCCGTCAATACCAGAATCTCGTTCCATTGGGACTCGTCAAGGAGGGCCGTTGCCAATCTCTTGACTACCTCATCCGAATTGAAATTTCCGGCCGCAAACTCCCTCGCACTAGGAAGGGAGAGAATGATACCTAGTTTTTCCAACAATGTAACAATGGAAGAGAGAAAAAGGAGTTGTCATTGGGTATCCGTGGGTGGTTTGGTTATGCGAGAGGTGGCTTACTGGGGGTGGGGGGTAGGGGCTTTGTACGCGGAGTAGACGGAATGGCCGTGAGATCAAGGTGTGGTAGAGGCGGCCCGTCCAAATTGAAACCTACGGTCTCGGGTCGCTTCACATTAGAGGTTGCGAGCGAAGTTTGGACCATCCCAGGATTAGTTACCGCGAGATCCGACGGATTATCAGTATCTGTTACCAAGCCTCCGTTCGTGATGAGGGTGGGAAAAGGTGACCGCGATGCTCGTGTAATGCCTTCCAAGCGCTGAAGCAAAGTTTTGAGATTTGGGCGGTCACAGGGTTGATGGTTCCAGCACAGTCCCAGCATCTCCCACAGACCGTCCGTGAACCACGCTGCTTGCGTTCCTGTTGGCCTCCCGGGACGTTTCCCTTCGATCACTTTCCGGATAACGACGGTGTTCTTATCTTGGGCAAACGGTATCTGTCCACTGAGGACTTCATATATCACCATCCCTAGTGCATAGCAATCTGATTCCTTCGTTGGGCGACCATCACTTAAGCCAAACGGTTCGGGATCGAGGAGCTCTGGGCTCATCCACCGGATTGTGCCACCCTCCAGACGTGAGATTGTGGAAATGAAGCTCGTTTGGTCGGGGATTATCCTGAGCAAGCCAAAGTCTGCGATGCAGGCACGTCCATCGCGGTTGATCAGGATGTTGGCCTCAAGGTTGAGTAAATGTAAGCCAACACCTGGCATAGTGATGACAGATCCAAAGACGTACCCCTTTGAGATCCCCGTGGATCATTTTCTGGCCATGTAAGTAGTCCAGTCCCCTACCAACGTCTCTCAACTATGAAAGTCGACAGTCATCATCGAGAACCGGGCGACGGGGTTCAGAACGGAGAACCTACAAGGTCAAACCGATCTGCATCTGGATGTGCCTCCACAAATGCGTTGATGTTACCATCCGTCATCCATTTTGACACCATCGCGTATCGAGTGCCCGTCGTGGTCGCTCCAAGCAGCGGCAACACGTTCGGATGGCGAAGTGCACTCCACATCACAACTTCCTTACAGAACCCCTGCAAATGCCAGTCAGCCGCAAACGTACATGACAGATGAGGAGGGCCACCAGTAACCCACTCTTCTGATCTGCTCTTTGTCATCAGACTCGTATAACCTCAACACCCTGACTGCAACCTCCTGGCCGCCGGATACACCCTTCCACACATCCGCAAACCCGCCATAGTACAGCGGGTCTTCCGTTCGGTCGTAGTAAACTGGGATGGCCAGCGATGTTGGAAGCAGCGAATGGCAGCCACAAATATTGCGCAAAAAACGCAAACATCTCATCCGTGATGGATGATCGTGGTCGAGGCCACCCAACGTCTAATCAACAATAAGGCGCGGAGGTCAGCAAGTATATTCTCGGGGGAGAAAATGGGGTGGTAACGTGCCTCGTACATTGCGTCGATAAAGTTTTGAGCCTCGTCCCCACAGAGACATTTGACCATCCCGACCTCCTCGCCGTTTGAGAGGATGGCTAGAATCAGGGAGATCCGTTCACTCGTGGTTGGGGGGCTGCGAATCAAACGTTTCCAGCCAGGAAGATCGAGTCTGGTGTGAATGTGGGACGAAGGGGGACGAGGGGACCCAGGGCAAACTGGATCTGTGATGTCCGGCAGCGCTCGGTGATTGGTGGATGGAGTCGGAACCTCCCTTCCCTCATGAAGGCCACAGTGGAATTTGGATGAAAACCCGTTATATTGATAGGGTTGGTGTAAAGGGTTAGATGAGGATGTAAGCAGCATCCTTTGATAAGATGAAAGTTTGCGGAAAGCACGAGTAGAACGCCCGTCTACGGTGGGGTAACATATATACCGGACGCCTGCCTTGATCCTCGAGGCGCATGAACACGAATGCGATAAGGGCTAATACCCGCTGCTTGTGGTCAACACTTGGGAATGTAGGCATTGGACTCAACCAAGCAGCGCTCGACCCACCGAACACCAGATACCACAGGTGGCTATTGAGACGATGACTCGGAGGACCTGAGGTCACAGAAGAGGAACACTGGAGGCGATCTTGCGATTCCCAATCACGTAGATCCAGAAGGGGCGGTCACGGAACGCAACCTGGTCACGAGATCCCATCGCGAGCTTGGATGCTTCGCGCAGTTGAAGACGGTGGGTGTTTTCGGGACTGTCGGGTGTAGCCACGTGGATCGACCGGCCCGACGCCTCCCGCCCATATTTGTGACACCTGACACATGGCATATGCGTGGTTGGGCGCATCATCACTGGAACCAGCGTCCTATGAGGTGTGACAAACGCTCTCCGTCTGCCTCACCCCGCCATCGGCTGGGAGATCATTTATAGAACGCGCCAACCCCCCCCCCCCCACAGTGTTCCAACTCCTAGTGGCATGGATATCACAGCCGACGAGGAGAAATCCCTGTCAGACCTGCTTGCTGATGCTTCCAAGGATCTCGCCAAGCTCGGCATCAAATCCCAACGCGTGGCCTCTATCCTCGCCACGACTTCACAACCAGAAGCAGAAGACCTGGTGGAAACCCTCGATAAGGTACCCATTTCCCCAAAAATCACTCCTCGTGTTCTAAATCCACAGACCATAAGGCAGTGTCTTCCGAGGATGTTAACCAGGTCTCGAAGGACAAATATATTGAGATCCTATGCCGGGTCTGTCACTCCCGTAACACCCTACCCATGTCGTGTATCCTACCCGATGTAGTATCGGGTAAGACAGACGAGTCTGGTAAATTTGTGCCACGCAGACGTGGCGACCCCGCGGTACGGGCGCCTGATAAATTTGCAGCATCCGTGCCTGGTGTGGATATCCGTGAGGGACAACAGGCGGGGAAACTAGTCCGCATAATGGTGTTTCGCGTCAAGGAAAAAGCTATGAAGGAAATCGAACGCGTCCGTGTTCTCACCATTTTGGAGAAACAAACTCGAACGCCCTTTTTAACAGAAGCTCTGCTCTGGGATTGTGAAGAGGAAATACATTTCACATCCGAACGTATTACCCTTCCTTGGGGTTTCGGGACCACCATCCCCGTTTTGGATGATCAGCCGTTGGATGCCAAACGGGAACATCTTCGACTATACCCAACGAGCGTCGAGTGAAAATCGACTGCTGCTCGTAAGCGCCGAGGATATGTAGAACCAGTCGTCTGATCACGCCATTGTTAGCTCGCGCAATCAGCCGATGGTCTCAAGTTTCTTCACTCACAGAAGATCGTCCACGGTGGTGTCAATCCGGTAAGAGAAAGAGTACATTAGAGGCGGAACCCCCTGACGCACACACTGTCTAGGGAAATATCCTGATCTCCGAGGATGGGGTTGCACACCTAGCGGATTTCGGAATCTCGGTAATCATGACTGACCCCGAAGTCACATCAACCGGCACGGTGCCAACCTCAAAGAAAGGGCTGACGCGTTACATGGCACCGGAACAGATAGATCCAACTCAGTTCGGCAGAGAGCACGGCGACCCCCCCTTAAAAGAGAGTGATGTTCACTCCTTCGCGATGACTACCTACGAGGTTTGCTTTCCCGCCTCGTTCGTGGGCACGGCTGAGAACCTCCAACCACTACCAGGTCCTCACCAGGACCAAGCCATACGCCGACACGATCGACGACGGAGATCTCACGCTCCTCATTGTGGTCAAAAGGGACCGCCCGCCCTGCCCAACGGATGGGATTCTGGATCCCTCGTTAGCCGAATCAATCTGGGATGTGGTGAAGTCCTGCTGGAAGGTGGAGCCGTTGTCGCGGTTGCACATTGCCGAAGTGTGTGACAGATTTAAGCCCTCGGTAGAGGGGGATGTGGCCGCTACGGACGGTGAATTGATCTCGCTCGATTCTTCGGTGAACTCATCCTCAATAACCATACCAAGGTATTCAATCCCGAACAAAGTCTAGGCCTGTTCAATCCCGAACCAAGTCTAGGCCTGTTCAATCCCAAACGACGTCTGAGCCTGTCCAACAACAGCCCACAAGCCAAACGCCAGGTGAGTCTTTCTTCTGAGAGGGCGTCGATTCCAAGCGTTGACGTACAGACTCCGGAGCACCGAAGCGTAGGAAGAAATGGTGTTGTGGGCTGTGTTAATCTCGTAGTCTCTGGTGGGGGACCCTTGTACCCATATTGCAGTTTTCCGTGCAGACGAGCGTATCGTTGCTTGTGTGGCACGGATTCCGCTTATGGTATGCCGAGGGAACGGTGCGTGAAGGGTGTGACACCGGGGCTGTGCGGCCATTCAGTTACCACACCATCCATCTCAGTGATCCATCGGTGGGAATGTGTTTAAGTACTTACGTCGAGGCGGTTTCAATTCTCGGCCTAAAGAACGTTGAAGCCAGGTTCCTTCCCAGCCACTGAATCGGGCAACCTTGTGCTTAACGGGCCAAGATTATTTTCTTTCATACCGGCGAACGACCTATTGGTTCGCCCCGTTAGCTTGAGACGTTTGTAAGCAAGTCAGTCACCGCTTGGTTTGGACGATTCTCCCTTGAGCCTACTTGCAAGAGATCGCGACGCTCCGTACGGCACTGGCGGTGATTCCTTCCACCAGAAACTAGAACAGCGGCAAGATAGGTTCCCATGGCGTTGGCGATTGCAAGTACCTACTGATGGACGTCAGCACAGAGGGGTACCGGCTCCTCCACTGTCCCCATGACCCATCGCAATGGTTGCGGTATGCACCTTCCTTAGTGATCCCCAGTAAAAAGTTCGTCGGCGGATTTGGGCAGAACCGGCAGCGCTGGGCCGCGTTGGGCGGAATCGGGCGCGATCGATATCGTAAATTATAAGAATGAGCTCCTTCAGGGTTGTTTGAAAGAAGTTCGGTCTGAGTCAATCTGTTGGGGTCACGCCCCAACGCAGTCTGCGTCGCATAAATTGAACGACTTTTGCTTTTCCCCCCCAAGTCCTCCTTACGCCTCGACCACTCCCACCGTCGCCGGAGACCACAAGTCTCCCATTGCCTACCCTGCCTCGCTTCCAAGATGTCCGTACGCAGCTCATGCCCTCGACTACCTGCCAAGGCAACCACCCCTGGGGCTCGGCATCAATAAAACACGCCATCACGGATGCTTGGTCCTTCCTCGACGGTTCACACTATACTTACCGCTCTCCACCCAGGCGCCCGTTCGGCGAAGAATAAAATTCTACTGACAGCTTGGATGGGAGTTTTGAGAAAGGTACAGCATGTTGCCCTTCCCAATCTCTCGAGCTCACGATTCGGATCCGTGCTTCAGAACCGGAACCGCGACAGGACACCCCGCTTGATTTGCAGGTACGTAAACTACATTTTCATTGATTTGCTCGCGCTGACAAATGCACACTCCACAGGACTTTCACTCCGAAGGTGGCCAACGCTGCGAAGGTGGGATCTGAGGAATTTTGAAGGTGTGGCTGCTCGACATCATCATATTTTGCCCACCTCACGTTGTTTCAGCGCTCGAGGACCGGGAGGAGGGATACATACGAAATTGAAGGTACGAGACGATCACCATATTCTCTCATGTGCACGGTGTTCATGGTATTTTGCTTTCTCTCTGGACCAGGAGAGGGAACATCTGTGGGGGAGGTCGCGGTGCAGGATGGTGTCAGCCTTTTATTAGTCTTGCATGTATTCCGTCCATAGTGCCCTGAATTGACTGGTTCCGCCCATTACTGCCCCGCGCCGTCCGCAACCAAATTTTATAACGAATATCGATCCAACGTCGCCCGGTGCTGCACAACGGTGTCCAACTTCGCCCATCTCTGACCCTAGCAGATTTTGGGCAACAGTGGGCGAAACTATTCTATACGAACTCCTTACTTTCTAAAATGAGTCCATTTGGGCAGTCGAGGACAGTGCACGGCAGAAAGCGGCGGAAAATGCCCAATTCTGCCCTCGATCACCCAGACTTTTTACTGGGAGTGATCTTCCAGTATCACCGTGAGGCTTCTGCCGCAGACCTTGTGGGAATCGGCAGCCATAATCGCCTTACTGAGCGCCGAAAAAGCACCGCCTTTCTTAGAGAGACCATCAGTCGGCCCTGTGAGGGCGAATCGCTACTGCTAGTTACGTTGGAGGGACCCGCGCTAGGATGTCGGGCCGTGAAGAAGCGCCTCCTGTCGAGCCAAACCCCATCACCACATCTACCTTTCTGGGATCATATAGATACAGGGCTCGAGCGGTAAGGTGTCACACAGGTAGCGTCGATTGGGGCTGTATGTGTTGCGACCCATCCGATCCAGGCGGGCAACACCACGAAGGGCGTTACGGTTGAGGGTCGTCATAGGTCACCGGCTTATCTGCCAAAGAGTGCCAAATTTGACCGAGCCCGGACAGTTGCAGATCCCCCACCGCAATTTAACAATTGAGAGCCCACGTCAACCCTACGGAGGAGGCACTTTCGGGACTGGGACCGACCGTTCGATATGGTGCTGAGTGTGCGGTCGGCGGCGCTCCGTTGGGATGTCGTGCAATCGGATTGGATGGGTGGAACCAAGGGTGGAGACGGACGGCTCCGGGGAAGACCGGAGGGAGTGAGCTTACAACTCACGGGGCACGGGTAGGTTCAAGGCGAGGGAGATATATACATAGGGCCTCCGTGCATGTGCATGAGTGCCGAATACTTGAAAAGGCGGCTCGGTCCTTGAAGGCTCCTAGGATTGAACCAGGAGCAATCGCGGCCTGACCACCGCTCACAATGTTTCTCCGATGGTTTGGGACGTAGGGTATGTAGATCGATGCCTCCCAAGGACCCAACGGTTCGAAGTACCATGGGGATACTTTCCATGCTCAGCGGTCCAAGCCCCAAGATCACATCTCTGAGTTCTGTCGCTTTCGAGAAGTTGATAGAAGTTGAGTGGGAGCCACCTACAGACGAAGGTGAGTTATAGTTCCAGGGCAAGACCAAGGCGGATGATGGGACCGCGAAACAGGGAATCGAACACTGAAAGGTATCCGAACATCCCACCACCGAAGGCGGTATCCACCAGGGGCCCTCCTCGTATAATCGCGACCAAGTGAGCTTCCGAAAGTGAGAACAGTTCGGTGGGCCCGGCAACCGACACACGGTAGGCCCCGTCCCTATGAATAGAGTAAACTCAAGCGTCCCAGTAAATGCGATCAGCGGTCGGCGGCGTTGGGAGACTACAGGGGTGACCTTGGGACTGGTGAGAATCCGCGGGGTGAGAGAGACTACCAGGTCGCTGGCGTTAACGCGGATGCTGTTCAACGTTCAACGTTCAATATCCGCTCACGCACGGGGATGCCCGAACCGAATCACCCTCTTCTGCACCTGCAGTCATGACAACATCGGGACAGCCTGACGGCGGGGTGTGGATACGCAGGGGGACCAAGTGAAATGGTTGGCTTCTTCCAGAGCGTAAATACTCGTGTCAAGGTTCAGCCTTATGGAGTGGAACTTGATGTCAGCGAAAGGTGCTTGGCGATTCGTGGAGCCCGTGACTCAGAGACAGGGCAACATTCCTCGAGTGCCTCCGTTTTTCTCGCAAGTTAATAGCGTAGTGGAGGGTCTCTGCCATGGGAGGTAGGAGTTGGATGTCGTGGTTTCCGTTCAGTGAAGGTCGTAGACACAGCGCTCGCGCTGGCAACTGCCGGACCAACATCGTTGGGAATCGCTCGTACTTATTTGTTCGGACGGGATCCCAAAAATTCCGGCCCGCCGGCCCAGCACGCCAGGCGCCAGGAATTGAACGGCCTGGGTCCGAATTCGTCCGACACCCGACCGACCCAAAATCCGGGCGCAAATTTGCTCTGACGATCCAACAGCCTCCCCGCCCATTTTTGGGGTCCTGCTAAAGCGTGACGCATTGTAAACAACATCGCGCCTCATGGCTCCCTTTCTTCACCATCCCTTCCGTACCGTGCCGCCCACGTATCCTACCGTCACTCGCTGAAGGGCCCGGCCTCTGCCTCATCGCCCCCATGGGCCATTTCCTCGAAACACTTCTTCAACTGGACACGACATCGCCCAAGTTTCCCGACAAACTATGTGGCGTTCTCGATGGGGGGGATTTTCACGAATACATCACCGGCCTCGAGCACGGCGATTTACTGGACCTTGTTGCATATCTGGACAAGGTACGGACACTCCATCAGACTCGGCAGCCTGTTCACTAAATCCATTGCAGGCCCTCGACGACCTGGACCCAAATACGATCGCCTTCAGAGGAACATTGGGTAAGCTTCAAGGTATATGTGCCTCCCGAAGCGTCCTACCGCCATCACACCTGCTACCAAATGATCGGCTCAACATTGAAGAAGAGCCATTTGCCTTCGGCGGATATTCTGATGTATACAAGGGGACTCTCTTTGATATGGGGGTTTGCGTCAAAGGGTTGAGGGTAGATTCTGCAAACAGTTCAGACAAAGCGAGAAAGGGAATTAACAGGTTCAATTGTTAGTGTCTGGTCACCGTTTACTCATAGTCACCACAGGTGTTTCATCGGGAGGCCGTTATGTGGAAACGGTTGACGCATCCCAACATTGTCCCTTTCAAAGGTGTAACCCTCGATCCTCTCCAGATTGTGTCGGAGTGGATGCCAGGCGGAGACCTGACAGATTACATCAGTTTAAATCCACAGGCAAACCGCATCAACCTCGTGAGCCCATTTCTGTCCCACAAGAAATATGACCTTATCCCCTGCTAGTTGATCGATGTCGCAAAGGGGCTTCACTACCTGCATCATTGTGAGGTGATCCACGGAGACCTCAAAGGAGTGGGTCCTCCATTATCATGAGCTTCAGGTCTTGTTCATCGGAACTTTGCAGCCCAATATTCTGGTTGATGGTTCCGGCTGCGCACGCATCACAGATTTCGGCCTCTCCAGGAATCAGGAAATCACATTTCAAACCACCGTGCCGCACGGTCACACTGCGCGGTGGACCGCACCTGAGATCCTGAGCGGGGGAGGGACGGCGACCAAGGAAGGGGACGTTTTCGCGTTCGGGATGGTCATGGTGGAGGTACATTGCAGGAAGTTGTTACACGTCGACCTCTGACTGACCGCCTTCTCATCTCGCAAGGCTTTCACTGGCGTGGTCCCTTTTAACCTCCATACCTCCATCATGGCGATGTTTGCTATAATGGAGGGGAAACGCCCTCCGCGACCTGCCCACCCCGCTCTCACGGATGACTTATGGGGATTTATGCAACGTTGCTGGGATCAGGCATCTCACTCACGCCCGGGGATGTCGGAAGTACTCCAAGTGTTACGTTCGTCAGTTCCCATTTCGTCCTTATAATCGGTGATGGGTTGGTCTGACCGCATGCAACCAGAAACCCTCTTCGTTAGTGCTGTACATGTCCTGACCTTGAGCTCGTTCCAAACTCTTTGGTCACCAGGTCATGATCTGCAACCTGGGAATATACCCAACAATCCGTTTCTGGCAGGCTTGGAAAACGCACTTCCCGGGAGTCAGGACTCCCCACTGCCTCAGACCAACCAGGATCGACAAGATCCCTTGTGGGAGCCGGTGAAACACGCTGGAGCGCGGATGAGTGGTGTGTTTACCCCGTTCCCCCCATACCTGTGAGAACTCTTGAGGGATACTAGATCCGCCCCTTTCTTGCAGATGAACGTGGGGGCAAGCAGGAGCAGCAAGGCCATAACATCTTGGAAGATATGCTAGGTGGATACGTACACCAGACTTGTTCACAGATCGACCTTTCATCAACCCATGTGACTGACTCTAATCACACAAATTCCCCAGCTTGGAAACGACTGATCAGCCATACCCTCACGACAGAGGAGCGCATCTCACTGATTACGGAAATATTTTCACACCGTGATCAAGTTGTGATGGTTGGACGCCTCTATGGGGATGATGCCCAAACCTTTATCGATGCGGTAGACGAGGTGCGTCTCTACAACCCTTCCACCTCCAAAGAACGGGTTGGTTGACTCCCGCTCGAACTTCTATACCCTGTCCGTTAGGTGTTGGATAGTCTCGCGCCAGAGGAACGCAAGAGCTGTTCATGTGCTCTATATAAGCTTTGCACCCGCAGAGCCCTGCTTCCGCAATCGTTGATGATTCCGCTTTGCTACGACCCGACGGAAAGCCCCCTGTACCATGGCGGGTTTGCAGAGGTGTGGAAGGGTCGTTACAACGGCCGGGAGGTCGCAGTCAAGGTTTTGAGGGTATACTTAATAAATGACCTCCAACGGATTAGAGGAGTGGGTCACTGGTGGTGCTCCTAACATGTTTATGCATCGATAACCGATTATGTCTCGTAGAGGTTCTGCGGGGAGGTTGTGGTTTGGAGGACCCTCCACCATCCGAATGTGCTACCGCTGTTGGGTGCGATGCTGACTGGGAATCGGTTCGCGATGGTATCGGAGTGGATGCCGAAAGGCAACGTCAACGAGTTTGTGAAGGCGGAAATCAATGCGGATCGGTTGGGACTCGTATGTTATTCGTTAACGATATCTGCCTTCGCCCGTCGTTAACGATCTCGCGATTGCTGTAGCTTGGGGACGTCGCTAGGGGATTGGTCTATATGCATGACCAGGGAGTAGTCCACGGGGATCTCAAAGGGGTGTGTTTTGAACCCCATAGTCGCCATCCTGGACACCGCTCATTCTGTTCTCAGTCCAATATCCTGATTAACCACAGTGGCCATGCCTGCATACACGACTTCAGCCTAGTCACGATGGTCTCGGACCAGCAAACCTCCATATCCTTACCCGCAGAGGGTGGCACAATTCGATGGATGAGTCCGGAGCTCATCGACCCGAAACGTTTCAGTTTGAATGGAAGCTATCCAACGAAAGAATCGGATTGTTATGCGTTGGGGATGGTGGTGTATGAGGTTCTCAGCGGACAGGCACCATTTGCCCAGTTGGGGGAGCCCATTGTTATCCAGAAAGTGATGGAGGGTGAACGCCCCGGAAGACCTCAAGGAGACGAAGGGAAATTATTCACAGATGCGATGTGGGAAGTGGTGGAACTCTGTTGGGAGGCTCAGCCGGGCGACCGGACAAGTGCCAAGGCTGTACTCCTGAGTCTGGAAGGGAGTCCGCCTCTATTGAGGCCAGCTTCTAACGTGGACGGAGATGTAGGGAAAGATAGTAATGACCAGTCGGATGCCACAGCGGGTGGTTCTAGTACGTTTTCTCTGTTTCATCTCTGGCTCAGCCCTAATCATCCTTGCGGTACATAGGACCGCCGATCGTGTATGGTGAGGACGGGCGGCCACTCCCACCACAACCTCATCGTCACAATGCAATAGGCCCGGATCCCAGTATGCTCTCCTGGCCTCATGCCCCAGGCCTACCTTTAACCATCTCCGTATAGCAGCCCCACCAACTGAACACGGCGACAACGAGCCACAATACAGCAATGGGATATCTGGTATAGTTCCCCCATTTCGTTTCCGTCCTGTGACATTTCTGGGGCTGATGACATCTCGGACAGCCACACACCCGCCAAACCACCAGCTTCGAGATCACCTGATACAGCACAGCCAACCCGGTGCGTCCGTTCTGCCTACTTCACTGGGGCCGTCAAGTGAACGAGTTCAAATATACAGAGACCAATCTACAAGATAGGAGCAGGACTAGACATCGTCTAGATCCCTCGGCTGTGGGGGACGGTGCCCTTTCGAGACGGGCATCCAGAAGGGACACCTCCGGCGTGGCGGCTGGTTATACGAATGGTGACGCTTCTCGCCAGTCCTATTATACGTCTCCTTTTGTGCTCATTCTAAATTCTTCGGGTATCAGGTCAGGATACTTCCAAGCCAGTGGGCGCGAAAGGGATTGATGATCTGGCCGCCTTCACCAACCGACTCGACGGACTTCGCGTGGATCAGAACCCAGATGATCTTTCAAACGCTCTACTGGCTGCATTTGAGGAACCTGAACTATACAACTCGTACATACACTCCCTGGCAGGCGACACTGGAAGGACGAAAGCATTGCTGGAAGTTTTTGACAAGGTACGCTCTGTGAAATGTGCTGTCCCATGGATAGGTTCTCAGCCCCGATGTACGACACAGGCGCTTCAGGCAACCACGTGTGACGCCACGATTCTCAAGCGGGTTCGGCAGTTGTGCGGTTCGACGGGGTTCCTACCAATCTCCCACATTATCCCAGAACGGTTCATCAGAACTGCCGAATACCCTGTTGCCTCCGGCACTTTCGGAGATGTTTGGGAAGGCATCTACGACGAAAAACGGGTGGCGGTAAAGGCTCTTCGTGTATACAATGGAGATACCATACAGAAATTGAGAAAGGTATCACATCCGGTATTTCTTGTTTCACCACACCCCTAGTTGACTGCCGCCAGGTCTTTTGCAAGGAGGTGGTGATATGGAGGCGGATCTCCCATCCCAACATCGTCCCATTTCTGGGGGTTTCGGAAGCACCCACGCCCCTCTGCATGGTATCCGAGTGGATGCCGAACGGAAACGTGCGAGAATACGTTAGGAAAAATCCGGAAGCCAGTAGGTTGCAATTGGTGTGTCGGCCCGAAAGCGCGTTGAATTTGACCTGACGCGAGCTCAGCTGCTTGACATCAGTCGCGGTTTGTCATTCTTGCACACCCTAGAGATTATCCACGGGGATTTGAAAGGGGTACGTCTCAGTTTATTTCCCATCCATACCTCGATTGGTGACAATCTCACCATCTCTCGTCCCAGGATAATGTCCTTGTTGACAGGTTGGGCTGTGCGCGCCTCGGTGACTTCGGGTTCGCCAGCATTGCTAGTCGCTACTGTGCGGAGACTTCCGCGCCCAGGTTCAGGGGATCCCAACAATGGATGGCCCCCGAGCTCTTTGACACCAACAAAGGAAAATCTGGACCTTCCACACGTGGATCAGACACTTTTGCCTTGGGGATGGTCACTTTGGAGGTGAGGAACGCTCACCGTGGAGTCATTTCGTAGTTTCTAAACATCCTCTCGCACCTTCCCTCAGGTGTTCACCGGACAATTGCCGTTCCCTGGCAATAAGGCCCCGGGAGTTGTACTGAAAAAGTTCATAGATCGTGAACGACCATCGAGACCTTCAGGGGGTAAGGAACTTGGACTTTCGGATGAGCTTTGGGAGCTGGTACGATCTTCGTTGGGCCGCGAGGTAGAGAAAAGGCCGCTAGTGAGGGGGTTCGTTGAGCTATTGGAGAAGGTCAACCCAAGTGTGGAAACACTTGAAGAACTCATGGAGTTCGATGCGAACTCTGAAAAACACCTCCAAGAGTTACGATGTGTGTTCGAGTACAGAGATAATACGCTTTTGGGAATGCGAGAGGCTGAGACCCTCGTGGTCATCGAGGTCTTCGATCGGGTAAGTCTCCTCGCCCACCACCTTTGTACACTTCACGAACGTCTCTAACTTTGTCTGGTTTCAGGTTCTCAGCTCCTCGTTGAACGACCCCGCCATTCGCAGTCGATGTTTGCATGGGCTTCAAAGAGTCTCTGCCCGGTGTGGCCTTCTGCCGAAGAGCTACTGGATCCCCCATGATCGCCTCGCTGAACATAATGGCGCTTCCCCATCCACAGGGAGGATACCCAGCACCCGTAAAGGGCTGATGGACGAGAAATTGGTGGCTATCAAGATGATTAATCCTGATTGTG
>Ga0307511_10001742_pt1 | contig 22914 bp, 30 predicted proteins | sample 13_EM_MG_FD_200266 | JGI IMG/M metagenome (GOLD analysis project Ga0307511, IMG submission 200266) | Populus trichocarpa ectomycorrhiza microbial communities from riparian zone in the Pacific Northwest, United States - 13_EM | ecosystem: Host-associated > Plants > Roots > Unclassified | place... | reverse complement strand
TAGATGTCGATCCCAAGTGATTTGGAGGAGAAGCTAGCGTGCGTGGTTTCGTTCTTATGTGGCCCATCGTCTTAGAGTGTGTTCGTAGGATTGTCCGGGGCAAGCTCAGCCCCTTAATCGAGCAATGGCAGAGAATATGTATATTGTCGGAGCGCATGATAAAGAGACGCGAATCAGCTGCGGTACGGGTCCCTTCAAGTCTTCGGCGTACCTATTTACCGGCTCATTTTGCATTCCCCTTCTCGTCCACGCTGTCATTGGATGCCGATCCCCCCATTGGGCGCTCTGACGACCACGGACCTGGCTCTTCGACGGCTTCTTTATTATCTGTTTCCATCCTCTCTCTGCGAACGCATTCCAATGTTGACATGTCCGATGACCAGGCCGATTTAGCGCGTTTGACAAACGTGCTGAGGGCTATTGTGGAAGTGAACGAAAGGTGTTGGAGAGGTGATGAATGTGACCTGTGCGATGGTGTGCGACAAGGTCTTCAACATGTCGCAGGGCACACACAGCACCAGTCTGATCTATTAGAACAACGGGTGGGCCTTAAGTTTTACTCTATTTGCTGCTCATGACGAGGTCGTTTACAGAAAAACTCATTGCAGAACTCCACCTTGGAGTCGCTGAAGGTATAGTTATCCGTCAAATGCCCCATTTACGTTCAGCGTCGACTTGCTTGCAGAGCCAACGTGATTTGTATATTGCAATGCGAGATCTCTTTGTTCGGCATGACCGCCTAGCGGTCGACAATGTCGACCGACTGAAGAAACGGATAGACTCAAACTCGATGAAGTTAGAGTCAATCAAGGCTAATCAGAAAGATGGGTGGCAGGAGGATGCAGACCGAGTGGTTGTACTTATCGAGAAAGATCAGGCAGCTATTGCTTCACTACTGAGCCGACGAGTGTTTATCCGCGCATGGTGGGTACTTGTCAGCCTGGTGCTTCTCAGACATACTGACATCCCAGCAAAGTATGTGGCATGAACTGCGGGTGGTGCTACACAATCGCGAGAATGCGATGCTAACCATGCTGACGCAGGCGTTCGCTCGTGAGGAGCAAGCATTCACGGGCAGTGCGCTCGCCAACTGGGTGTCTTTGGGACATGCCGTTGAAGGGATGCCCTTTGAGTAGGATGACATTAATACTACCGTACATATGATAAAGGTAGTTAGACCACTACTTACTAACCACTATGCTTTTATGGACGCATAAAGTCGCATCCTTATCACAAGGCTGGAAACCTCCAGCTTGAGTACTACGAGTATCCGGAACAATTGTCGTTCCTACAGGTCAGACGTCTGTTCGGCCTAACTCTCACTATTACGTCCGTTACATTATGGATGGGTTCGACGACTTGCTCGCCTCGTCAAGAAACGTACTTGAAGACAACCCGTTCGCAGACCCGTTCGCACAGGCACGTTCAGACTCACCTGATCCTTGGGCAAGTTTCGGCCAAGGCTCCTCACGCGACCAGGTTGACTATTTCAAGTCTGGCTTTGCAGACGAACATAGCCCCGCATCTACTGTTGAGCAGTTTACTACCCCCATTGAGGAGACAGCTACCATTGACCCTCTGGATGCCGCGGCACGCACAGTTGATGATCATGAAGAGGAGAAAATCCCCCACATCATTCGCACGGAAATCGAGGCTGACACAACTCCTCATAAGCCAGGCTTCGGGATATTCACACCTAGCGCAGACGATCATTCCAAAGTGGTCGTAGAACCTCATCCTTCGTCCAGAAAGAGCAGCGACTCTTCTCTGCGCCCGACATTAGCAGATGATGCCTCAGACACGAAACCAGCTTTGCTCTCGTCTCAAGATCAACCATCTTTCCCCCGAGGGCAGTCCCCGATCCCCGAGCACATAATAGGATCACCATTGGAACGGCCACCGTCCCCACGCCTCAGTCAAGCATTTTCCAGTGTTGTGCTTCAGGATGATGCCCATGGTGGTTGGCAATCATCTTGGCAAAGTAAAGGTCATGTCCCTACATTCACCTCTCCCTCTCCTACTGCCGCAACTGCGGTCGAAGATGACGACGACGACGATACCCCCATTGGCCAGACAGTCAAATTCCGAAGTAAGAGTGCAGATCGAGCCAGTTCAGTCCAAGTTTGTGCTTTAGTTAACAAACATACTAGTTCGCTGAGTGTATTTAGCCACCTGTCGCGTCTCCAGTTGCGACACATAGCAATGGTTCCATTCCACCATTGTTTGTGATTTCCGTGGATGATCCACAGAAAGTTGGCGACCCTATCCGATCGTTCATCATGTACACAGTGCACACCCGCGTACGTTCATCGAGCTTTACATTGACGAGCATGCTTAGATTACCCATAGACGTCGTCTCCATTGTATTCGAAATCCTCGTTTTCTGTCCTTCGCAGATACTCCGACTTTCTTTGGCTCTACGAAGCGCTTTCGATAAACAACCCCGGTGTCATCGTACCTCCCGTACCCGAGAAAAATACTTTCGGCCGATTTGACGAAAACTTCGTGCAGCAACGGCGACTGGCACTTGAGAAGTGTATACAAAAAATGGCCAATCACCCTGTCCTTGCGAAAGACTCGGATCTCAGATTTTTCCTTGAGAGTGATACGTTCACTCTAGACGTTGGTGTGATTTATGCAATACCAGATTTAATGCTGACACAAAGGTTATGGATTGTAGATTAAACACAGAAAAGCGGATTCTGCGCATGAGAAAGGTGGTCTCATGGCGTCTATCGGTCAAACATTGACTGGGCCGCGTTTCCATGAAACGGATGAGGTGCGTGAAGTGAGAGCCACTGTGCTTGTGCTTAATGGTTCTTTTCTAGTGGTTTGACAAACAACGTGCATATCTCGATGGCCTCGAGTCTCAATTACGTGGCCTCGTGAAGTCAATTGATATTGTAGCAAAGCACCGAGCTGGTTTGTATCCATTCTATCCAAGCCTTCCTGACAAATAACTATCACGACGTAGAACTTGCTGTAGCTACGAAAGATTTCGCCACTGCTATTTCAGAGTTGTCTGCGTCTGAGTTGGGACTGCAACTCGGAAATTCCCTCGCCGCTCTAGCTGACGTGAAAAATGTAGCAGCAGAGGCTCAGAGTACACAGTCGCAGCAGGATATAATTACTCTGATGAGCACAGGTAAGCGTCATCTAGTCTGATTCAGGGAAGAGGCTCATGGTCACGTAGCTGACGAATACTCGAGGCTCGTCAGTTCCGTTCGAGTGAGTGGTTTTTTTGCGCAGATTGTGATCGAGATTTATATGTATAGATGGCTTTCAACTCCCGGATACGGACTTATACGAGCTGGCAAAATGCCGATGCTGAAGTCCGCCGCGCGAGGCAGATGCATGACCGAGCCAAGGCACAGGGGCGCCTTCCTACTGACAGGGTAGGGCACACCGTTAACCTGGTCGCTGAGGCAAGTGGGTACATTGTTGCTCGTGATAGGCTCCTAAATCATATTTAGGCTGAAAGACGGGCTTTGGATACAAAACATGAGTTTGACCAGTGCTCCAAACTAATCAAATCGGAGATGGCAAGGTTTGAGCAGGAGCGGGTAGAGGATTTCAAAATCTCCCTACAAACGTTTTTGGACGGCATGATCTCCCGCCAAAAAGAGGTGAGTAGCATCGACGTTGCTGAATATGATTTACACTCATTGGAACATCTATAGCTCATTGGTGCCTGGGAGAACTACCAGCAGCTATTGTTGAGCCGTGTGGCCGCTGCAGGTCATGAGCATGGAGGATTGGCTGCGAGGCCTGCAAGTGCTTGATCTAATAGTTTGTTTGTATTCGAACTACTGCGATTATGCCCGAGTGCTTGTATATGAACCACGAAAAAATGATATCTGAAATGTAATTTTGGCTCAACAGCAAGTGCATCATTTACTCCTGGATGCAGTGACAGGTATTGGAACAGAAATCTTAGTCTTAGAGGCTGCTGTTTGTCCCGGGTTACCTTATCTTCTCCAGCTACTAAGCTGTCACAGCAAACCTTTCTCAATCTTCTGACAAGGAAAAAAGATTTGTTTTGTCAGCCTAATTGTTGAACACTGTATCATGTAGCCTGTCACTGTGAGTGAGGAGATCAAGGTTATGCTGAATTTCTGTTTCGCACTCAGCCCTTCTCACGAACAGTGTTGAGTGAGAAGAAGCCTGGATTCCTGCTAGACATGCCTATCTACGGGTCAAGAAGCGACGTAGTCCGGATAAGTAGCCCGTAAAACATCCCCACATTGACTTGCCATGGATCTGACGCCATAGCTCATCCATCTTGCCCCGCAGTTTCTCGTACTCAGATTCAAGCTCCTGAAGAGTACCTGGACTCGTGGGTGATTTTCTTTCGACATTAATACTGCGGAGAACTTCCAGCTGCCGCTCTGCGAGGGCTTCCAATTGCGAGAGTAATTCCTGGTTTGACCTTCGCCTATTACTAGGCGGAACCGAGGGTCCATGTAGCAATGTTTCCTGATGTGTCTCCCTACCCCTGCGGACGACTTCCTGGATCAGCCGTTTCGCGGAGTCTTGATCATTCATATATTTGACCATCGCCTTCCAGATCACAGAGGACCGGAGCTCCGTTAGCCTTCTTTGCCCAACCACCTCGTCCACCTCATCCCACATCGTTGTTGTCAGGATGGTTTTCCTCAAGACTTCTTGGAGGCCACCACAAATGTCTTTAAAAACACACAAGTCCCTCGCTGGGATTCCATGGATGCGATTGTCTGTTATCCTATGAAAATAGAGGATACCAGTGACAAAGAAGCCTTTTCCCTTCCTAAATGATAGTGAGCTACAGAACTGGTTATCGGAGAACCTTACATATTGCATAACCACTCGGTAATCATGTTCAAGACGTCGGAATCGCCTTTGAAGGTGTTATCGAGACCCGGCGTGTCGATGAGAACCAACGACAGGTCACTCTCGTTGTCCATATACCTCACGGCCGAGATTTCGGACGTCCTTGAAATCAAGTTGTGCCCTACGATGGCTTCCTGAATCCCCGTAGCCTTGCTGATGAACTATGCAGGTGGGGTTACAAATCAAAAGAAGTGTAAGCCTTGAAGACTTACGGAGCTCTTTCCGGAGCCCGTGGGTCCCATCGTCCTTTGTGGTCGCAATTCATTAGGCTCACCCACTGTCCGTAGGAGTATTTCTGACTCACGCAATTACGATGTCATTGGGAGTTATATCCGTCAAGGGCACAGTACGTGGAGCACCCGGCGTCATCTGACATGTGCGTCAACACACAGGTCACATTTCATCCCGGGTGATAAACACACCAATGAAGAATTCTAATGACGGTGTCGAATGAGACTCCTGAGGCTGTAGAGGTGGGATCCAAGTTGAACGGCAATGTGTGACGGTCCCTAGGGTGTCGCAGCAGCATGCCTGAATCGCGTGGTCTCCATGCGCACCATCTCATTCACAAACGAGGGTGAGCAATTGACATACTAGTTCCTTCGGCCAGTCTGGGCGGGTAGTCGTGTCATGTGTAACACTAACAAGACCTGGCACGTGGAAATTTGTAGATTCCGAGTCAGGGTCTTCCCGAATGGCCTGAACTTTCGGCCTGTAATTGGCCCGTAGTTTGCTCTAGTTGTGGCAACCCTACTGCTCTGTTTGAAGGAACGACTATCTTCCTTCTCATTGGGTCTGCCTAGGGGAGACCAGTTTTTACTACCGGCTGGAACTACTAATCTGTACAGGCAACAAGCGAGAATAGCATTCGTCTTGTGCCAAATTTTTGTCCATTCCGAGTCTGTCTGTCCGAGACTCCGAACATCCTCCGCACCTCTGGCGAGTTGATAGTAAAGCTAGTAACCTACGTCGATATATGGGTCAGCCCGGAAACAAGCTGGTTCGTTCCAAATACTGGTTTGGATGATGTGGAGGTCTGATTTATTACGATCAGTGAGGTGTAGCCTAATAAGCCAGAGTCAGACTCTCTTCGTAGTCGTTCTTCTAGGAGAGTAATTATGTGCACTGCTTGCACCATATAATAATACACGCTGCTAGTATCAGGTCCAATAGAAGATGATATAACTAACTTCGAGAGGTGACATAGGGCTCTCTAGTCGTCCAAGGTGAATATCATAAGTTATTTGATGTCTCCGTCCTCTGAAGCATACATACTACACTTTCTTCCAAAGGCGTCCTGGCTTCTGCTATTGAAAAATTGGCCCTTTACTGAGCTACATCTTTGTCAGGGATTCCAGACGAGATTTCAACACAACCTCTTTAACCCCGTGACGTCTGAGTCCTACCCCGTTGAGCTGTCTGCTTGGCAACCATTTGCAAGAGCTCTCTGGCTGATTCCTGGGTGTTCCAGTAACGGAAAGTTGTGGACCCGCGTTCGATCATCGTCTTCCAGTGAGTGGACTCGAGTTCCACAAGCCTATTCTTTCCCACCGTTTCCTGGACCTCGTCCCACATTGTCGTAGTTAGGACGATCCGTGATTCCGGCTCATTTCCGCACAGTTTCCGAAACATAGAAAGATGTTTCAAGGGATCCGCCGTTATATGATTAGCTGCGACTCGATTGTCCGATATACGATGAAAACAGAGTATGGCCGACAGGAGAATGTTCGTCTGGCAGCTAAGCGTGGTTTCCCAATCTCAGGAAATATGTGGGTTATAGGAATGTTCTCACGCTTTATTGAGCCAGTCAGAAACATCTCGCAAAACACGAGCACCAGAGTTCTCAGTATCATCGAAACTGCGGGTGTCCACCAGAACAACGTTCGAGAGTTTGGAGTCATTGGTTATTCTTGTGGTTTTGATTCCGCTGGTGAATGGGAATAGTCGGTGGCCCACACCCGCAACATCACTTCCTACAGCCTTATTGATGAACTAGTGGATGTCAGCTTGAAAATAAGCAAACCCGAAAGGACCATACCGAACTCTTTCCAGCGCCAGATGGCCCCACCAGTCTGTATAGAATTCGGGTATTAGAGAGCCGATGGACGCGAAATGCACTCACACGATTATAATATCGTTCTCTGTGAATGTAGGAACTGGCTTTGGCGCATGTACCGTCGATCTAGCCGACTTCCGCGCACGTCGGTTGAATAGTTGGGACAAAAAACACATGTATGTCCTAGCACAAGCAATGTCTAGATCAGTTTCATAACGATGCATTGATGTGGTGAAAGACTGACGGTTGTGTACAATGCAACTTGAATAGTTACGACAGGACATGGGTTTGGAGGTATAAGATGTGACATGGCACTCCGGACAGCAAGGATGGTAAATGTATACTTACATGGGTTTCGTTGAATCCTGTTATGGACTAATACTGAACGGTAGTATAAGGGGGGGCGACTTTTGGAGGCTTTCCACCAGTCAAGAAAGGTATAGCAACCAGACCCACTTACGCTTGCCCTAGCGCGCGGAGTACTCAATGTCACCACGCACCTTATTACCAATGGACTGCGCCATGAAGTGGAAGAAGCGCGCTATTACACAGCAACGGCCTCAGATATGCATGCCACCAGCGGGAATTAACTTGAAACAAGGGGATGTATTGAGAAGCACGACAATTGTGATTGGATCGGTGGCAGCTGTGTCATGCAAGTATGTTTGACGGAGGACGTCCTTGAGTGGATACCTTTGTCCGTTGATCTGGAAAATGGCCTCAGGTACGGAAAGGTCAGAGACTGGCACTGCCATCTGATGTAAGCGGCTGATCAGTAGCGTCTTCAAAAGTTCAAACAACAGACAGGACAAAAAAGAAACGACATTCGCTACTAACACGCCGGTTTAGACCACTGCACTGCACAGTGCAGCGGTCCTCTTAGCCGACACTGGCATTGCCCTTATCCACGCTCTCGTTCCATTATGTCCACAACTACATTCCTCCCCAGTCCTTTCGGCGGGACCAAACGAGATGAAGCCAGTGGCGAGCTCCCGATTGTCGACGACCAGCTATCGCTTTCTCGAAGTAGTACGCCTGGGAGATGTGAGCTTCGAATAGAGGGCATGACATGTGGCGCATGTGTAGAGGTGAGTGGGTTGGGTCACTAGATATCAAATACGACTAATGAGTCCAGTCGATTGAAGGGATGCTTCGTTCGCAGCCCGGTATATATTCCATTAAGGTGGCACTCCTCGCTGAACGAGGTGTCATTGAATACGATCCCTCCGTGTGGACTCCAGAGAAAATCATCAACGTCAGTCAACTCTGTCTTATCCGCCATGTATTGACACATCTACGCAGGAGATCTCTGACATGGGCTTCGATGCGACGCTCATTGTAGTGGCTCCTACCGATGCTGTCACTCTTCGAATATACGGCATGACATGTTCGTCATGTGTAAATACGGTTGAAAATGGCTTGCGCGAAATACCAGGCGTCAAGACTGCTACAGTATCTCTGGCTACGGAGACAGCCAAGATTTCTTTTGAACCAGGCGTGGTCGGCCCACGAGAGATAGTGGAATATATCGAGGAAATGGGATTCGACGCAATTCTCTCTGACCAAGAAGATGCCACTCAGAAACGCTCGCTCGCTCGAACGAAAGAAGTGCAAGAATGGTGGGGTCGCTTCAAGTGGAGTTCCTATTTTGCGGTCCCGGTTTTCTTCTTGAGCATGATCGTACCACACATATCCTTTCTGCGACCGATAATCGGTGTCCAACTCTTCAACGGAATATATTTGGGCGATGTCGTCATCCTTGCTCTGACAACACCTGCTCAATTCTGGGTCGGGCAAATATTCCATCGTAACGCGTACAAGGCACTCAAGCATGGTACCGCCACTATGGATGTCCTCGTAATGCTTGGCACATCAGCAGCATACTTCTACTCGCTCATTTCCCTCCTTTTCGCTGCCTTCAATAACACCCCCGGTTTCCGCCCTAGTCTCTTCTTTGACACGAGTACTATGCTCGTCATGTTCGTTTCACTTGGGCGTTGGTTGGAGAACCGTGCTAAAGGCAAGACTAGTGCAGCTCTGACTGATCTGATGTCTCTCACACCATCCATGGCCATCATTTACACGGACGCGCCAGTATGCACTCAGGAAAAGCGCATCCCAACCGAGCTGGTCCAGGCAGGAGACATAGTGAAACTTGTCCCAGGTGACAAGATACCTGCGGACGGAACAGTGATAAAGGGATCATCTACTGTGGACGAGAGTGCTGTGACCGGAGAGCCAGTTCCTGTGGCGAAGCAACCTGGGGACGCAGTGATTGGTGGCACCGTCAACGGTCTTGGGACGTTCGACATGGTCATCACTCGTGCAGGCAAAGACACTGCACTGGCGCAGATCGTCAAGCTCGTTGAAGAAGCACAAACGTCGAAAGCTCCCATACAAACGTTCGTAGATCGTGTCGCCGGCATTTTCGTCCCTGTGGTCATAACCCTCGCCGTTGTCACGTTCTTGGCTTGGATGCTGTTGGCAAATGTCATGAGCGAGGATGCGTTGCCGAAAATATTTCATCGACACGGGGCGAGTCGGGCTGCTGTCTGTATGCAGATGTGCATTTCGGTCGTAGTCGTTGCTTGCCCGTGTGCGTTAGGTCTGAGCACTCCAACCGCTATCATGGTCGGGACTGGTGTCGGCGCCCAAAACGGGATTCTCATCAAGAGTGCAGGAGCTTTGGAAGCCAGCCGATCGGTCAAGCACGTCGTCCTCGACAAAACGGGCACTGTGACGGAAGGTAAATTGAACGTTGCGGGAATGGCTTGGGTGCCAGCCTCCGGCAATTCTGATCCATCCCTCGAGGAAGACCCTCACTCACTTTCGAGTATGTGTGTCGATGGGATTACAACACGTGCGGCTGTTATCGCGATGGTCTCCGCAACAGAGGGGCGGTCAGAGCATCCCTTGGCCAAGGCTATCGCTGTCCATGGCAAGGAACTCTTGAGACGTAGTGGTCTCATGCTACCAGATGTGGATGTGGATGTGTTCGAGAGCATTACTGGCGCTGGCGTCAGGGCGATCTTGGGTTTTTCTGGAGCGAAGTATACCCTTGTCATAGGCAACGCCAATTTCGTCACCGAGTCTGACGCAACTCGGCTGCCATCGGTTCTTTCTAATTATGAGGCCCAAGAAAGCGAACTCGCACGCACTGTTATCTACGTTTCTATGGCACGGGGATCTTCGAAGGTAGCACCTTTACTCGCGGTATCGCTTTCTGATGTGCCCAAAGCCACATCTGCGCGAGCCATCAAGGTCCTCCGGGATATGGGCATTGAGGTGAGTATTATGACCGGTGACGGAATGAAAACAGCGGTTGCTGTCGCGAAACAAGTTGGGGTTAAACAGGAGCTAGTGTGGGCGAACATGAGTCCGAAAGGCAAAGCTTCGTTCATCACGGACCTCATGAATAGAGAGGACGGCGGGGTTGCGATGGTATGTGCTTTAGTACCCTTTCTAGCTTTGTCAGTGGTTAACAGCATACTTCAAGGTCGGAGATGGCATCAATGACTCCCCTGCATTGGTTGCGGCTACTGTTGGCATTGCCCTCTCGTCGGGCACTTCAGTTGCAATGGAGGCAGCGGACATTGTTCTCATGCGGTCCGATCTCCTCGACGTCATCGCAGCGCTTCACCTTTCGCGTAGCATCTTCGTCACTATCCGCCGTAACCTTGTTTGGGCATGCATCTACAATGTTCTTGGTATCCCACTTGCGATGGGGTTATTCCTTCCATTTGGTCTGTATTTGCATCCGATGATGGCTGGAGCTGCGATGGCGTTCTCCTCTGTGAGTGTTGTAACGAGTTCGTTGATGTTGCGGTGGTGGATACGACCCCGGTCGAGCGTCATGTCTAGAGAGGAGATAAGAAAGGACACTTTCTGGGATAGTGCAATGGATACAGTAGGGGAGCTCTGGGATTCGTTGAGTGTGCCAGTTTGGGCAAGACGGATGTCTTCCACTAGGTATTCGCCACTTCCAATGGAAATGAGCGAATCTGTATGAGTATTTATATGGGCTTTCTATTATTTCTTGGATCTGATGTTGTACAGTTGATCTTGCAGTAATATTTTAATACTATTTACAAGGCAGCTGCATCTGGTGGGATTCAGTTTCACTTTTGGAGATTGTGCTCGAATACATGCCCCCTGAGGTAGAGTGGTTGATTGCGAGGACACCGTTGCCAAGGAGGGATGCTGATGCTGAAAGGACATGATCGCTGTTCGTGGGCATCAAACAGTGGTGAATGTGCGTGATTCCTAGAGATGCTCTGCACAAGACATCAGTCTCGTAGGGATCAATGTGCCAGTTTTGTGCCACCAAAACAGGGGTTCCTAAGACTACAACTGTTACATAATTACCAAAAGAGATTCCAGCATGAGAGTAGTGGAAAGCCAGGCTCCTTCAACTGCGTCTTGATTCACTGATGGGGTCCCCGCCGTATGCATTGATGTTTACAATTTCAGAAGGAACAGATCCAGAGCCTAGTTCCCTCTCAACCCGTTGAAATATCCACTCCCGGGCTGTGTTGTCCCACATAACAACGGGCACCTTCACTTGTCCCGGCCCGGACTTGTTCATATCCATCTTCCATCGCCTATATTCCGTGAACGTCCCCGTCTTTAATATTCGGATGGTAGGTGGTTTCATCCTCTTCGAATCAAGAGCTGATCTAAATGCTTCGTTTAGACGGACAAATTCAGCCAGCAGTAGTGCTGGGGCCTCATCCGCCTTGGGATCTTTGTCGAAGGTAGCACCCGTAAACACCATGCCTAAGTAAGAGACCACAAAACGTACTAAGGTCACCCTGAATTTCGATAAGGTATCCAAGATATCCGCTGTGGTCGTCGATGACAGTCGTAAACTCGCCAGCTAAACCTAGTCTGTCTTGCACTGCTAACATGGCGTTTGTGATGTGGCTCTCGGTCAATATGACTCCTGCCATCCGGGTAACGAGGCTGTTTCACATTAATCCGTGTGGAAATGTGGGCGTGACGATGAGGCATACTTTCGGCGTTCGACAAATCGCACAACGGGTGTACCATCATTGGGGTCGAAGCCTGCAATCTCGACGATGTCTCCGATGGGGTAACGCCACAGTCCCTTGTGGGCAGTCACTACGACTTCATACATTTTCCTGACGTTGACTTGCCACTGACAGCGGGTTAGAGAGAGCACGAGTAACTTGAAAGGGCTTACTGGGCATAAAAGACCAGATGCTGTCCTCTCGTCAGTGACATCAATGAATTCAAAAAATTCGGTGGATAATAATTTGAACAGATTCATGTCCGAGTGGTCGTAAACCAAACCAATGGGAGCTTCACTGGCAAAATAACCAAGGCTGCGTAACTTAACATCTGGACCGATATAGTGCTTTATCTGTGGGATCACCTAAGTTTTCGCAAGTGGACTAAAAATGACGGGGCCTGCCTTCGGAAGGGCAGTTGCGAAAACACCACTCCCAATGGCGGAAACCGCACTGAGCATGGGCCAAACTTTCACCAACCAGCCAGGCTGCTCCGTCGCTTTCCCGATGGTATTAAGCTCTACTGCACGTTCAGGACGCGGAGGGAAGTGAGGCTGAACGACGTCGAAATCTTAGCAAAGGGGACCTGAGATGAAAAAAGTGGCCACCTCGAGGTATTCCCGGACATGATCAATTCCCTCCCAGTCTGGGAGTGTACCAGTCCCAATGCATGCTACAAGTGTATCCCATTCTTCCTCCATCCATAGGATCATATCGAGGATAGCAGTGCTAAAGTATACTGAGATCATCTCGACCTCACGTTCAGCCAGGGCGAAGAGTGTATGCGTTAACATGAATGATTGGTACTCGCTAATAAAGCCGACGGCATTTGGAGAGGTATACGAACCTACGACACTGTGTAGTGACCTCGAAAGGAACCAAGGAAAGGTACGTACTTGCCAACTTGATATTTAGGTGATCTTGGTCAACGTCCAACCCTTCCCATATGCGGGACAGATTGGCTGTCGCTACACCGACGGGGAGCTTCTTAATTGTATCCCCATTGTCATTCTGCAGGCTAATCATCTGACGGTAGATGAAGGAAAAGAATCGGCAAGTTTTCCCGGAAGTAAACTTCCGAGTGCTCGAGGCAGATCCATAGCTGTACTGGGCGATATACTTTGCCTTTCCACTGGATGTTGAACTAGTAACGCCGATTCCATGAGGCAATCCTGGAGCAAACATATTCCGTACATCTTTTTCTAGGCAATTGCTCTCAAGGAATTTCTTCACGAATGGCTCGTAAGAGTCATAAGTTGTTAATGGAATTGCAGAGTAATAGCTCTCGATGAGCGTATCGTCTCGGTCCCCATTGTCGCCTTCCTTCCTGAGATTTTGTAGCGAGGTATGAAAGCCCAAAAAGACAGGCGACTCAGAGAAATAGCGAGTGTCCTTGTTCTTCTTGATAAGAGTGAGTAGGGTACTCTCGGTGCTCCCCTTCAACATTGCGCTGAGGGCAGGAGACAGGTCCTCGACAAGCGGGGGAGGCTGTGGAGCAGGCATAAAGGTGGAACGACAGACACAGGACGGGAGTTGGAACGCTGAACGCTGAGCGCAGGAAACTAAAGCACTGCCATCTTCTATATCTTCTATCTTCTTCTATAGTCGCTGGTGGACCTGGCCCGAGTTCAAACACCTGCTTGAATAGCGTGGACTGAGGCGACATGCCTGTCTTTGCAAATTACTGGTTGCCGTCTCTGGCTGCACCTTTGACTTGTTCGTCCGTCGGCATGTCTGCAGATTTGAACAGGGGGTCGGTGGGGGTCAATTTCCCTAATGTGCTTTAGAACATAACATTTACAAACCTCATTACCAGGGGAACTGGCTGAACCTTTTACATGTCTGCGATCGGAAGTGTTTTCTTGGGCGATGTACAAAGGCATCGTATTCTGGCCTCTTCGCCGCCTTCGTCTCCGCCCCCGCACGATGGAAATGCAATGAGTATAGGCCTTGCATCGTCCAAGTCTTTAGAGGAAGCCCTCGAGTCAGTCGATGGCACTGATTCTCCCGAGAAGACCTCGACGTCCCTTCCAGAAGGCGGTGAACCTAGTAATCTTCCTACAACACAACAATCAGCATCGATTGACCCCGCCCTCTCCTTGGAGCTGCGAATTCGCTGGCTCGAAGCACTGCTTCTAGGTGTTCGTCAGGATGTGCGCGAGCGCAGAGGAAAGGATAAGCTTTCTGACCTCAAACCTGGTGAAACTCTTGTTCGCCTAGCCGAGAACGTCCAACACCGGCTAAACAGCGTAATCGAGTCGAATGACGGGCTGAAAAAGTTCATGAACCAATGTAACAGCCCCTCCGTTTTATGCGACCTATATCTATTAATCCCTTGTGCCAGATGATCACTACGATCATCTGCTAACGCCCGCTTTCGCGTACGCCGGAACATCACTCAACCAAACACCCTCGTATGAGCATATCTCGCCAGAAGAGCTGGAAGCACTTCTTGCAGAGATGGAGCCTGATATTCGTGTTGCCGACCGAGACATGCGTGAGATTGAGTTGTTAATGCAAAAGGGTGTGCTCGGTGCTGGAAAGCTCTCGGGTATATTGCGTCCCTCATATATACATCTATTTCACACATTCACGGGTTCGTTCCAGATTATGAAGCATTGCAGCCTCGACTACAGGCTCTCCTCGCAGCACAGGAAAAAGATAGGGAACTAGTTGCGGCTCTCGAGAAGCGGATCGCGGTCCTAGTTGACGGCCATGCAACGCATGTGGGTGGATAGTTCTGAGACTTTCTCGTGTACTTACCCTCAACAGGTGGATGCACTTTCGGAGCTGTTCGTAGCATGGGATGATGTTCTCAGCAATACCGAAAGTAAGATTAGAAAGCTAGATCGAGAGAAGATCGAGAATTGTAAACTGGGATACGAATAGAACCCTCAGAAATCACTTTTCAGTCAACGATAATTGCAACTCACCTGTAGTGTGTCAAAGTTCCTCTGGCCATGTGAAAGTGACTTCACTTTCTTTATTCAAAGCTTCAGAGACAATCCGGCGAGTTTGAAAGATAACTTGCACCGCTCGGACTGCGGACAACATCAGCACTCCTTCCCGATTTCGTATGGTCGCCTCCCCGCTATTCGGTGCGGGGATTCATGGCGTCTATCGGTCAAACGTCGACTGGCCCGTGCTCCCATAAGGCTGATAAGGTGCGCGAAGTGAGTACTTGCACTTGATAGAGATTCGTTGAATGTCAAACAGTGTACTTCGCACTGTCGCGTCTTCGTCCGGCTCGTGCACATGTATCATCACTGTTTTACTTACCACTGTGTCGTATACAGGAAGCATTTGCCCTTTGGTCGTTGTCCACCCTTGCCTGTGGGCAATGATTTCAGTAGAGCCGTCTTTATACAATTCTTGTTCTTAACGTTCGCGTTAGTACGTCACAAGTTGAACATAATAAAAACTATGACAGAATGACATACTTTGCTAGTTTTCATCCGTGGCTCCCTTTTGGATAGCTCACCGGACTCCGTTCTCCAGAACATACACTACCCAGGAGTCAGATCGGTCAGGTCCAACGGTGTCAGGCAAGGCACCATTTCGAGATGAAGGTATCCCTCCGCTGCCCCCGTTGACGGGTTGTCTTCTTGGAACACATCATTTCACAACAACTGCTCCTCGTCGGCGGCTTCTTCCGACTCGCTCTGTTCATCTACACTCTTCACTTGACCCGCCCTCCGCATCTTCTGCGGCTCCCTCGGCGGTTTCACCCCATCATTCTTGGAGGTCGCCCGTCCTCAGGGAGGAACGTATTCTTTTGCACAATTGACTTGGAGTTCTGCTCCACAATCGGCGCCTCCTGTCCTGCCTTCTCCTTTCCTTTCCTTTGCTTTCCTTTCGCTTTGTTGAGCTCTTCAGACCGCTCAGGGGGAGTACGAAGAAGGGAATTCGTCCCCTGACCCAATCACTCAGTAAAATCTTTGTTATACCGTCCGCATCCGGTTCGCCTCTCCGCATCTATTATGTGTGCCCGCTGAAAAGGATGGGTTCACATATTAGGGAAAAAAACGGGCATTGGATAGATTAAGGTCGTCGAGAAGGGCCATAGGAAGCTTGTTGCGATGTAAGAGTAGTAAGTACGGAGTACGTAAGGGTCACTCCTTTTCATGGAGAGAGTTGTCCTGAAGTGATCAAGTGCAGACTGAGAAACGGCTCTCGTATTACTTTCAACGAATTGTGATTCTGTCGGTATCCCAGTCGCACATTCAAGGAAAATGGTACGTTCCGAAACATCACAGGGTGAAGACTGGAACAACGCTGGAGATGGGAAACCCTTGAATATTCCACTCTGGTAACGAAGGGTGAACCTGTTAAAGTCTTGATCTGGGTGTGCCTCCATCGCCTTCCCCACGGATGAATGTTCGTAGCATGGGATGATACCGAAAGTAAGAATGCATCGAGCATATTAACTTCTTCTGAATCTTCGACGGACTAAGCTACTGGATAATTTAGCATGGCATACATCATATTGCGTCGCTTGCGATATAATTAATGGCACTACTGTACTCTCAAGCCAACGCTATGGGGGAAAGGAGGGAATCTACCTAAACTACAAACAACTATGTCATAAAAGACATCCGGGGTATAGAGGGAAGAACATGCCCGCAGTGACGCGGCCGGATGACCATTACAGCGCCAAGGGGAAGTACATTAATAAAAAAAGAGAAGGGAAGGGAAACACGGGAAACACAGGAAACCACAAAAGAACATCATAACATGAGAATGCGAGAGGTGCAGTTATTACAAACAGGGTATTGGGCTTAATCACGCGGTACCCAATCGGTATTTCGCGCAACCAGCTCGATCGAATTGTCAATCGTCCAGAAGAGGCGCTCCGTTGCACTGCGATTGCTCCAGCTTTTCTGGTCGCGCAGGATCATAGCCTAGGATAGACTATACGTCAATCTTCACATACTTGCAATCAAGGATATCTGAAACCCACCTGTTGTGCGCCAAAGTTCCTCTGATCATGTGCAAACAACTCGACATTTTCGTCCAAAGCCTCCGAGAGGATCTGGAGATCCTGAAGGATAGCCTGCATCGCGCGGACTGCTGACAACATCAGCGTTTCTTTCCGATTTCGTATGGTCGCGCCTTCGCCATTCGGCGCTGGTAAAGATTTGGAGATACTTTGGAGGACAGTGTGAAGAATGCGTTTTGTCTCGTTTATTATTTTCTGTGCCTGAGGGAAGTTCTTTCTCGACACCAGGACAAGCACACGGGTGATCATGTCCGATGCAAGTAGTTCCATCCGACGCCGTACTATCACAGGATCGGATGGCTTAGGTAACTTCGGTGAGGATGTTCCGCTCGGGGGCATTAGGGTGATCGTCAACAGGACGGGGTGAGCGAGACGTGAAACTTGTTTTCCAGCAGAGGGATCGAAGAAGGATCCGTCGACTTCGAACACAGGTATTTCATCGATCATGCGATCCATCATCCCGTCCACTAGGTCGGTCGAGTCATCGATGGCCAGAGAGTCGAGACCCATGCTTTGCACGAACTGGTCCGTTGCGTTTAGAGCACGGTTGCTGTTTTGGGCTGCACCAACACGGCGAGCATCGGTATTGTCCAGCTCACATTCGATCAGCATCTCTTTGCACTCTCCATACCGCAGCTCGCCAACATCGATATCGACGTTCTGTCCATCCGTAGACAGGACTGATGATGGTCCACCGGATACCTTCCGGATGCGGAAACGCTGGCCATCAACGATGCGCATGTGAAGCTTCATATTGAGCAGGCCAATTGACATCATTCCACCAACACAGCCCACAAGGCACCCACGCAAGTCATACCAGTCCTTAACAAAGGTGTACGTCCCACTGGTGTGGTTCGACATCAGCCAAAGTGAGGCAGGATCGTGCGAACGACCATAGCCAAAGGAGTGAATGGGCATGTTGGCTGCTTCGGCACGTGCAAGAACGAGATCCATTTGGGCGCGTCTCGTGCTATCTGCGGCGTCGCTGACAAGGATCATGCCAGAAACTGGGTTTCGTGATTTCCGCTGAAGGACAACGTCCAGGCCTGGCGACGCTGAGGTCAGAAATCGCCAAATGGAGGCAAAAAAGCACGCACCGTGGTTGACGGCTGTCACGACGTCGGTTTTTTCATCTTTGGATGCCCTAACCAAGAACTCATCCTCCGAGGTTTGCTCGTCCAATCGCGCAATCTCATTGATGAACTTCTGCAATCTTGCTCGGCTGTGCGTTTTGCCAACACAAAGATACGGCGTTCTTCTGACGCGGCCACCGGTTCCGACCTCGAAGGTAAGGAGACTCAGGCGGTCCTTGGTTCCTAGGGATGCCAAAATGAAATCAAGGGAAGTTTTGATAACGCGGACTTTCAGCGCGGCTGTGCTGCGTGGGGCACTGGGTGGGGGCAACGATACGATAAGCATCAGGTCGAGTGGAGGATGTGGAAGGGGTGCTAGTGAATTGGATGGACCAGAGGAGACGTGGGGTGTAACGAGGGGTGGGGTGTGCACATCGTAATTCATCAACACATTCTCCTCTCCAAGGGCTTGCAGCTTGTTGTAAGGCACCCTCTGCACTGAGCCCTGCGACGTTGATGATGAAGTTGTAGAACGTGCGAAGCCCTGGAGACTATCAGCTGCACTTGTGGCAGTCGAACCAGTGCTACCGCTGAGCATTCGGGCAGCTTTTCCTGTCCCACCAAATTCTTCGATATCGACTGGTGGCTGGGGATTTGATTGTTGATGCTGAAAGGTCGTAACGAGATATTGGATTTGATTTTTCCATGCCTCCAGTGACGAACGATCTTTAAAGACCAGAATGAACGAGTCTAATCGTTCATCTTCCATCTCGATTGTGAGGCTCATCTCGCTGGTCGTGTTGGCAGTTAATCGTTTGATGTGACGGACGTAAATACGACCTTTAAGGCGTAGAACCCCCTTTGATGGACTGCTCGAGCTGGAAGAGGAATTGGACGATTCGTTGAAGGCGGGAGATGACAAAAATCGACCGAGCGTGCGCTTCTTCTCCTCAACGACGCAGATTATGGCTTCTTTGAAGAGGTAGACGAAGAATTCCCTCACGAGTGCATCGCGACGAACGGACAATAGATCATACATTAGCAAAGGGCCGAGGGCTGATAACGCATGCCCTTTCCAGTCAATTATGCGGTTTCTCAGATCCTCGACGATAGCATTGAAGGGTGAATCATCTTCCGAAGGAAGATTGGGAGTACAACAGTCGACGTCGGATCCGTTGGAGGAGCGTGGGCAACCATCTGAACCTGAAGTAGGCTGCTGCTGACGATCACTTGCTCGTGGCGTGGATTGTTGATCAACATCATTGGGTGGCTGTGATGCGCCATTCCGAATCCCATAAGATTCTGTTAGCACGGGTCCTGGTATATGAGTATTTCCACGCCTTGCAGGCAGCTCGATGATGACGATGCAGGTGAGGGGTTGGCATGGGTCACCAGCACGAACGATGGTAGAAAATTCTGGGCGCACTTGGATTGAGGGCGCCACAATGTAATAGGTATCGCCAGGGTTAGATTTGACAGAGACAGCATGGTCGACAGGGTCGTCGTCAGTGGGATTGTATGTATGGGATGCCGGGTTGCGACCGGATCGCGCACCGGCTCCGTCGCGCCCCGTATAAACGAGAGGGGCATGGGGATCGCCCATGCCTGTGAGGGCAGCAAGCTCTGGAAAGGATGGTTGGGAGGGTATATAAAAAAGAAAGTAGGATAAAGATGACTGACTGTTTGTCTTGCCGCTGTCCCCGTCCGCGATTTTCATCGGTCGTCTACATACACCACAGACGCCCAAGTTTGCTTTGCGGGGGAGCGGTGAGCGGGACTGGCTGGGGAGAGGGCCGTATACGGCGGTAAAGCAAGCCTATACGCCGAGGGTGTGTTAGAGCGAGATGATACGAGTGAAATGCAGCTGGTGAGGCAAGGAAACTCACCTCGTGGAGAGAATGACCACACTCGGGGACTACATGCGGTTTCTCGCCCGGCAACCTGAAGCTGAAGCTAAGAGGTTCGAGACAGACGGGACACTCTTGTTCGTCATCGGCAGACTCGTGAGAGGATACCACTGGAACGGGAGCGGGAGGCATTGGAACGAAAAGAGGGGGGACGCTGATGTCGACAAGTGAGGCGCTTCCACCCGAGTTCAAGGAATGAAGGGAATTCGCGGACGAGCGAGACTGCTGACGACCAAAAACGGATTGAAAAACTTTTAGTGTCGAGTTCTTGACGACTCTAGGTTGTTTGAAGTGGATACGAGGAGAGCTGTGGGCAGACGAGGGAGACGGGAGTGGGTGGGTTGGATGAGACAGATGCGGGTCCAGTTGATTTCGGGATGTCCAACCTGTCGACGGGGGGCCAGAATATGATGACATTAAGCGAAATATGGCCCGCTCAGCGTCAGGGACAGTGAGCTCAACGTCGTCGATCGAGTCGCACACCAAAAACCTGATCAACTTGATGGGGGAATAAGAGAGTAGCAGTCCTGGGCAATTACGGTAAACAGTACTAGGCTCGGGACCATTGCCAGCTCAACTTCAATCGATCTCATCGCCGGCGAAATCCCACTCGACATTGTTATTCGCCCCCCATTGTCGCCCCCTCCGTTCCACGACATCTCCATTGTCTAGGCTGCCACCCAGATGAATCCGAAGTTCTCCTGGGCGTCTGTCCAGCCTCCGCAGTGCGAGTCTGGTTCATTTGTCGTGTGACGAAGCCAGGAACTTCTATCGGCGCACTCCACTGCCAAATAGATGAGCCTCGCTGGCCGTACCTCAGCTGTGCTACGAAGCTCGGTCTTTCGTATAAGAACAACGAAGCACTGCAGGATCTGTTCCTTTGACCTTCACCACATTATGTCCCGCTCCGAAGCATACGAGACATTCCCCAAACCCATCCTTTCTTCTCGCAATGGATTCGACTTCCACGGTATGGGTCATCCAATGATTCAAAATCTCACATCATGCCAACGATCATATCTGTAGTGTACTTTATGCCCTCGAACCCAGTACACGTTAAGCACGCGGCCGAACTCCACGCACGTATCCGTCAAGAATTCCCCGAAGTACGTTGTGGCATATATGCACCTTCTCATCTGCTTCAACGCCCCTACAGCTACCCATTTATCGCATTTGGGATAGGCCGATAGGTAGGATGAGTCGATGGGAGCTTCCTTTATGTAACAGATCATCGATGACTGATCACCTGGCAGGCCCTCATCCTACTGCAATGTTCGAAGTCCAGACCATGACTCCTCACCAGACCGGTGCTTTATTCAGTTGGCTCGTTGTGAATCGGGGCCCACTCGAGTGCGTACTTCCGTTAGGACGATCGACGGAGATACCTAATTAGAATACTACATCAGCGTTTTTGTCCATCCTAACACGGATGACACATACAGAGATCACGTAGAGCTCGCAACTTGGATGGGGAACCCATGGCCATTGAATCTGGAGATACTCAAAGCCCATTAGGCCAGCCTGCCCGCCAAACCATAGTTGTCATGTCTGTATGCCTACAGGTTCTTTCTTGAAACCCACCATTGCATGACTTTATGAATGTCGATTTGCCGCTGTTCAAACTTTTCGGACTTTTGCGTATCTGTTCTGACAGACAATCGTGCATCAGACGATGACTCTGCTATAACACCGTGGAATCCTGATGCTGCTCAAGCTGCGTCTTTGCCTCGATTTTATGTGTTTGATCAATCTATCGCGAGTGTTGACACCCTTGACTATCAACAACAGCACATAAACAACCGATTTTCCAAGAGCCTTGAAGCCGTGGCCGCATCTGTAACGACCGCGCTGAGCGCGTGATTCGGCCGATGCTCAGCTGTCTCATCGACATGCCGCTCTCTCCGTAGCATAGAGTGTCGCCATGTAAATTTTTCTCTCAATTATCAATTATTCGTCTGGTGATTGTTGCTGAAGGACTTTGTCTATCGTCGACTAACTACAAGCCGCCACCATCATAGCCTTAAACTTAATGCCATAGTCATCGGCATCAAAGTGGGCCCTCGGGTTTTGAATCTCGGAACCACGGGTCCGAGCAATATTCATGCCGGCAAGTACATCTTCGACACCCATTGCCTCGGAGACATGGAAGATGAAGATGAGTATGTAATTCGGATGTCTATTTCCGTTTCAAATGCATCAATGTTAATGGTCCATGAGCGCTGAGCTACCATCGTGATAGGCTGCCAAATACATACCTCCGGCTTCGGTCCACTATCATGCTATCGTCCTTCTATTCTTGAAACTGGCTCCAGGGTCTAGCACTCAGTTTTATGTAAGTACTTTTGGTTCCAAAGTTTCCAAGTGTTTGAATCAAGGGCTACTCCAGGCTCCTCATCAGTTAGGCCTTTAGGGCTTCAAGGGCCAGAAGTTGAGTGGGCCCTAAGCCCTTGTAGGCTGGTCTGTGGCCCCAGCCTTTGAGCTAAGCCTGGCCAGCAAATCACTAACATTGACATCATGGACTCTTAGAAGGTCTGGTTGATATGGTGAACAGTTGAGTCCTAAGGTTAAGTGTCTCAATTTACAATAAGGTGCTTCAATAGATGCTGTTTACCAACCCTTGCCCTGGTCCTCGTAGTAGTATTGTCAGTGAGACAAAAAATGCATGCTCATCCTCAGAGCCCTGAGGCGGAGAGGGTGACAACCATGCCGGAGTCTATTACCACAAGCTGTCATACATTATTTTTCTAACTTCTGGGGTCCTCGTTGGCAGCTCCCGAAAGAGTGAAATGCAGTACTAGTGCCCTGTACGGAAAGTTAACCCCTGACATGTACTTCTGCAAAGTGCTGTAATTGAAGCTTCCAATTGATCACAACATTTCATAGGTGCACACAGATTCAAGAGAAACACAGTCCAGCATGCTTCAAGGCAAGCGTGCACGCCATGGCAGGCCCACATGTAACCGCTTCGTCTCCTCGTTCG
>Ga0307511_10001741_pt1 | contig 22923 bp, 16 predicted proteins | sample 13_EM_MG_FD_200266 | JGI IMG/M metagenome (GOLD analysis project Ga0307511, IMG submission 200266) | Populus trichocarpa ectomycorrhiza microbial communities from riparian zone in the Pacific Northwest, United States - 13_EM | ecosystem: Host-associated > Plants > Roots > Unclassified | place... | reverse complement strand
GCGGGTCACCACCACGGCGTTGCGCGCCGCCGCCGTCCCGCAGCTGCCGTGTCCCTCCCGCGCCGGGATGCCGCTGGTGAATGCCGCCCCGAAACCGGCCGGCATGCCGGGCGCGGCCAGCAGGTAGAGGCGGTCGCCGCGCAGCTCCTGGATGGTGACGCGGCCGGGCCGGTGCAGGGCCTCCTCCACCGCCAGGCACAGGGTCTGCGCCAGCTCGTGCAGGGGCGCGCCGCGCAGCACGCTCTCGAACAGGCGCGTCTCGGCGGCGCGCAGGGCGCGCCAGCGCTGCCGGTCGGTCACCTCGGTGCCGACGCCGCGGTAGCCGCGGTAATTGCCCGCCGAATCGAACACCGGCTTGCCGGAGATCATCCAGTAGTAGCGCTGGCCCTCGTCGTCGATGAACTTCATCACCAGGTTGTTGTAGGGGCGGCGCGCCTGGTGGTCGGCGATGTGCTCCTCCCAGGTGAAGCCGACCGGCTCCAGCTTGCGCTCCCAGCGGCGCTTGCCGATCGAGGCTTCATGCCGCGCCCGGTGGCCGCCGCGCCGTACCGTCACGGCGCTGATGCGCATCTCCTCGTCGCTCTCCCAGTACCAGTCGGAGGACATCTCGATCAATTCGCGGAAGCGCCGCTCGCTGTCGCGCAGGTCGGCCTCGATCTGGCGCTGCGCGTCGAGCGGCTCATGCAGCAGCAGCACGCGGCGCGTATCGCCTGCTTTCGCTGTGTCTGCATTCGCTGCGCCTGCTTTCGCTGCGCCCGCCTCCGTCCCGCCCTCGCCAGGGGGCAACGCGCGCAGGTGCAGGCGGAAGCGCGTGCGCCCGGACGCCGCCGTGCCGGCATCGCCCGCGACCGCGCATTCGTACTCGTATTCGCCTTCCTGCGTCTCGCCGCGCAGCAGGCGCAGCACCAGGGCGGCGGCGCGCGGCTCGCCGGCGCGCGCGCAGGCTTCCAGGAAGTCGGTCCCCACCGTGCCGGCACCCGGCCCCAGCGTGCCGTTGCGCCCGCGGTTGCGCCAGTGCCGGTTCACCGTCGCCACCTGGCCAGCCGCGTCGATCACGCAGGCTGCCCAGGGCAGCGCGTCAAAAGTGCCGGACAGATCGGCAGGGTCGGGAGTCATGGAGGATAGGGGCGGGAGCGCATTGAGGGCCGGTCGCCAGGGCCTGGAGTCCGGAGCGCATGCGGCGATCCGCTTTTACGCATCCTATCCCAAACGCCGCCGGCGGCCCACCGGTCCGCCGGCCAATCGCGGCCGCCACGGCGCCGGTTTGAGCGGGGCGATGGCGTGTACCCGGCCCGCGCGGGGTAACATGCGGCAGGCGCGCAACCCGCGCAGCCAGACAAAAAACCGCAGGAAACGAACAAGGGAGCCGCAATGCACGCAGCACTGCAACAGAACGTCTATCTGGTCAAGGAACACGTCGGCCTGTTCAAGGCCGCCAACAATTACGACATCTACGACCCGGCCACCGGCCAGATGGTCCTGCACTGCCGCGAACCCAATCTGGGGATTCTCACCAAGCTCCTGCGCTTCACCGACTACAAGCGCATGACCCCGTTCGAGATCGTCATCACCACCCCGCAGGGCGCGCCGGTGGTCACGGTCAAGCGCGGCATCAGCCTGCTCTGGTCCAGCGTGCGGGTCTACGACGAGCACGAGACCCTGCTGGGGATATTCAAGCAGAAGCTGTTCTCGATCGGTGGCGCCTTCAGCGTGCTCGATGCCAACGAGCAGCCGCTGTGCCTTCTGCAAGGCAAGTGGACCGGCTGGGAATTCCGCTTCCGCCAGGGCGAGACCGAACTGGCCCTGGTGACCAAGAAATGGGCCGGGCTGGGCAAGGAACTGTTCACCACCGCCGACAACTACGTCCTCTCGGTCAGCCCGCAGGTGAAGGCGGACGCGCCGGTGCGCGGACTCATCCTGGCAGCGGTGATGTGTATCGACATGGTCCTCAAGGAATAGCGACGGCGAGCCCGCCTCCGGGCGGGCTTTGTCACGGCCTGGCAGCGGTGATGTGCATCGACAGGGGCCTCAAGGAATGACGGCAAAGGGCCGTGCACTCGCACGGCCCTTTGCGTATCCGTGACGCCCGCCGCGTACGGCTAGAAGGTGTACTGCACCCCCGCCGACAGCAGCGCCGGGCGCGCCACGCCGGTGGCGCCCAGGCTGGTCAGGTTGTTGGTCTCCTTGCCGGTCTTGCCGTAATTCTCGTAGTCGAAGCGCACTGCGAAGTTCTTGTTGATGTTGTACTTGGCGCCCACGCCGAGCAGCAGATTCAGGCTGCGGTCGGTCCCGCCATCGCCGGCCAGATAGCTGGTGCCGGTGCCGGAGAAGGCGTACTCGTTGCGCACCAGCGCCAGGCCCGCCTTGGCGTTCACCGAGAAGGCGTCGTTGATCGGCCAGGTGCCCACCCCGGCCAGGCTCCAGGCCGACAGCTTGTTGTTGGCCTGGCCGCTGCTGGCGGTGGCCGGCAAGGAGTAGTTGTACTGGTAGCGGCCCAGGCGCGCGTACCCCAGCTCCAGCCCCCAGTTGGGGGTGAACTGCAGGCCGCCGTAGGCCTTCCAGGCGTTGCCGCTATCGCCGCCGAACGAGGTGGAGGCGCCCACCTGCTGGTCGGTGTAGTCGCCCTTGTTGCTGTTCGAATAGGCCTGGCCGATGCCGCCGCCCACGTACCAGCGCGGCTCGGAAGCGGATTGCGCGTGGGCGATACCAAAGGTGCCGATCAGGCAAAGCGGCGCCAGGCAATAAGGGGCGCGGCGGGCTAAGGAAAAAGACAAGGAAAAAAGCTGGCTCATGTTGCAAAACTCCTGAAGGCTAGGCCGTGAGGCCGAACTTGCGGCAAAGCGGGGCCCTGGTCCGGCCGGGGCCGCACCAAAAGGTCTGCTCGCCTGGGGGGACCCGTGTGTCGGCGGCGAAGCGCCGCCAAGGCTGTCGCGCGAAAGGGCGCGCAGCGTTCGGGTCTGCAAGTAAGACGGATTGTTACAAGCGGAGATTCGCGGCGTTACAAAGCGTTACATCGGTTACACCATGTGCGCGGCGAGGGGAGAGCCGCGTCCCGCCGCGGGGCGGACGCTCCCGCGTCCGGCTGCCCTGGCCTCCGGCCGCCTTGGCCTCAGGCCGGCTGCGCCGCCTTGAAGCAGGCGCGCGGATCGAAGCCGCTGGCCGCCGCCAGTTCCTGGTAGAGCGCCTTCTCGCGCTCGCTCAGCGCGGTGGGCACGACGATCCGGATCACCGCGTACAAGTCGCCGGCGGTTCCCTTTGTACTGTTGCCCGAATGGGGCAGGCCCTTGCCGGTGAGGCGCAGTTTCTGCCCCGCTGCCGCGCCCGGCCTGACCTTCAGTTCCACCTTGCCGTCCAGGGTCGGCAACTCGACCTGCGCGCCCAGCACCGCTTCCGATGGGCTCAGGGGCAGGTCGATGAACAGGTCATGGCCCTCGACCTTGTAGAGTGGATGCGGCGCCAGCGCGATCTCCAGATACAGGTCGCCGGCCGGGCCGCCGCCGATGCCGGGGCCGCCTTTGCCACGCACGCGCAGGCGTTGCCCGGCGCTGGCGCCCTTGGGGATGCGCACCGTCACGCTCTCCTTGCCGGGCAGGGCGAACTGCACCTGGGTGCCGCGTGCCGCATCTTCCAGGCTGATTTGCACCTGCGCCTCGTAATCCTGGCCGGGCATCGAAAAGCCGGCGGCGCCGGCACGCGCACCGGCACCGCCGCCGCGGCGCGCGCCGCCACCCAAGCCGAACTGCTCGAACAACTCGGAGAGATCGGCGAAATCCTCGAAATGCACCCCGCCCATGCCCGCGCCGCCCTGGCCGTGCGCGCCGGCAAAATTGCCCCAATCCGGCGGTGGACGGAAGTCCTCACCCGGCTGGTAGCGGCCCAGATTGTCGTAGGCGGCGCGCTTCCCGGCGTCCTTCAGGGTCGCGTAAGCCTCGGCGATTTCCTTGAACCGCTCTTCGGCATCCTTGTCCTTGGAGACGTCGGGATGGTACTTGCGCGCCAGCTTGCGATACGACTTCTTGATCTCGTCCTCGCCGGCGCCGCGCTCCACACCCAGAACCTGGTAATAGTCCTTGTATTTCATCTGTCCTAGATGCGGACTGGACGGGAAAATTCAATTCCCTTGCCGCTCGAAGGGCCAGCCCGCGACCGGGCAAAACCGCCGGCTGCGCGCCCGCCGGCATCGGCAATGCCTGTCGCCGGAATCAGGAATCAGGAATCAGGAACCGGGAATCAGGAACCGGAAGCGGCAGCCGCCTGCACCGGTACCGCCATGGCCGCCTCGCGGCGCTCGATCTCCTTGACCATCGCCAGGAACTGGTCGCGGAAGCTGGCGCGCATCAGCGGCACGGTGATGAAGGCGGGCACGCTGAAGTCCGGCTCGATCACGCCGCTCCAGGAAAGCAGGTATTCACCGGGGCTGCCCTCCACCCGGGTCAACCGGTAGGCACCCTCGAGCTGCTTGAGGTTGCCCTTGAGCACGCGCACCCCCAGGGTGTCGGGCGGGCCTTCGAGCGACTCCACCGTCACCTCGACCGCATAGGAAAAGAACAGCACCTTGGCGCTGCCCTTCTGCTCGACCACCGCCACGTTGCCGCGCCGCTCCAGCACCCGGCTAGAGTGGATGCAGGGGACGAACTGGGACAGGCGGTCGTAGTCGGTCAGGGTGCTCCAGATCGCCGCATGGCGCGCCTGCACGCGCGCCTGCACGTGCAGTTCCACCGCGCCGTTTTTCGAGGTGGCTTCGATGCGGAAAGCTTCGTAGGCGCGCGCCGGTGGTGCGTGCAGCACCAGGAGGAGCAGAAGGAACAGGGGAAACAGCACCAGGAGGAGCAACCGCGGCCGGGGGTGCCGGGGATGCCGGGGATGCCGGGGATGCAAGAGGCCCACCACCCGTGCCGCATGGCACGCGATGTATTTGCTGCTTGAGGCAATCTGGCGCATCCCGCCCTCGCTTGCGGCGTCGGGAGACGATGGTAGCGCGGTCCGGCGCCCGAAAGTAGGTCGGGCATGTTTTTGTTACAAATACGCACCCGCAGCATCGCGGGTGCGTACGAGAGGAGAGTCAGGCCGGATGCGGGCGCGGCGGGGTTTCCATGCCGGCGGGCGGCACGGGCGCGCCGGATTCAGGCGCCGCCGCCCGCGGTGTCTTCTTGCCGCCGGATAGCCAGCGGGTGAGCCGGTCCATGTACAGGTAGATCACCGGGGTCAGGTACAGCGTCAGGAACTGCGACACCACCAGGCCGCCGACCACCGCCATGCCCAGCGGGGTACGCGACTCGGCGCCCGCGCCCACGCCGATGGCCACCGGCAGGGTGCCGGCCAGCGCCGCCATGGTGGTCATCATGATCGGGCGGAAGCGGATCACGCAGGCATCGAAGATCGCCTTGGCCGGCTCCTCGCCGTCCACGCGCTGCTTTTCCAGCGCGAAGTCGATCATCATGATCGCGTTCTTTTTCACGATGCCGATCAGCATGATGATGCCCACGAACGCGTACAGCGACAGGTCGATCCTGAACACCAGCAGCGTGAGCAGCGCCCCCAGGCCCGCCGAGGGCAGGCCGGAAAGGATGGTCAGCGGGTGGATGAAGCTCTCGTACAGGATGCCCAGCACGATGTAGATCACCACGATCGCCACGATCAGCAGCAGGCCCAGGCCCTGCAGCGAAGCTTCGAAGGCTTGCGCCGTGCCCTGGAAGCTGCCGTTCAGCGACACCGGCATTTTCACGTCGCGCTCGACCACGCGGATCCGGTCCACCGCCGTGCCCAGCGCGGTACCCGGCGCGAGGTTGAACGAGAGCGTCACCGAAGGCAGCTGGCCCTGGTGGTTCACCGTCAGCACCTGGTTCTTGCGCGCCACCCGCGCCACGGTGTCCAGCGGAATCAGCTTGCCCTGGTTGGAGCGCACGTAGATGCGCGACAGCGCCGTCGGGTCGTTCTGGAATTCCGGCGCCACCTCCAGGATCACCTGGTACTGCGCGGTCGAGCCGTAGATGGTGGAGATCTGCCGCGTCGAGAAGGCGCTGGTCAGCGCGTCCTGCACCTGGCTGGCGGTCAGGCCCAGGGGCGAGAGCTTGTCGCGGTCGATCTCCAGGGTCGCGGTGGGCGCGTTGTTGAACAGGTTGGAAGTGACGTCCTGCAGGCCCGGAATGGCGCGGAAGCGCTCCAGCATCAGGTCCGAGTAGGTGTAGAGCTCTTCGAGGTCGCTGCCCTGCAGGGTGTACTGGTACTGCGCCGAAGTGAGCTGGCCGCCGATGCGGATCGGCGGCGGGTTCTGGAAGGTGACGCGGATGCCCGGCACCCCCGCCGTCTTGGCGCGCAGGCGCTGGATCACCTGCTGCGGCGAGGCCTTGCGCACGTCGTGCGCTTTCAGGCGGATGAACATGCTGCCGTTGTTCGAAGTGGCGCGCGGCCCGCCCGCGCCCACGGTGGAATTGACCGCCAGCACGTCGGGGTCGGCGGCGACGATCTCGGCCACTTTCAGCTGCCGCTCGACCATGGCGCGGAACGAGGAATCCTGCCCGCCCTCGGTGAAGGCGTTGATCTGCCCGGTGTCGCCGGGCGGCAGGAAGTCCTTCGAGACCTGGGTGTAGAGCCAGGCGGTCATCACGAAGGTGAGCAGGAAAATGCCCACCACCACCAGGCTGTGGCGCATCGCCCAGCGCAGCGATTTTTCGTAGCCGCCGCGCACCGCGGCAAAACCCGCCTCAAAGGCGTTGAACAGCCAGTTGTGCTTCTCGCCGTGGTGCGAGCGCACGAAGCGGCTGCACAGCATCGGCGTCAGGGTCAGCGACACCAGGCCGGAGACCAGGATGGCCGCGCAGATGGTCACCGCGAACTCGTGCAGCAGCCGCCCGACGATGCCGCTCATGAACATCACCGGGATGAACACGGCAATCAGCGAGAGCGTCATCGAGATGATGGTGAAGCCGATCTCCCTGGAGCCCTTGAAGGAGGCCTCCAGCGGGCTCATGCCGCCCTCGATGTGGCGCACGATGTTTTCCAGCATCACGATGGCATCGTCGACCACGAAGCCCACCGCCAGCGTCAGCGCCAGCAAGGATAGATTGTCCAGGCTGTAGCCCAGCACATACATCATCGCGAAGGTGCCGACCACCGAGATCGGCAGGGCAATGGCGGGAATGATGGTGGCCGACAGGTTGCGCAGGAACAGGAAAATCACCAGCACCACCAGCACGCCCGCCAGCACCAGGGTGAACTTCACGTCGTCCACCGATTCGCGGATCGACACGGTGCGGTCGTACATCACCTCCATGCTGATCGAGGCCGGCAGCTTGGCCTGGAAGGACGGCAGGATCTTCTTGATCGAGTTCACCGTATCGATGGTGTTGGTGCCCGGCTGGCGCTGGATCGCCAGCACGATGGCGCGGCGGTTGTTGAACCAGCTCGCCACCTTGTTGTTCTCCACGCTGTCGACCAGGCTGGCCACCGCGTCCAGGCGCACCGGCGCGCCGTTGCGGTACACCACGGTCAGCGGCCGGTAGGCGGCGGCATTCTCGAGCTGGCCGTTGGAGCGCACCGACAGGGCCTGGCGCGAACCTTCGAGCGTGCCGGTAGGCTTGTTGACGTTGCCCTGCGAGACGGCTGCCTGCACCTCGTCGATGCCGATGCCGACCGCCGCCAGCCGGTTCGGGTCCACCTGCACCCGCACCGCGTATTTCTGCGAGCCGAACACGTTGACCAGGGCCACGCCGGAGACGGTCGAGAGGCGCTGCGCCAGCTGGGTCTCGGCGTATTCGTTGACGGTCGACAGCGGCAGGGTGGGCGAGGAGAGGGCGATGAAAAAGATCGGCGAATCGGCCGGGTTGACCTTGCGGAACGAAGGCGGCACGGTCATCTCGATGGGCAGCTTGCGCTGCGCCGTGGCCATCGCCGCCTGCACGTCCTGCGCCGCCGCGTCGATGTCGCGCTCCAGGGAGAACGAGAGCGTGATGCTGCTCTGCCCGGTGGCCGACACCGAGGTCATGGTATCGAGCCCGGCGATGGTGGAGAACTGGCCTTCCAGCACCGTGGCGACCGCCGCCGCCATGGTCTCGGGCGCCGCGCCCGGCAAGGTGGCGGTTACCTGGATGGTGGGAAAGTCCACCGCCGGCAATTCCGAGACCGGCAGCTTGAAATAGGCGATCGAGCCGAACACCAGGAAGGCCGCCATCAAGAGGGTGGTCATCACCGGGCGGCGGATACAAAGTTCGGGCAGGTTCATGGTGCTCTCCTGGCGGGTGCCCTGCCCGCCGCAAGCGCGGCGGGAAAGGCATGGGGTTTGCGCATTGCGCGCGCGGCGCGGATCAGGAGGCGGCCTTTGGCGCTTCCTTGGCGCCATCACCATCCCTGGACGATGCGCCGGCATCCTTGCCCGCGCCCTTGGCGCCGTCCTTTGCGTCCTTTGCATCGCGGCCGGGCGCGCGCACTTCGTAGCGTGCCCCCGGGGTCAGGCGCAGCTGGCCGTCGGTGATCACCTTCTCGCCCGGGTTCAGGCCCTTTTCCACCACCAGGCGCTGCGGGCCGACCGAGATGGTCTGCACCTTGCGCACCTCGGCGGTCTGGTCGGGCCGCGCCACGTAGACGAAGTTGCCGTCCGGCCCGGCCTGCAGGGCTTCGGAGGGGATCAGCAGCGCGTCGGTCAGGTCGCGCAGGATCATCGACACCTCGACGAACTGGCCGGGGGCGAAGCGCTCGTCCTTGTTGGGCAGTTGCGCCTTCATCAGGATCGTGCCGGTGGTCGCGTCCACCGTGTTGTCGACAAACGCCAGGTCGCCCGTTACCGGGGCAGTGCCGCGCTCGCCCGGGGCGCGCACCTCGACCTGCATCTTGCGGCTGGCGCGCTGCGCGGCGATCTCGCGCAGCTGGTTCTCCGGCACCGCGAAGCTCACGTACATCGGCTGCACCTGGTTGAGCACCACCAGCGCGGTGTCGTTGGCCTTCACGCTGCCGCCCGGAAACACCAGGATGGCGCCGGCCACCCCGCTCATCGGCGCGTTGATGGTGGTGTAGGAGAGGTTCACCTTGGCCAGGTCGAGCTGGGCCAGGTCCGCCTTCACCGTCGCCTCCATGGTATCGACGGTGGACTTGAACACCTCGATCTGCGCCGCCGAGATGAAGCCCTTGGCCAGCAGGTCGTTGTTGCGGTCCAGGTCCGATTTGGCTTTGCCCAGCTGGGCGCGGTCGCGCGCCAGGTTCGCTTCGCTCTGCGCCACCTGCGCCTGCAGGGCGCGCGGGTCCAGGGTGAGCATTACCTGGCCCTTGTTCACATGCTGCCCGGCGCTGTAGTTGACGGCCGTGATCATCCCGTCAATGCGCGCGCGCATGGTCACGCTGGAGAACGCCTCGGTGCGCCCGATCACATTGAGCCTGAGCGGAATCGAGCGCTGCTCCACCGCCGCCACCATCACCGGCACGCCGCGCGGCGGACCGGCCGGCGTCGCCGCCTTGGCCGCATTGGCCTCACCCGAGTTCTTCTGGTAATACAAGGCGCCGCCGGCGAGAACCGCCAGGAAAGCCACCGCGCCCACCACACTCCAGCGTTTGGTCATACGAGTCGTAAAAGAGAAACTTGTTGTTATGGATTGAGAAAAAACCGGGGGACCAGCAAAGCTGCCAACTATAACCGATCGCCTGCGTCATTTCGGCAGCTGTCCGGACCGGTGCGCCCTGCCGCCCGCGGCCGGGCGGCGGCGCGTCAACATCGCCCCGCGGGGTGGCCCGGCGACGGATAGAACTTGTCCATCAATACTTTAGCGGAATTGGGCAAGCCCTTCGTTGACGCAGGCCGGGCTTAACAAAATTCAACAATCGATCAACCTTGAGCAAGCCGTAGGGGCAATTACGTGTTTTCGGGCCGCCGGCTGCGGGCGCGAGCCATGCGAAAGATTATTTTTTATTAATGTGAGCGGTTTCGGCAACCGGACAGTCCGCCTGGCGCTCTCGCCCGCGCGCTTGCCGCACGTCGTTGCGCCGGCAAATCAAATGGCGCAGACTAGCGCGCCCCGGGAATTAAGCGGGTAGGCGGGATGTTAATACGGGATGTTGATGCGCGATGTCGATGCACTGATGTCACGTCATTGAGGTTCGCGTCAGGCGTCCCGCCATGGTTCCCGCCGCGTTTCCCCTGATTGGCCGGCGCATCGCAAGCCCGGGGCTTGCGGCAATCGCGTGAATTTGCGTGCACCTGCCGAACAATAACTACTGGAGGAGTCAATATGCAATCCAAGTTCCGTTCCCTAGCCGTTGCGTTTACCCTGGCCGCCGCATCCGGGGCCGCCCTGGCCCAGCAGGCCGCCGCGCCCAACCCGATGGACACGATCCCCGACAACATGCCGTTCGACGTGCCCTACGGCGCGCCGATCAGCCTGGAGCGCGCCGACGCCCTGCTCAATGCGGCGGTGGCCGAGTCGAAAAAACGCAACTGGAAAATGAACATCGCGGTGGTCGATTCCGGCGGCAACCTGGTCGCCTTCAAGCGCATGGATGGCGCGCAGATCGCCTCGATCGCGATCTCCGAACACAAGGCCAAGGCTTCCGTCACCTTCCGCCGCGAGACCAAGCTGTTCGAGGCCGGGATCCAGAACGGCCTGAACTACCTGATCACCCTGGACGGCGTGATCGGCTCGCGCGGCGGCATCCCGATCGTCGACGGCGGCCGCATCATCGGCGCGATCGGCTGCTCCGGCGGCACCGGCTCGCAGGACGAGGCGATCTGCAAGGCGGCGCTGAGCGCCCGTTAAACGGGGGCGGTTGTCCGGCGCGCGCCGAGCGGGTGCCGACCTTCGGCACCCGTTAAGCTGCGACGGTTTTCGGCGCGCACCAGGCGCGTGCGATCGTTCGGGGCGCGCACCTCTCAGCCCGCACCGGCATCTCCCCTGCCGGTGCGCCTGCCGCATAAGCGCACCCGCCTTGTTCCTCCCCGCCGCTTGAGCGAGAATCGCCGCACCTTTTCACACGAGCGGCGGGGAAACACATGACAGTACGTTGGGAAAACATCCAGTCCGGCGGCAAGGAAATGCGCATCTACATCGGCGTGCCGGACCGCCCCGGTCCGCACCCGGGGGTGGTGATCGCGCAGCACGCCGGCGGCGTGGACGAGCAGATGCAGGACGTGGTGCACCGCCTGCACCGCGAGGGCTACGTGGTCGCCGCGCCCGCGCTGTTCCATCGCCAGGCGCCCACCGGCATCGAGCCGCTGGCGCGCATCGGCCTGCTCAAGGACGTGGAAATCCTCGAAGACCTAGCCGCGACGATAGTCCGGATCAAAAGCGCGGGCGGCACCGGCAACCTCGGCGTGGCCGGCTTTTGCATGGGTGGGCGGGTCGCCTACATGGCGGCGGGCGCGATCCCGGAACTGAAGGCGGCGGCGGTGTTCTACGGCGGCAGCATCATGAAGGCGCTGGGCGGAGGGCCGACCCCGGGCCCGACCCCGCTGGAGCGCACCGCTTCGATCCAATGTCCGGTGCTGGGCCTGTTCGGCATGGACGACACCAACCCTTCGCCCGCCGACGTGGCGAAGATGGCGGAAGAACTGACGCGCCACAACAAGTGGTTCGAGTTCCATTCCTACCGCGGCGCCGGCCATGCCTTCGAGAACTTCACCAACGCCGATCGCTACCGCGCCCGCGCGGCGCGCGCGGCCTGGGGCGAGACCCTGGCGTTCTTCGAGGAGCGCCTGAAGCTGACGGCCTGACGCGTTTTGCCTGAACGCCGCGCGCCTTGCATTGCGCGGCGGATCGATGCGCGCAAGTCCCTGATTTAAGGGGCTTGCGCGTTTTGTTTTTTGCCCCCGTGCTGAAAAAATGCGCAGCCGTTTTTGCGTGACGGCAGGCGCGCCGGCACCCAGCGCGGCTTGTCCGCGGGCGCCGATGGCCCCATTTAGTTTGTGCTAGTCTGACACTTGCTGCCCGCGTCTCCGCAGCGCATATTGGCGGCAAGATTTATGATAGTGAGCGCATGCTAACAAGGCTTCTGTCACTGTGGTTTAGTCATCCTGCATTAATTTGGCTGCAATCTGGGCCAATGGGCTTGCCGAAGCGGGTTTCATGGCGTATGTTTGGAATCTATATACAGTAGTTCATACAGTCTTTATTGTTTTACCCGGGCTAAATTCAGGTGCTGCTAAACGATTCCGCTCCGCGGATTCCCGGTCTTACCTTTCGAGGTGCCTTCCACAAGGCGTTGCACATGAGCATTCTGAACATCAAATTTGATCTGGTCGAAGTGACCTGGGACGACGCTTCCAGCCTGGAACACGGCTGGGTGGACCCGAACGACGAAAAGCCGCAGCCGCAGTTGGTCAAGACGGTAGGCTTCCTGGTCAACGAGTCCGAGCACTATCTGGTGATTGCTTCGACCACCGACGGCAACTGGGTCAACGGGCGTTTCCAGATTCCCAAGGGCATGGTGCGTTCCTGCAAGCCGCTGCGCCGCAAGCGCAAGGCCACCGGTCTGGCCGCCTCCCAAAAAGCGGCGGCCGCCGCGGCTGCTGCTGCCGGCACACCGATCGCGCCGCCGTCCGCGGGCACCTTGCCGCTGGATGCGGGCACCGCCAAGCCGATCGAGCCCAAGCCGGCCGAGCCGGTGAAGGCAGCGGCGCCGGCCGCCGCGGTTCCGGTCACGCCGGCGCCGTCCGTGCTGGAAGATCTTCTGGCCAAAGCGGGCGAAGCCGCTTCGCAACTGAAAAAGAATGCCGAGCCCGCGCTTAGCGCGCAAGGCGAGCCGGAAATGCCGCGCGTCGCGTAGGACGAAGGTGGCGCACCGGCTCGCGGCTGCCGCTCTGCTTGGTGCATACTTGGCAACGCCCCTTGACTGGGGCGTTCAGACTGCTGACAAAGCAGGTTGTTGCGAACAGGGCTACGCCAACTCCCGCGCCGCTCCCTCTGACTTCGGGGGATTCAAAGGGGGCTTGCCCCTTTTGTCAACAACCTGAACGCCCCTTGACTGGGGCGTTGCGCTTTTGGCGGCGGCGGCCTGGCTTCGCGCCGCCCTGGAACCCGCCGTTCGCAGCCGCAGTTCCCGCAGTTCCACGCAGTTCCCGCAGTTCCATATAACGACTACAGGGCCGACCGCCGACCATGTTCGAATCCGCCGAGCTGAACCAGAAGCTGTCCAAGGAGGAGTACGCCAAACAGGAGCCGGTGCTGCGCGAGGCGCTGCTCAAGGCGCAGTACGCGCTGCTGGCCAAGCCGGACTTTCCGGTGATCCTGCTGGTTTCCGGGGTGGACGGCGGCGGCAAGAGCGAGACGGCGAACCTGCTGCATGAGTGGATGGACCCGCGCCATATCAAGGCGGTCGCTTTCGGCGAGCCGTCCGACGAGGAGCGCGAGCGCCCGGGGATGTGGCGCTACTGGCGCGCGCTGCCGCCCAAGGGGCGCATCGGCATCCTGTTCGGTTCCTGGTACAGCGACCCGATCGCCGAGCGGGTCGACGGGCGCTGCGGCGACGAGGAGTTCTTGCACCGCATCGAGGAGATCCGCCATTTCGAACGCATGCTGGTGGCGGAGGGCGCGCTGATCCTCAAGCTCTGGTTTCATCTTTCCAGGGACGCGCAGAAAAAACGCATCGCCGATCTGCGGGCCGACAAGCGCACCCGCTGGCAGGTGACACAGCGCGACCTGGACCACCTGAAAACCTATAACCGCTTCCGCAAGGTGGCCGAGACCCTGCTGCGCGAGACCGGCACGGCCGAGGCGCCCTGGACCCTGATCGAGGGCGCGGACGAGCGCTACCGCTCGGTGACGGCGGCAGGCAGCCTGCTCGATGCCCTGAATGCGCGCCTGAAACACCCCGCGCCGCCGGCCACCCCAGCGCCCGCGCCCCTGCCCAAGCATGTGGCCCAGGGGCGCAACGTGATCAACACCCTGGACTACAGCCTCAAGCTGGAGGACCGGGAATATAAGGAGAAGCTGGCCGAACTGCAGGGCCGCCTGGCGGTGGCGACCCGCAAGAAGAAGTTCGGCAAGCGCTCGCTCATCCTGGTGTTCGAGGGCCAGGACGCGGCGGGCAAGGGCAGCACGATCCGGCGCATCACCGCGGCCCTCGACGCGCGCAAATACAGCGTGATCCCGATCGCCGCGCCCAGCGAAGAGGAGCGGGCGCAGCCCTACCTGTGGCGTTTCTGGCGCCAGTTGCCGCGCCGGGGGCGGGTGACGTTTTTCGACCGTTCCTGGTACGGGCGGGTATTGGTGGAGCGGGTCGAGGGCTTCGCGCAGGTGGCCGACTGGATGCGGGCTTACCACGAGATCAACCAGTTCGAGTCGCAACTGGTCGATGCCGGCGCGATCGTGCTCAAGTTCTGGCTGGCGATCAGCAAGGAGGAGCAACTGGCGCGCTTCAAGGCGCGCGAGGACAGCGCCTTCAAGTCGTTCAAGATCACCGACGAGGACTGGCGCAACCGCAAGAAATGGGCGAAGTACGAAGAGGCGGTGTGCGATATGGTCGAGCGCACCAGCACGGCGCACGCGCCCTGGCACCTGATCCCCGGCAACGACAAGCAGCATGCGCGCATCGAAGTGCTGCGCAACGTCTGCGAGGCGCTGGAGGAGAAGTTGTAGGACGTTGGTTGTAGCGCCGCGCGCGAAGTTCATGAAAACCTCCGTCTTTTTGTGGGGTCGGTAGCACGGTTGTTGCTCCGGTTCGCTTAAGGCACCGTGATTGGCCGTGGTTTTCTCCCGGCCACTGCGCGGGACCGCTTTTTCACCGTCATTTACCGTTGTTTTGACCGAGAGAATCCACGATGTCCCTGACCCTGCCCCATCTCAAGCTCACCCACGCCGGCGCCCTGCAGCTGATCGCCGCCGGCATTGCCAAGGCGACCACCATGGGCCAGCCGCAGTGCATCGCCGTGGTCGACGATGGCTGCAACCTGCTGGCTTTTCTCCGCATGGACGGGGCGAAAATCCTCTCCGAGAAGTCGTCCATCCACAAGGCGATGACCGCCGCCTCCAGCCGCGCGCCGACCGGCGAGGCGCATGTGGAAGTGGAGATCAAGCTGGCGCTGGCCACCGGCGGGGTGGTGAGCAACCTGAAGGGCGGGCTGCCGATCATTGTCGACGGCCATGTGATCGGCGGCATCGGCGTTGGTTCGGGCACCGGGGAGCAGGACCGGGTGGTGGCCGACGCGGCGCTGGCGGCTTTTGCCGGGGCGAAGACCTTCGGTTATGCCTGATCCGGTGAGCCGGCTCGTGAACGAACTGTCTTGAAAGCGCCACGCCGGAGAGTTACGATATTGTCATAACCAGCGGCCAGGGAGGCAGCGATGCAACAAGAACAGAAGCATCTGTCGTGGGCAGCGCGTGTGTTTGTGGTGATGGCGGCATCGCTGGCCTGCATGAGCGTGCCGGCGCGGGCGGCGAGTTTCGATTGCGCCAAGGCCGCCGCCAAGGTGGAAAAGGCGATCTGCTCGGACAAGGAATTGTCCATCCTCGACGACCGCATGGCCGAGGCCTACAAGAAGCGCCTCACCGCCTGGCAGGGCGAGATCGCCGAGTACGTGCGCAACGATCAGCGCGAGTTCATCAAGATGCTGCGAACCGCGCACGAGGGCGAAGTCGAGGACCAGATGGAATGCGCCAAGGCCTATGTGGCCTGCGTGAAGAACCTGATGCGCGAGCGCGTCGCCACCCTGGAGTCGCAGGCCTACCCGATGACCGGGGTGTTCCAGCGTAAGGGCGGCAAGCTGCTGCTGTCGGTGAAGGACGATACTTTTGATGTGCTGCTGTTCGACAAGGCGAGCAATACCATCCGCTCGACCCTGAAGTACGAGCGGCCGGGGCAGGCGCCGGCGATCAGGAAGGATGCGAGCGGTTACGTCGCCTCCGATATGCTGGCCTCCAGGCTGGGCGAAGGCGTGGTGGGCGACGCGATGAACGACTCCTGCGAGGTGCGCCTGCGCATGAGCGGCAAGGTGGCCGAGGTGACGCAGGGCGGCAAGTGCGGCGCGGATTTCTCCGGCAAGTACCAGCGTGTGATGAAAGACCGCGTGGAGAACTACGCGAACAGCATCGACTGAGCCGGGCCGGAAGCCGCCTCAGCTGGCGCGCCAGACGCTGGCCAGCCAGGGCTGCTGCTCGCGCGGCAGGCCGGGCGGGCGGTAGTAGTGCTCCAGCTCGGTGTACCCGGCCGCCGTCATGTAGCCGCGCCAGGCCTCGATGTCGTGGTAGCTGCCGTAGCGGCCGCGGTTCCAGCCTTCTTCATTCGCCCCGCGCGGGTTGGAGGCGAACAGCACACCGCCGGGCTTGAGGGCGGCGTGCAGTTCGCCCAGCACGCGCGGCAGTTCCTGCGCCGGCACGTGAAACAGCGAGGCGTTGGCGTAGATGCCGTCAAAAGTATGCGGCGGCAGTTGCAGGCGCAGGAAGTCCTGCTCCCATACCTCGCAGCCACTGTGCTCGCGCGCCATCGCGGCAAAGGCGGGCGTGCCTTCCAGGCCGATGGCGGTATGGCCGAGTGCCTTGAAGGTGGCGAGGTCGCGGCCCGGGCCGCAGCCGAAGTCGAGCAGGGTGAAGGGCGGCGCTGCGGTGATGTGGCGCAGCAGGGCCTCGATGTTCTGGCGCACGTCGTGGTTCTGCGTGCCGGTCCAAAACTCGCCGGCGCGCTGCTCGTAGTAGTCCAGCGTGCGGGCGGAAATCTCGGTCAGGTCGGTGGGGGCGAGGGGCATGGTCACGATTGTGCCAAATCAGGATTGTGCCAAACAAGCGAGCGCCGCGAGCGCGAAGGCCAGGCCGGCGCCCTTGCGCGGGTTGAAGGGTTCGCGCAGGAAAAAGAAACCGATCGCGGCGGTCACCACAAAACCCATCTGCGCGACCGGCACCAGGCGGCTCGCCTCGCCGCGCGCCAGCGCCTCGAAAAGAAAGGTGAAGGCGGCGGTGAGCAGTACGGCGGTGACGGTGGCGTGCGCGGCTGTGGATCGGGAAAACCCGAGGGCGCCATCGATGCGCAGGGTGTTGAGGGTGCCCAGGGTGATGACCACGCAGGCCTGCGCCACCAGCATGGCGGACGGCGTGGCGCCCTGGATCAGGCCGACCTTGTAGATCAGGTTGGCGATGCCCACGGCGGCGGTGGCCACCAGCACCCGGACCAGCGACTTGCGCAGCGCCGGCGTGAGGGCCGCGCCGATTCTGCCGTTGCCGGTGCTGCCCATCAGCAGCCACACGCCGACGAGGGCGCAGGCCAGGCCCGCGAGCTTGAAGGCGCCCAGCGGCTCATGCAGGATCAATACGGCCAGCGCGGCGGTGAGGGTGAAGCTCAGGCGGAAGATCGGCGCGTTGATGCTGATGGCCCCGCCCGCCAGGCTCCTGGCGAAGTTGTAGAAGCCGGTGAAGGCGAACACCCCGGCGGCCACGCCCCACCAGGTGGCGAGATTGAATTGCAGCGAGTGGGTGACGAAGCCGTAGGCCAGCACCATCGGGCCGTAAAGCCAGGACTGCACCATCATCAGGTGGTGCGCCGGCACGCCGGCCCCGGCGGCGCGCTTGTAGACCAGGTCGGAGAGGCCGAAGCAGAGCATCGCGCATAGCGCGAGCAGCATGCCGGCGCTCATGCGGAAAACGTGTTGTGGTTGAAGACGGGGGGACAGTGGGAGGGGCAACGCATCATCGCAAGCTTAGCGGCAAAGGGCGCAGCATTGATGCACCGGTCGATGCAAGCGGCGTATAAGCCGGCGCGTTGTCGCGCCCGCGCGGGCGCGCGGCTACACTGCAAACGCACATTCATCGCAGGAGCTTTGCATGACCACCCCGGCCTCCGCCCCCATCAAGCCGTGCGTGCCGACCCCGCCGCGCGCGCTCAACCACATCGGCATCACCGTGCCCGACATCTACGCGGCGATCGACTGGTACCAGGCGGTGTTCGGCTTCTCGCACATCATGGGCCCGCGCGTGCTGCAGGCAACTTCCAGCGTGACGCACGAGACGCCGACCCTGTTCGGCCCGAAATTCAGGAAGGCCTATCAGGCGCATCTGATCACCGCCAACGGCATCGGCCTGGAACTGTTCCAGTTCGTCGACCCGCCGGTGAAAAAGCCGGCGGACAACCTGGAGTACTGGAAGATCGGCTACTGGCACCTGTGCTTCACCGACCCGGACATCGAGGGCCTGGCCGCGCGCATCGTCGCCGCCGGCGGCAGGCAGCGCATCCCGGTCTACGAATTCATTCCCGGCCGCCCCTACAAGCTGGTGTACTGCGAGGACCCGTTCGGCAACATCATCGAGTTGTTCTCGCACCACTACGCCGAGGCCTTCTCCAACTGGCCGCAGCCGGGCATGGCACCGCAGGCGATCCTCTCGCGCGAGGAGTTCGCGGCGGAGATGGCGGCGCTGCAGCCGCAGGGCGCGGGGAAGGGGGCAGGCAAAAGCGCGGCGCGGGCGGCGGTGAAGCCGGCCAGGGAGGCTATGCCGGCGAAGGTGACGAAGCCGGCGCCCAGGAGCGCGGCGCAGCGGGGAAAGACGAAGGCACGCGCGGGCAAGTAAAGGCGCCCGGTGCCGAGGGCGCGGGTGCCGCGGCTTCGCGTTGCTCAAAGCTTATAGGTCAATCAGAACGAGCGCAGCACGTTCGACTTCGGCGGCAGCTGGTAGCTCCAGGTCTCCGTCAGCGTGTAGTTGCCACTCGCGAGCGAGGCGCGCAGTTCCACCGGCTTTGCAGCGTCTTTCACTTTCAGGCGCAGGGTGAGGCGCCAGCCGCCGATCACGGGGTTGGGTTCCAGCTGCGTGTCGATCAGGTCGGCGTTGCTGTTTACGGTCACTTGCGGTTTGAGCTGCGCGTCGGCGGGCAATTGGGTGAGCACCGGGCCGGTGAAGTCGACCAGCAGGGCGGTGGTGCCGTCGCCGTGGCGGATCAGGTTCGCTTGCGTGAGTTCGCCGTCGGTGTGGAAGGTCTGGCGCACGTATCCGACTTCGTTCTTGAGCAAGGCGGCCTCATCGGTGGTCCAGTGGATGCGGTAGTCGAAGTTAAGCGGCGTGCCCTTGGGCGGCAGCTCGGCGGGCAGCCAATAGGCGACGATGTTGTCGTTGGTCTCGTCCGCGGTGGGAATCTCGACCAGCTGCACGGCGCCGCGGCCCCAGTCGCCCTGCGGTTCGATCCAGGCGGAAGGGCGCAGGTCGTAGCGGTCCTTCAGGTCCTGGAAGTTGGCAAATTCCCGGCCGCGCTGCAGCAGGCCGAAGCCCTTGGGGCTGGCGGCCTGGAAGGTGCTCACTTCCACGCCCTGCGGGTCGTTGAGCGGACGCCAGATCCATTCGCCCGTGCCCATGCGTATCGCCAGGCCGTTGGAATCGTGGATCGCGGGGCGGAAGTTGCGCCTGCCCGACTGCTGGTTGGGCCCGAACAGGAACATGCTGGTCAGCGGCGCGATGCCCAGCCGCGCGACCTGGCCGCGCACGAAGACGCGCGCCTGCACGTCGAGAGTCGCATCCTCGCCTGGCGTGAGCACGAAGCGGTAGGCGCCGGTGGCGCGCGGCGACTGCAGCAGGGCGTAGAAGGTGAACTGCTTGTCCTCGGGCAGCGGGCGCTGCACCCAGAACTCGGTGAAGCGCGGGAACTCCTCGCCGGTGGAAGTGGCGGTGTCGATCGCCAGGCCGCGCGCGGAGAGTCCATAGACCTGGCCGCGGCCGATGACGCGGAAGTAGCTCGCGCCCAGCACGCTCATGATCTCGTCTTCCTTGTCGGCGCGGTTCACCGGGTACAGCAGCTTGAAGCCGGCGTAGCCCAGCGGCGCGGTGGCGCCCGGGGGAAACGAGAGGCCGCCGAACGCGAAGCGGTTCGGGTCGTAGGCAATGCCGTCCACCTTGGTGTCGACGATCTCGTGCACGATGACCGGCGTGTTGAACTGCATGCCCTGGTGGTAGAAGCCCAGCTTGAAGGGCGTCTTCTGGTCGCGCCAGACGAACTTGTCGGCTTGCGGCTGGATCTTCACGTAGTCGCCGAACTGCATGTCGCTGAAGGCGGGCGGCAGGTTGCTCGCCGGCGCGGTATAGGGCTGGTCGGCAAGCGCCTTTGCTTTCGCGACCACGTCGTCCAGCGAGAAGCTTTGCGCCGGTACCGTGGGCTGCGCCGCAGCCTGGGGCTGAGGCGCCTGGGCCTGCGCGGCACAGGGCATGGCGCCTGCGATCAGGGCGGCGATTAAAAGCGCAGAGGTTTGACGCGAAAAGGGATGGAACAAATTGAAACCCACACGTTTCTCCAGGAACGGACCGGCTGCAGCTATTATTTGTGAGCCGAAAGGCAGCGACCCGAAGCGCTGACCCGAAGTGCTGTGACCCGGACGAATCAGGAAAATTCACGAAAAAATGCCTGGAGATTCGCGAAATTCGGGCAATTGCCGGCAAAAAAACGAAACAAGATAGTATAACGGGCTGTCCAAAACCCCAATGCGACCGAAGCGCGGACCATTGCAGGCCCGTCAAGAAATCAGGCTTGCAGCGCGAGGCCGTTTGCATGGCTGCCGCCCTTTGCCCTTGCATCCCGCCCAGGGATGCGAAGCAAATTTCCGGCCATGCGCATGAAAGCACCACGCGCCCGCGCACCGTCCCGCCAGGGCGGCACCGCGGGCGACCGATGTCACCAAAGGAACCTGCCGTTGTCTATCCGTCCCGTCTCCCCGCTTGTCCTTGATCGATCCATGCCTGCTCGTCACGCGCCCGTGCTTGACGGCACCCAGCGCAAGGAGCGCCGCCCGTTCCGGCGCACCCTCGGCGTGCTGGCCTGCGCGTCGATCGTCACCCTCTTCGCCCCGCAGGTTCATGCCGAACCGAACCGCGCGCTGATCGACAACAAGGCCGCTTTCGTTGCCAACCTGATGCGGCAGATGACGGTGGACGAGAAGATCGGCCAGTTGCGCCTGATCAGCATCGGCCCGGAGATGCCGAAGACGCAGATCGTGAAAGAGATCGCCGCCGGCCGCATCGGCGGCACCTTCAACTCTGTGACGCGCGACGAGAACTTCCCGCTGCAGGAGGCGGCGATAAAGAACTCGCGCCTGAAGATCCCGATCTTCTTCGCCTTCGACGTGGTGCACGGCCACCGCACCACCTTCCCGATCGGCCTGGGCCTGGCGTCGAGCTGGGACATGAACGTGGTGGGCACCGCCATGCGCGTCGCCGCGTTCGAAGCTTCGCGCGAAGGCCTGGACGTCACCTTCGCGCCGGTGGTCGACATCAGCCACGACCCGCGCTGGGGCCGTACCTCCGAAGGCTTCGGCGAAGACCCCTACCTGGTCTCGCGCATCGCCGAAGCCTCGGTGCGCGCGCTGCAGGGCGACAAGCGCCCGATCGGACCGGGCAACGTGATGGCCAGCGTCAAACACTTCGCCGTCTATGGCGGCGTCGAGGGCGGGCGTGACTACAACGTGGTGGACATGAGCCTGATGCGCATGTTCAACGACTACCTGCCGCCCTACCGCGCCGCCGTGCAGGCGGGCGCGGGCGGCGTGATGGTATCGCTCAATGCGATCAACGGCGTGCCGGCCACCTCCAATACCTGGCTGCTGCGCGACCTGCTGCGCAAGCAGTGGGGCTTCGCGGGCGTGACCTTCAGCGACCATGGCGCCATCAACGAGCTGCTGCGCCACGGCGTCGCGGCCAATGAGGCGGAGGCGGCGATGCTGGCGCTCAAGGCCGGCACCGACATGAGCATGGCCGACCAGATCTACCTCACGCACATGCCCGCGCTGCTCAAATCCGGCAAGGTGAGCATGCGCGAGCTCGACAGCGCGGTACGCGAGATTCTCGGCGCCAAGTGGGAGATGGGCCTGTTCCACGATCCTTTCCTGCGCATCGGCCCGAAGGCCGCCGTGAAGGAAGAGGTGTTCGCCGACAGCCGCCTGAACCGCGTGGAAGCGCGCAAGGTCGCGGGGCAATCGGTGGTGCTGCTGGAGAACCGCAACCAGGTGCTGCCGTTGAAGAAGGCAGGCACCATCGCGCTGATCGGCCCGCTGGCCGACGCGCACCGCGACATGCTGGGCAGCTGGTCCGCCTCCGGGCGCGAAGAGCAGACCGTGACGGTCAAGCAGGGCATGGAAGCCGCGCTGCGCGCGGGAGCCGGCGCGGGCACGGAAAAGCAGGCAACGCTGCTCTACGCGCGCGGCGCGAACGTCACCGAAGACAAGGCGATGGTCGAGTACCTCAACTACCTCAATTGGGACACGCCCGAGGTGGTGCAGGACAAGCGCAGCGCCGCGGAGATGATCGACGAGGCGGTCGCCGCCGCAAAGCGCGCGGACGTGGTGGTGGTGGCCGTGGGCGAATCGCGCGGCATGTCGCACGAGTCTTCCTCCCGCACCAGCCTGGACCTGCCGGAGAACCAGAAGGCGCTGCTCAAGGCGCTCAAGGCGACGGCCAAGCCGCTGGTGCTGGTGCTGATGAACGGCCGCCCGCTTTCCCTCGGCTGGGAGAAGGAGAACGCCGATGCGATCCTCGAGACCTGGTACACCGGCACCGAGGGCGGCAACGCGATCGCCGACGTTCTCTTCGGTGATGTCAATCCTTCCGGCAAGCTGCCGATCACTTTCCCGCGTTCGGTCGGGCAGATTCCCATGTACTACAACAGCCCGCGCCTGGGCCGCCCCTACGGCGAGGGCAGGCCGGGCAACTATACCTCCCAGTATTTCGAGGAACCGAATGGCCCGCTCTATCACTTCGGCCACGGCCTTTCCTACACCAGCTTCGCCCTGTCGGAAGTGACCCTGTCGGGCAAGACCATGGACGCGAAGGGCAGCGTCGAGGCTGCCATCAACGTGAAGAACACCGGCGCGCGCGAAGGCGCCACCGTGGTCCAGCTTTACCTGAAGGATGTCGCCGCGTCGGTCGTGCGGCCGGAGAAGGAGCTGAAGGACTTCCGCAAGATCACGCTCAAGCCCGGCGAGGAGCAGACTGTCCGCTTCCGCATCGACGTCGAGAAGCTCAAGTTCTACAACGCGCAACTGCAACACATCGC
>Ga0307511_10001740_pt1 | contig 22924 bp, 25 predicted proteins | sample 13_EM_MG_FD_200266 | JGI IMG/M metagenome (GOLD analysis project Ga0307511, IMG submission 200266) | Populus trichocarpa ectomycorrhiza microbial communities from riparian zone in the Pacific Northwest, United States - 13_EM | ecosystem: Host-associated > Plants > Roots > Unclassified | place... | reverse complement strand
TTCCCAGAGGTATTGATGGAACGAAGTGCGCGAGGGAAAGTCATGTCAGTCGAGTGATGGCGGTAAATTCCCACAACAGCGGGTACTTCAGAAGGAGTTCTACAAATGGGATTACTGGAAAGGGAAACACTAGAAAAGGGAATACCGAAAGAGGGATTAACTAAGGGATTACTGGCGGTGAGTGAAAACAACATCAATGCGGCTAACTAGCCTGGGCGGCAGGGGTCAGTGCACCAGGCTAGTTAGCCATCAATCACGTGTGGTTCAGGTGGAAAAAAGGGAAAAGTGTCAACTTATAGAAGTTATGTCCCTGATTTATATAAGTAACTCAATTGAGAAGCCTTCAATTTTGGCAGGCGGAAAAATAAGTGATGGCCTATTTTCCTGATGTGTGGTCTGCTTGAGGAGACTACTATAACCACACCTTGTGCCTTCACCTTTTGTTTCAACATAGAAACCTGTTTATCTTGTGTTCTCACTATTATTCTTCCTTTGATATAAGATGTAGCCAGATTTCTTGACATCCCTCAGTGTTCGCTCTTATTTCTTTGCGCACTGAGCTCGCTATCTAGCACGATCATTTTTCACGTATATTCCGGCTCAACATGGTATATATACATCAAATAAAAAATTAATGTCTCCTTCCAGTAGGTCGTATGTTGAGAATTGCAGGGCCCCCAGCACACAGACAGAACTGAACGAGCAGTTTTGATCAACCACAACCTGGGCCTGATCACCGAGAGAACGTGCTGGCGCTGACATTGATCATCGATTCTGTCCCCTTTCAATATCCGATGCCCAGTTCTGTCACTTAACAGATAGATTGCTGATGGCCCTGAAACCAGACTCGTGTCTTCCAGACAACGAACTCCACCTTTATTTCCCCTCAACCCGTTCCCCCGACCCCCCATTCCTTACACCCCATCGAGCTCGAGCTACAGCTCCTTGTAGTCCCAATGGGGGAAGCAACCGTAAACCCAAAAGTGTGCGCTGAACCAACCTTCCCCTGTTTCTGACCTTTTCTCATCACACTCTTTTACTGACATTTCTAGCCTGGAGGACGCCTTACTTAAAACATTGCCGGCTCTCTTTCCGAGCCTTCTCGGGAGGACCGGTGACGCCAGCGTCGAATTCTACGATAAGTTCCAGCGCGCAGCCGACGACCACGACCGCGACTTCATCAAGAAATATGACGAAGACCTGAGTAGCACGTTGATATTTGTGAGCATTATTCCACGTATACCTCGATCTTTGTATGAATCTTGTGTTGATCTGGGAGAGATAGGCCGGTTTATTCTCCGCAGTCACGTCCGCTTTCATCGTCGACGTTCAAAGCAAACTCGAACCAGATTTCGAAGAAATGAACCATACGCTACTCAAGATTATCGCCGGCGCCGCGCTTGGGAACACTCTGACTGGTCCCAACGCCGCTCTTCCGGAATGGAACGGCCCAGACAGCACCGTGGTCCTTGTCCAAGCCATCCTCTACTCAAGTTTGTCGGCTTCCCTCCTCGCCGCCTTCATCGCCATGCTGGGTAAGCAGTGGCTGAACCGTTACGCCTCCGTGGAGCGTGGATCCGCTGTTGACCGCGGTCGACAGCGGAAACGCAAGATGGATGGGATGGTCACCTGGCGGTTCGGCCTCGTCATGGAATGTTTGCCCCTCATGCTCCAGGTGGCACTCCTCCTCCTTGGTTATGCCCTGTCCAGCTACCTGTTCTCCATCAACAGGGTTGTTGCCAGCGTTGTCATCGGTTTCACGACATTCGGCCTTCTTTTCTACTTCCTCATTGTTTCCGCCGCCACCCTTTCCTACAACTGTCCATTCCAAACTCCCCTCTCCCTCATCCTTCGATTCTTGATTCGCTTCGACGGCGAACACAAGAAATACCTTAACCGGTCCGGGGAATGCTTTAGGCGCGTCTACTCCTGGACAAAGGGGAGGTTGACACCAAAGTCTGGTGGATCCTGCGGTCTGGGAGGGTTTGGCACATCCAATGAAAACAGCTTTGGCAATCACATCGAGCTGGGCATGACCTGTCCATCCAGTCAACCAGCCCCGATCTTTAAGCAGAAGTCTGATTTGGATGGGTATGTGTTGGACTCAAACTGTATCGCCTGGATGCTCGAGATGCCAGCGGGCACGGATGCCGCCACGGTCATTGCGAGGTTTATCCCCGAGATCGTCTGGCACGCCGATGTTCAGGCTGTCCCACTGGAACGGCTCTACGAAACTGTGCTCGAATGTTTTGATCATTCAAAGCCGGCATTCAGAGATCGTGCTTACCTTAGTACCAAGGCTCTCCTTCACATGGGTATCCAACGCAAGTGCATCGGTGATGAATCCGAAAATGCCGCGTTCAGGTCCATCATGAACCGGCACAAAATCATGGGATACAGGCGCTCCAAGGGGGACTCAGACCTGGAGTCCACTCTTGGTATCATCGATCGCGTCTTTGGCAGCTTCGGACCCATGGACTGGCACCACTTCTCATTCACCGTTCCTCACCACACTTGGATGGGTCATATCCTCCTCTACCGTGCCTGGTATGTCCTCAGGGAGGGAGAGTCTTTACCTCGTGATATCATGGAATTCATTCATCACTTTCTTCGACTGGAGCACACTCCCCCGACACCGATCATAGCGGACTGTCTATTCATCGTCGGTTTGGCCCTCGGAATCAATCTGCACATTGACGACCTGTCTGTCTCGGACAAGAGGTGAGTCAACTTTGCATACTCTCACTATTACGTGAAGTTAAAATGTGCCGTTACAGCCATGAAGTGAAGCCTCAGATTATGAGGATCTATGAGAAGCTCTCCAAAATATTCAGGAACCCCGCCCCCGCCGCCGAAGAGATCGACCACGCTCTTCTAGCCTTGAGGGTCATCGCTCGGCTCCCTGAGAACCACGTCACCCTCTCTTGGAATGATGTCGCTCAAGAGAGTTACCTCCTGTTCCGCCTTATCATGCGAGCTCCCGTCTCTTTCGCCTGCCCTCAGGACAAGAAGTGGGAAGCCTCTCGTCTCACCATGCACGCTGCCTATAAGTATGACAGGTACTTGCCACGAGTCGAAGATCCCCAAGACATTCTCTGCTTTTTGGATCACCACTTCAGCTTGGTCGCCAGAGGTGATCAGGGCCAGGACGAGCCAATCCATAACGCCCTGCGTGCATTGGCCTACGCCTCCGGACCCGTCACAATTGACACTCTCAAGGGCTTCGACCCGACGGGGTCCTCGTTCGTTCACGGTGTCTGCTACGCGTTCCGGGGTGACCGACCATTACAACTTCGGAAGGCCGCTCTCCTCTTCCTTCCTCTCATCAGCGACAGGTGGTTCAATACTCCTCATCCGGTTATGGAGCCTGATCAAATGAGGAGCTTGTGTGTGAACTGGGCTTCGGTTGTTGACAAGGCCTATCACTCATACGGTTACCGGATGGCCACCCTCGCGGTCCTCTTGGGGATGATAAACTCACACCACTGGCGCCCCCACGTGGTTATGGAGAAATGGGAATTGTTGGGACGCTTTACTCTGGTTCCGGTGGATTCCCAGCATTTGAGGACGTGTATCGACAATCTGGACTTGTTGATGGACGTGGTCATAAACGCGGAAAATTCGACCGCTATGGCTGTTTGGTTGGCGATTTTGTGGTACAGATATAGGGCGTTAACCCCCCAGGTTCGGGAGCAGCTGGAAACAGTTACAAACGAGATCGCTCAGAGCAGGGAGGTGGACTTCGAGTTGTGTCTGTCGGTGGTGGATTCTGAGTTAGGGAGGGCTAGGGGCGCGCTGGCGCGGTTGGAGACGGCCGCCCGCGCGTTGCCGGGAGGCGGCATAGGGTCAACTACCGCCACCCTGAGGGCGAAGGTCGACAACCTTCGGCAGGCCAAGACCTCATTGATCGCTTTTAAGTTGGGTTAACTTCGCCTTTTCCCGACTGTGATGGCGGCTTGTGCTTTCTCGTCTGCCCCTTTTGTTTCAGCTCGACGCCTTTCCACAAGGATGTGGCGGGGATCTCCCCCTGTAGTGTTGGTCTAATACATGCGGATTCCCCTCGTTGCACGCGTACATCGTATGGACCATCTTTGCCTCCCACCTTTTTAGCCGGTTGTACGTAGGGAATTGTGGGGGCCTCGACGTGAACTTTGCCCCAGTGCCTGCCCATAGCTGGTTCCTCCGAGATCATTGGCCGTGTAGGACGGAAGCAAAGGCATTCCGCTGCCTGCACGTGACGTCACGATCTCGGGGAGGGAGTTACCAAATCCATGATTCCTCATCTCTCTACCAAACAGAGCTCTCTCTCCCTCCGACTCCAGTCACGGCCGTAATGGCGCAGTTGCGACTGAGGCACCCAAAAGGCGTCTCTACGATCCAGATCGATCTTGAATCCGCAACCGTTCAGGATCTCTTGCAAGAGATCAACAGAATCGCAGAAATACCACCCTCACAACAGGATGGTATGTCAGCCACGTACATTTCACCAAGGCTCGCCTTGACGGTTTTTTCCAGTAAAGGCCGGATACCCCCCCAAGAGCTTGACACTGATACCCGAGTTACCAATCTCGAGTCTTGGATTGTCCAAGGGCGAACAGTTGATAGTCAATCAGACCGTTCGGGTACAAGACACAAGATCCACCCCAACCCAATCCGCCACGAGGGTTTCCAATCCTGGTATAGTCCCACAGCCCGGTGCTCGGTTGTCAGTCCCAGCCAAACCAGCAGCCAACGAACCCGACTCCGTTGAGACTGAAGGGGGTTATTTAGTCCACAGGGTACGGTCTCTCGCAGCCTCGGGTCACCAGTCGCTGATTGGACCGGGTAGATTGTCCCAGATGACAACTCTTGTTTGTTCTCCTCCGTTGCAATCGTGTTCGAACAAAACATCAGGAAAGCCCAAGATATTCGTAAAAGTGTGCTCGTTGTTGTCGAGAACAGTCTCTTGCTAACAATCCGCAGTCGTGGCAGACGAGATTCGGAAGGATATGGTAACATGGTCTGAGGCCATCCTTGGGTAAGTGCTTTCCGATCCAGGGGTCTGCATCGTATGACATGAAGTTTATAGTCGGCCGAGAGACGACTATATCTCGACGATACTGAAACCGGCGACGTGGGGCGGAGCCATCGAACTCGCTATTCTAGCAAAACATTACAACACCGGGATTGCATCCGTCGACGTAGAAACAGGCCGGATAGATCACTTCACGCCTTCCCCAGAGTCCGATTCCGGAAATAGGTCCATCCTAATCTACTCTGGAATTCACTACGATGCGGCTACGTTGGCGCCAATCAAGGATGCACCCGAGGATTTCCACCAGACAATCATGTCGGTCAGAGGGTCAACGCCGGAGAGCGATCCGATCTTGAAAGCGGCGAAGAGCCTGGCGGATAAGCTCAGGGCCAAGAAGGCCTTCACAAACACATCAACATTCACCTTGAAGTGCGAGGTCGGTACACGTCCGTTTGCGTTCGTTCATCGGAGCCTTAATCTCGTTGTAGAATTGTGGAAAAGGCTTAACTGGAGAGAAGGAAGCCCGTGCGCATGCCGCAGAAACAGGGCATGCGAACTTCGGAGAGTATTGAATACTACCCCGAGACCCGACAATAATTCTTTCCGCCCCCAAAGGGCACGAATAGATCGAGATGGATAACGATAACCAAATCTAAGCAGCGCTTGGGTCTGCAGCTTCTACGGTATCTTCAACCTTCGCATCATCTGCAGCTTCAAGTGTATCCTCAATCTCCAAGACAATTGGGCAATGATCCGAGGCCCCGTAGATCTCGCTCCTTATCTCGCACATTTTGACCTTTTCCAACATTCTCTCACTGACGACAACTTGAGCGGAGTGAGCAAACTGTGCGGAACAATGAAAGAGCCGACCAACGTACAGTGATCCAATCTCCACCCGATACCTTTTCCACGACAGCCAAATCGGTAGGAGAAGTAGGTAAAATGTCGGAGTTCAGGATTTCTGTGCCTCCAAACGTCGACAAATTTGTTGGGTTTCTCAGTACCTTCATCTTCTGAGGTGGGTGGGTCGAGAAGGTCGCGGTACCACGAAGTTTCTGCCTCGGTATAACCGGCAGCCTTGTTCCAGTTCTTCTTCGAGTTCGTGAGGTCTGGGATAGAAATTAACCGCCATCCAAACCACTGCGGTAACCGCCAAACCTTTCGCCGTTGGTGCCACGTTGAGGTCGCCCGTCCAAATTACTGGCTTCTTTGTGTCGAGGTCCCTTAGATGAACCTCCAGGTGTTTATTCCACTCTTTCTTTTCACCGAGGGTCTGAGAGCACCGTCAGTGGGCGAGTCTCCGCGGCGAGTCATTGGGTGTACCTTCAGGCCCTCTCCAGCATTGACGGCGTACGTGCCGACAATATAGAAGGTAGGGTACTCGAGGGTAATGATGCGGCCCTTCCAGATCGTGGCATTCGGGTGACCTGGTAGAGTCTTATTGACGCTCAGAGGTTTATGTTTCGAAAATATCGCCGTGCCGGCTGCATTCTGTAAGTATGCAGGGAAAGAGCGCAAAATCGTGGACATACAGTATCCCTTTTTCTCTGCCATGGCCCAGTATCGGAACGGATACCGCTTCGTGATCGTTGAACTCATGGGCTCAACGTTGACCTGAACAAATTGTGAGCGAGAGCGGTAGTACTTGGTGGAGAAACACAGACCTTGGTCTCCGTGAGCACCAGGATGTCAGCATCCTCTGCTTCAACATACCGGCCAAACCCCTGAATCACTTGTCTGTAAGCTCCCGATACGCGGGGGTATTGTCGAAGACCAACCTTCTTATTAGAGGCAGCCCAACCGCAAACATTCCAGGCAGAAATGCGCCTTGTGCCGGGGGCGCGTTCCGGGAAGGAGATCTCATCCGGCAGTGTCGTGTTGGTGGGTTGGCCAGACGGATCAATTTCCGACGCTGCCTGTGAAGCGACGGATACCTGGGAATTCACAGTATCCGTCTCCTTGACGCGTTTCTTTGGTGGCAGACTCTCTTCGGTCGCGCTACGCTTAGTCTTCGGAGGCATAGCAGTGAGGAATCTCGGGGAGATGAGAGGGAACGAGACGCGTCTGGGAACCGGCGCAGAACGGAGACACGGTGATCGCGTGAGAAAGAGCATGTGACAATGGTCACAGCCACGTGATGAGGGAGATCGCGGGAGTTGAAGTTACGGTTGATCGAGTTCACCCCAACATTCCCTTCGCTCATACCCTCCTCTTATCTCTTTCTCCCCCTTCCGGGACACAGTCCTTGGAGGTCAGCCACCTCGGCGACTTTGCGTTTACTTCACCGTGGCCCTACGCAACCGCCGCGCTGCTCCGTGGATAACGCCAACAACCAGAAACTCGCCACGGACCACCACCACCGCTCATTTCAACGGTTTCGACACCCGAGACACATTCCACTCTCTACTATCAAGGAAAGATGTTGAATTACGGAAAATTTTACGGTATCACAATCTTTCCCTCCCTCGAAACGTTGACCATTCCGGTCATTAACATGTCGCGTCAGCTTGGGTCGAGTGTGACGGCAAATTACTACCCGAATACGATGTGTCGGTCTCCGGAAGCAAGGTCACCTGTTGGCTTCCCAGCCAACCAGGGAGAAACTTCACAATCAACTGGTGTGACGCCGGTTCTGGCATAGACTCGCAATCCTTCATTGAACTGGACGGAATCGTTCTCCCCGGCAAATACATCTACGGGCACGGTCAAGTTAGGCGGACCGGAGTCAGGACTGGCGACCAAACTGAAAAACCATTTGTCTTTGGTCGGATTGACCGCGGTTCGTCCCCTCTCGCTACATGACTGAGTTCGCCGTCACGGGCGCTCACTCGCTCTCATGCAGACATCGACGACATTCCTCTTGTTGGAAAGGAGAGCAGTATAGGATCCATCATACTCAAGATAAAGCTGGTCCGAAGGATTGCAGGCAGAGTCGCAAACTCCCCGCTGCTTGTCCCCCAACAAGTGCGCGGTAAGCGCCGTACAGGTGATGATTGTATTGGGTCCGTACTTGGATTACCTCCTTCGTCCGTCATAACAGCTAACTGGCCACGCAGCTATGGTACCGAGCGGCTGGTCGCTCCACAGCACAAAGCGACTTGGAGGATACTTCCATGGGATTTATCGAACCCACACTCTTTTGTTACTTTTGTATTCCGCTATCGATCCGTCGGTACGTAATCCCCCCTTTTAGCCCCTGTCTACGTTCCCGGCCTCACAATTCCCCCTCACCACCTAGACTGGCTGACTTCAGAAGGTATTATTCCCACTCCCGACGCACCGGCAATCCCGACCCCGGCCCAGACCCCGGCAATCCCTCCAACGCCGGAACTCTCGAACGCCAGCACCCCAGCCAATACGTCTTCCACGGTCCCTACTCCAAGTGACCGTGGTAAGAAGCGTACAAGACGGGAAGTTGTAAGTGATGATTTACCTCTCAACTTGTGACGTGATTGTTGATATCGATGATGACGATCAGAGCGTTTCGAACGCCTATGAAAACAGCGAACCGGATACTCCAATCGCTGGCACTTCTGCCCAAATGCCGTATCCAGGTCAATCGTTCATGTGGTTCAGCGATGGCCCGTTCGCTTTCACACACGAAAAAGCGCAGGAGCTCCAGGAACACGCCCAGGAGCAACCTGCGGAACCACCGACATCCAGTAAGAGGCAACGTAGAAAGTGACAACCCTCTACAGTTTCTTCGGACCCGACAATACTCATCTGCATGCTGGCCATCATCCTTGCTTTCCTTTTCGTAGTGTTTTCCTATCAACCCCTCACAGCACCCTCACGACCCCGTCACGCGCAACCCCACCAACTTCATAATCCGCATCTATGGGTCTTTATTTTTCTTTATGTTTCCTCCCCGGAAGGACATGCTCCCATATTCCGCTGTGTTTTCCACCTTGCATTGCTGGTTGCCGTCTTCTTTCTGTACATGATTCTGCCAACATCTCGTCCATCGTGTTATCCTTATCTCCCTTCTACTTCCCTCGTATATCGCTCCTGGTTGCTTCGCGTATTGGTGCGGCAGCAGTTAGGATCTCCTTGTGTACATGTTTTCGAGCTGCAATATCAAAACGTTCGTTTGTCGTAACAATTTGTCATGTGACGTTCGCCTGCGAACTGACATCGACAAGTCACTGACGCCAGGATGAATAGCAAGAGCGAGTCGACGTCTCATGAGTACCAGGGCCGCTTCGGTCTCGTGGCACCCTCCGGATTGCTACCCTAAGACTTTCCACCATCCCCACGAACTGGCTTGCCATTGGCATTGGGCCCTCACGAACCTTTGGGCGATCCTGAGGGCGCTCCACCAAGCCCCCTTCTTCAAGTTGACGCGTTGACGGCTCGGTCGGTCGGCTCCCGCTCGGAAGCGGCGAGAATGGTGATGGTAGCACTGTGAACTAAGCGCTTGCCTTCACCACGAGGTTGAAGCCTATTTATGTATCGCGTCCCCAGCGCCCTCACACTTATCACAACCCACTCGTCCTGGCGTACTACTCCATCACCCCTAGTAGGATGGCTACGGGTCTGGAAGAGATCGCGGTGAAGAGGTGGGCCTCCTCTGATTTTATGATATCATTCTGCTGACTCGTGTTTTCCATCGCAGTCGAGAACTTGAAGAAGGTGGAAGTGATGAAGTGGGGCGCGAAATCGGGGAAGACCTAACCTCCGACATATAGAGGGGCACGAGTAGAAGGGGGTATGTCACACCAACTACTGACTAGTCGGTTGGCTTATCTTTTGGATCTTAGGTCCGGGGAGCGGCGGAATGCCATTCGTTCGAAGAACCCTGATGCGAAAAGTATGCTAGAGTACGGTTCGTTATCGTGTTGATGGCACCGTGTTTATCTGACACCTGGTCGTAGCCCGGATCCTTGGAGAGGGTCAAGAGAGAAAGGCACGATGCGCGACGGAAAACCTGGGAATGGGTACGCTCCTCCATTTTGTACCGTCCCGGACATCGCTGAAATGCTTCCCAGCCAGAGGCTAGGCGCGCGCTCGACCCAGGGAGACCTTCGTTCTCGATTCTACGATAAATATCGCAAGGAAGCCGAGGAGTACGATAGGGACTTCGTGAAGAAGCACGACGACGATCTGAACACGACACTGATATTCGTGAGTCTTGCAAGTCGCTCAGATGCACACGGACTGACTCGAACCGCAGGCCGGTCTGTTCTCCGCCGTCACATCCGCCTTCATCATCCAGGTCCACCCACAGCTCCAGTCCGATCCGAACGAAGAGACGGCCGCTCTCCTCCGCGTCCTCATTTACAAGACGGACAACACCACGTTCGGTGGCGACGCTCCCGCCATTCAGCAATGGTCCGGCCCTCCGCACACAATCGTCCAGGCCCAAGCCATACTGTACGCCAGTCTCGTCGCATCGCTTTTCTCCGCCTTCCTCGCGATGCTCGGCAAGCAGTGGCTAAACCGGTACGACTCCGTCGACATGCGAGGGTCCGCCACCGAGCGTAGCCAGAACCGGCAGAGGAAACCCAACGGTATCGTGGCATGGTACTTCAGTCATGTAGTGGAATCGCTGCCGTCGATGCTACAGGCCGCCTTGTTGTTACTCGGCTGTGCCCTCTCCCTGTTTCTCTGGGATATCAACACCACAATCGCATCCGTCGTTCTCAGTGGCACCTCATTCGGCGTCGTCTTCTACCTTTTCATCGTCGCAGCGGGAACGGTTTCCGTAAGCTGTCCGTTTCAAACGCCTGGATCCCGCGTTCTTCGTTCAGCTGCCTCAGCCACCTTAGCCATTGGTTCGGCTTGTAGGCATACCGTCCAGCGCTCTCACACCGCTATAGCCCTTCGAATGAATGTGGAGCACTATCGGCCCTGGTGGTCCAGAAACCAAATCATGCCCTTCTTGAAGGACACTCTACGCGAAGTTCCTCTCGCGTTGGCCGCCGACGCCTTCCGCCTTAGCCGAGCGGTAGTCTGGACTTTCGTGTCCCTCGCTCGTGGACCGTACATCCGGTTGCTTGGCATAGTTTCCACCCCACAGCAGAGCTCAGACAAGCAGACGACCGCATTGGACCTGTATTGTATCTCGTGGATTCTCCAGACGTTGTTGGACGAGAATGTTCGCCTTCTGACCCTGGAGTATCTTGCAACAATCGTGGCGTTAGTAGACTTCAACCCCACTCTTGTTGTAGATTGCTTCAACGCCCTCATCGGCTGCCTAAAAGTTGTAAACGCCGAACTTTTGACTACCCAAGGGTTGGAGCGGCTTGCAATGGTGCCTTCCACCGGTTTCCTCCGCACTTACGCTCACCTCTCAGCAATGGACCCAACATCGGGTGTTTTCACAGACGTACACCGGCGTTATATCAAGGTCTTCCAGCCCGATGCAGGATTCAAAGCCCTCCCGTTTTCTCACACCTTCGGCGCAATCCACACTTTGTTCCACAGATACCAGAGATATTGGTGGGTCCGGCAGAGGAATCCCGGACCGTCCGATTTGGAACGTGTCACCGTCATACACGCCCTCACTGAACTGGCCAAATCTAAATACAGAAGGGGAGATGCGCGGAAGAAGGTGCCCCGTTGGATCCTCAGCTATGTAATGCATTCCCTGTCCCAAAGTCCTCCCCTCTCGACCTCAGCCGTCGTTGATTAATTGATTGTCTATCGGTTATCGCGATAGACTTGGGCTGTGATGCCTCATGTGCCAGGACTCCGGCTTTGGACGAGAGGTGCGTTCCCAATTTGCAAATGTTAATCTTTCTGATTCGCAACCAGTGTTCAACTGGAGAAGATTTCGGACCTGATAACTTGGAAACTCGAAGCCATGATCGAGGCCCCGGACCCGGGCCAAATCCGCTCCAAGCGCAAGGCTATCACCGCGCTCTTCCCATACATGGTTAGGTTGGAGCAGGATGGGCAGCCCCAACCGCTCGAGGTATTTCTCCGCCTCGCGAGGGCTTCGGGTCAGTGGGGGTTCATGTGGCATCGCGTTAGGCCGCTTGTCATCACGCTGCTCCAAGAAGAGAGTTCCGCTCCCATAAAGCGGGCCATATTGCTCGCATTACCTCACATGCCCTGGGCCAATTTTGCAAATGGACAACACTTGGTACAACTGTGGGCGGCAGCAGCTTCGGTATTCCCATATCCGGACGAAATTGGTCAGATTGTTGTCGACACGTTGTTGCATATCGCATCTCAAGACTCCTTGAGACCACACATCCCCGTTGGCATGTGGTCATGATTGAACGATCAACCAGCTTTCCCCCTCGTCTGCTGGGGGCGCTTCCAGGGAACACAGCAAGAAGTTATCCAAACGGTCCGAGCACTCGGGAACATCGAAATTCTCAAGTCTTACATGCTACTCGTTTGGTCAGAACGGGATTATCACGGGTTCCTAGGTCTCCATCAGATGTGCGCCTCCATTCAGGGGGACTTCAGTGGAATCGGGATGGGACGCCACCGAGAAGATCTTCTCCGGCACTTGGATCACGTCCTGAGCCAGTTGGATTTAGGATTAGGACACCTCCGACAGGACGAGCCAAGTCTGAACGGTGGCGACATTGAGTACATGAAGTATGAATACGGGGAACTTAAGAGGTGTTACTGGGGGTCGATAGGGAAGCGGTGATTACCTTGACTCGTAAGCTTCCCAGTTGACCGTCCATTTCTGTCAGCTAACTTCTGCATGCATGCACAGGGAATCACTCGACCTTTATGTGTGCAATTCCCTTTTTATATCCGTAGTTAGGCGTCTGGGACACTCCCCACCCCTTCCTCCTATTCCCTCCCTCCTCTTATCCACACCTCCGCTCGCCAACCGACCTCAATTTATTCTCCAACTCTCCGCGGGTTCATCACGCAACCCTTTCCCCACCTTCTCGTCTTCCTCGGGCTATCGTGCTGCTGCCGGTTCGACGGGCGTTAGGAGGAGTTTTCGTGATTATTTCATCCACCAATTCCATGGCCATGTCTTCTCTGGGCCGGTTGTGTGGGATTTCCCGCCACCATACATCACCCACTGAGATACACGGAGATTGTTCGTCTAAACTCCACCTAGTTCATACATCTGGCCCGCGCCCGTAGTGACAACGAGCGGGCCGCACCGTATCCTTTTACGGTATTGAATGGCCCCTCCTTGCTACTCCCATACCACCATACATCGTCACCGATGCAGATCATCTTCATCACCCTATAAATTTCGCTCAGGCAGCGGATTATTCCAACAGCTTTGCGGCGGGCCACGGAGAGCGAAACGGATATCCTAGCACCCGCCGCATCTGAGATCTGGCCGAGGGATTTCTTTTTCCTTTCGTAAACAACTACTCTCAGGGGACTTCCAAAGGGGAGGAACGAATCGTTGGGGCAACAAACCTGTTTCATCGGTTGCAGAACGACGGCAATGGCATGGCCAATCGAGATTCGTACTATCAAAGGCTTGGCGGGGTGATTGAGGCTTCTGCCACTTCGAAGTTATCGAATACTCGTTTAACATGTCATAGTCACTGTTGTAGTAATACACATATTGTCCCACTTCCAGTTAGTAGCTTGTTACATCGTACGCTTCCTTCACCAACTTCGCGAATTCTTCAGATCGAGGCTTGATTGCACACTTGAAAGGTTTGGGATCCCTGATGCAACGGCGTACAGTGGTCAGTAGATGAACAGACATCCACAGGAAAACATACCGCAAAGTACGGTTGTTAAATTCAACTTTGGGCGGCTGTGGATTTCCATCCTCGTCCAAGACAGGTTCGATATTGAACGCAGAAAGTACACAGGCGACGACAATGTACAGGGTCCGGAGGGCAAAGGAACTGCCAGGACAGGTCCTAGGGATACGGTTATTCACTACGTGGGAAGTGTGACCAATATCTCTTACCTCCTTCCAGATCCGAATACCCTATCCTCGGGATTGAATACCAGGGGATTTATCTCTCCGTCCTTCAGGAATCTATCCGGGTTGAAAGTTTCCGGGTCGGGGTAGATATTTGGATCGCGGCAAACCGCCCAGGTGTTCTCTATCACAGTGGATCCTGCGGGAATAAAGTATCCCCGGTACATGTCGTCCTGGGTGGTTTTAACTGGGAGGCTAATGGGAGCAGGTGCGTTCCACCGGAATACTTCCTTCATCACAGCGTCGATGTACGGCAGATCCTCTCTGTCTGAAAACTCCGGGAGGCGGTCTTTTCCGATAACCCGATCCAGCTCCTCCTGTGCCTTCTCCACCACCCCGGGGTTGAGAGCCATTGCTAGGAAGAAGGTCTGCAAGACTGTCCTTGTCTATACGCAGTGTCAGCAAGGTGATCGGTGAAGTAATTGGAGGCACGGTCACGCCTTCGGCGTACTGTATCAGCTGCGCCTGTGACCAACCATGAGAAACACGGGCGCGGGGCTCGAGAATGGCTCACCGGTAAACATTATACCAGAGACGTCCCTTATGACTTCTTCGGAAAGATTTTCCTCAGGGTCCTCCAAACGAGACAAACAGTCGGACGTTATGGAGTGCGAAAACCCCTGACCAGACTGGCGATTACGGTTGGGGGTTGAGCGCAATCCTACGTCAGGGTAGATTACAGACAGACCTTCATGGCTTCCTTCACGTATTCCATGGGACCGTCGAGGGATATTTCGTACTTTTTGAGTACTTCTTTGGCGAGGGCCTTGAATCCTGTCCCGGGGAACCAGTCTGGGAGGTATTGTACTGTCCATGGTTTTGTCACTATTTGTAGGTGTTGTTCAGGTATTTGGACGCGTACGGATAGGGATGGTATCAACAAGGAACTGTCCGGGCACCAGAGTGGTTGCTAGTCCTTGTGTTGCTTCGAGGTTCGCATTAAGGAACGGGTTGTCGGCCGACTCAATGTCAATCCCGTAGGTCATGGACATTATCATGGCTCCAGGTACGCTTTAAAAGTTGGGCGATATATGAGTAGACGATCTGGGCATAGGGGGTAGGAGACGACTTACAACCCTGCCTCCTGCAGGAAACTCTCGGGTGTCTCCAACAAATGTGACAAGAAACGGTGAACGTATTTCAAGTGAAGGCTATCGAAGTTTCTGGTAAGCTTTCCATTCATAACCTCGTGGAAAAGCCTGCGACGAGCCCCCCATCGGTCACCGGAAGGTAATAGCGAAATCGCCCAATCCGTCACCCCGGTCCTGCCAACAATCGTTGACGGTCAGGAAAGCAACTACTTGGAATGACACCCATCTCACAGCTTCCCCATAGTCGATTGGGGCTACCACCGAGGGTTAGGAACGGAATGTAAGGATTATTACACCACTGACTCTATCCGAGTATATGCTTGACCGTTTTTCGAGCAGATCTGAAATAGCCTCGTTGCTGTTTAAGACGACGGTGTGGTTGCCCATGAGTTGTAAGTATAGGATATCCGTGCCTTTCAGGAGATAAGCTTGGAATCGGCAGGAAACAACGGTGCCAGAGTACCATGGATGTCGGCCAACGATATGAAGCTTTCCCAGACAGGGACGTTCGTGGGGAGATCCAGGACATTTCCAAGAACTGGGTATCCCTTTGGGCCAGGCGGATACGGTGAAGTGGGTTTTTTCCGCTTCCGGGCGAGAATGAGGATAGGGATGCAAAGCACTAGCGGATAAAGCACAGAAGGGTTGAGCATGGCAGCAAAGAGATAACACAGGGTCGACGTGCGGGTTTTTTTATATTCTGGCCATTACGGAATGCTACCGGTGACTAGGGCGTGGGGTGTTTATGTATGTCAAACCCGGAATCATTGGCCTTCCCACACAGTCGGTCATTGTCGTGATTAGCGCGGATGGTTTGGTACATTCCAGTTGCTCAGTTCCCGCATTCCCGCATCTGATCAGAACGTGAACGAGAAGGGCAGTCTGTGCCTGGAGGCCCAAGCTACCTTAACACTAGATGGACGAAGCCTTGTGCGGTCAAACACTCAGTGTCGATCAACGCCACCGTGTAAGATTTGTTGTCAAGTGTTGCACTCCCGCGGTGTATTGCCGGTGGCTCATGCGGGATACCAGTTCGCGATGTGTATGGAGAGGTTGCTTTGCTGCACCGCGACAGTGTAGGACCCTAGAGGGACTCATACCTTACCTCGGCGTACTGCCGTTTCCCGTGCGGCGAGCGTTATGGTTGACGGCTAGGGGTTATGATCGCCGATTATTATGGCCTGCGGCTATAAGAATGCAAGAGCTTTCTAAGTGGTAACAGTTTCCTCCGCCGGTGCGGCCAGTTGCGGTTCACCGGGCGCTTCAGGGGCGCTTGTCGGGGTCTTCACTTCCCCCCAGTCTCTCCTCGGGCCAGATTGAATTATCCAATGTTGCCCGCTCCTTTATGTACCACGAGCTTCTCTGCCCCCCATCTAATCTCATCATCGTCGATAATATCGCCTGTTCCGCCTCTCCGGCCAGGCGGTTCGTCCGGTCTACACCTTCGCGTCTTCGATCGCAACGTGCGGCGCATCCATCTCGTCGCGTTGGAGAGATGGGCGCGATAAGATTGTGCGGGGAGTGACGGCAGAAGTTTCGTAAATTTTCATGATCTATGAATCACCGGCCCTCTTTGCGGCTGCTCGGCCGGAAGTGATGATTATAAGCTCAAAGTTACAGTACCGCGAGCTAAGCGCTTGCTGCCATCACGTGGTTGGGGTCTATTTACGTATCACGGACACTGACTACAACCAGCTTGTTCCGACGTACGTCTGGAAGAGATCGCGGTGAAGATGTGAGCACCCATGGTTTTACGGTCTCGTTCTGCTGGCTCGTATTTTCGTATTTTCCACCGTAGTCGAGAACGGGGGAGTAATAGAACGGGGTACGAAATTGGCGAAGACCTTACCCAACGTACGGATGGGTGTGATTCGAAGGGGGTACGTCACACCAACCACTTGCTAGTCGGTTGGCTGATCACCCGTATCCTAGGTCCAATGATAGGCAGAATCCCATTGGTTCGAAGAACCCTGATGTGAAATGTAGTATACCAGAGTATGGTTCACGATCGCACTGGCACTGGTAGTGTTTGTGTGACATGTCTTATCGTAGCCCGGCAGGCCCTGGAGAGAGGCAAAAGAAGGTGCCGCGCGGAACGAAAAATCTGGAGATGGATGCGCTCCTCCATTTTGCACCGTCCCTGAGCATCCGCTGAAATGCTTCCCAGCCAGAGACGAGGTACACGCTCAACACAGGGAGGCCTTCGCTCTCGATTCTACGTGGAATACCGCCAGCAAGCCGAGGAGTACGATAGAGACTTCGTGAAGAAGTACGACGACTATCTGAACACGACGCTAATATTCGTGAGTCTTGCAAATCGCACAGATGCACACGAACTGACTCGAACCGCAGGCCGGTCTGTTCTCCGTCATCACCCAGGTCCACCCGCAGCTCCAGCCCGAGTAGAGGGTCTGCCGTCGAACGGCTCTCAGAACCGGCAGAAAAACGTTGTCGCGTGGTACTCCGCCCACGTAGTGGGAACGTTGCCGTTGGTGTTACGGGCTGCCCTATTGCTACTCAGCTGCGACCCCGCCTTATTCCTCTGGGATATCAACATTACAATCGCATACACCGTCCGTGGCGGTATCTCATCCGGCCTCGTCTCCTACCCTTCAACCGTAGCAGCGGGAACGGCTTCTGTAAGCTGTCCGTATCAAACGCCTGGAGACCCTGCGCTCAATGGATTTCTGTGGAGGTGCCTATCTAGTCGCCCTCCCGCTCTTAAACGCTGGGTGTTAATGCATTGCGTCCGGAGGCCTGGTCGAGGCCGTTCCTCCCCCTTTCGTAAACGGCTGCTCTCGTTGGCTGGTTAAGAACATCCCGAAGGGAAGGAACGCATTGATTGGGATAACAAAGTGTTTCCATCCGTCACAGAAAGTGCTAGTAAACGACACGGTGATCTGGTGGGTGATTGTAACCCCTGCACCCTCCCAAAAAATCATCGAACACCCGTTTACCGCCTACGCACGATTATAGCCTTACGGAGGGCCTCCAACTCTCACTTAGTAGTTCGCTATGTCGCAGGCCTCCATCACCAGCTTCACTGCGTTTTCAGATCGAGGCTTGATCGTACATTTGAAAGGTTTGGGGTCCCTGATGTAATGCCGCGTCACGGTCAATAATGCCACCGCTTGAACCGATGTCCCAGGAAAACATACCGAACAACACGACTGTTGAATTCAGCTTTCGGTGCCTGGGGAACCCCGTCCTTGCCCAAGGCAGGTTCAATTGTGAACACAGAGAGTACACAAGAGACGACAAGGTACACGGTCCGGAGAGCAAAGCGACTGCCAGGACAGCTCCTGGGAGTTATCAGTACGATTGTTCACCACCGTGATCAATATCTCTTACCTCCTACCGGATCCGAATACCCTATCCTCGGGATTGAATACCAGGGGGTTGATCTTTCCATCCTTCAGGAATCTATCCGGGTTGAAAGCTTCTGGGTCCGGGTAGATGGTTGGATCGCGACAAACTGCCCAGGTGTTCTCTATTACGGTGGCTCCTGCGGGGATGCAGTACCCCCGGTATACATCGTCCTGGGTGGTTTTGACTGGGAGGCTAATGGGACCAGGTGGGTTCCACCGGAGGAGTTCTTTCACCACAGCGTCGATGTACGGCAAATCATCCCTGTCTGAAAACTCCGGGAGGCGGTCTTTTCCGATAACCCGATCAAGTTCCTCCTGTGCCTTCTCCATCACGCCGGGGTTGAGAGCCATTGCTAGGAAGAAAGTCTGCAAGACCGCTCTTGTCTAGATGCAGTATCAGTAATGCAATCGGCGGAGTAGTTGGAGGCGCGGTCACGCCTTCGGCGTACCGTATCAGCTGCGCCTGCGACCAACCATAAGAAACACAGGTACGGGTGCGGGGGCTCGAGAGAAGCTCACCGGTGAACATCACACCAGAGACATCCCGTATGAGTTTTTCGGAAAAATTCGTTTCCTCGGAGTCCTCCAAACGTGACAAACAGTCTGACGCTATGGAGTGCGAAAACCCCTGACCGGACTGGTGATTGCGGTTGGTATTTAAGCGCGATCCTATGTTAGGGTACATTGCAGACGGACCTTCATGGCTTCCTTCACGTATTCCATGGGACCATCGAGGGATACTTCGTACTTTTCACGCACTTCCTTGGCGAGAGCATTGAATCCCGTCCCAGGGAACCAATCCGGGAGGTATCGGACTGTCCATAGATTCGTCAGTTACTCATAAGTGTCATTCGGTGCTTGGACACGTACGGATGGGGATGGTATCAACAAGGAACTTTCCAGGTACCAAAGCACTCCCCAATCCACATGATGCTTCGAGGTTCGCACTCAGGAAAGGGTTGTCTGCTGACTCAATTTCAATCCCATAGGTTGTGGACATTATAATGGCTCCGGGCATGCTTTGGAAGTTGGGCAATGTATAAGCAGACGGTCCGGGCGTAGGGGGGTAGAAGACGACTTACAACTCCGCCTCCTGTAGGAAACTCTCGGGTGCCTCCAATAAACGTGACAAGAAACGGTGAACGTATTTAATGTGATGGCTGTCAAAGTTTCTGGCCAGCCTTCCGTTCATAACCTCGTGGAAGAGTCTGCGATGAGCCCCCCACAGGTTACCGGACGGCAACAGTGATAACGCCCATTCCGTCATCCCGGTCCTGTCGAAAATTGGTAGCGGTCAGGAAAACAACTCCTTGTAATGGCACCCGTCTCACAGTTTCGCCATAGTCGATTGGGGCTGTGACTGAGGGTTAGGAACGGAAGGTAAGGATTATCACGGCACTGACTCTATCCGAGTATATGCTCGACCGTTTTTCGAGCAGATCAGAGATAGCCTGGTTGCTACTCAGGACAACGGTATGGTTGCCCATGAGCTGTAAGTATAGGATATCCGTGCCTTTCAGGAGATAAGTTTGGAATTGGCAGGGAGCAACGACGTCGGAGAGTACCATGGATGTCGGCCAACGACATAAAACTTTCCCAGATAGGGACGCTCATGGGGAGATCCAGGACATTTCCAAGAATCGGGTATCCCTTAGGGCCAGGTGGATACGGAACAACGGGTTTCTTCCGGTTCAGAGCGAGGATGAGGATGGGGGTGCAAAGCACCAGCGGATAGAGCACAGAAGCGTCGAACATGGCGATGAAGGGAGAGTGCAGGGGCGCCGTGCGGGTTTTTATACCCTGGCCGCTACGGAATGTCACCAGTGACTAGGATGTGGGGTTTTTGTATACGCCAACCCCGAAATTGCTGGCCTCCCCACACAGCCGCTACTGTATCGTGAAGTTGGCGCGGAGAGCTTCACCCCAAGCTCCCAGAAAACACTGTCGACCCTGATCATTCGCCCTCGTTCGAGGCTGATTAACGGAAGGTCGAATGGAAGGGAAGCGCCCTTGGCACTTGTGTAAGCACGGGTAAGAAGGGACCGCCCCTGATGCTAGCGCCCAAGCTTCGAATTCCATATCTCGTCCCTGCATATTGATGGGGATCAATGGAGGTGAGACTCAAGTACTCACACCTCGATGGGCTATTGGTCTATAGGTTGGACCCATGATGTGTGAAACGTGACCGGGGGACCCGAAACCATCGTCTCATCCACTCATTCCCCATCGGGCTCATGAAGATATGACCGGATGCAACAATCCCGGAGCGGGGCGGTTGGGCCGATTCAATGAAGTTCCTTGCTGGGTCACTGGTCAACTTTTCAAATGGACCCATCTCCGCCAGATTTCCGATTTGGAGACACGAGCCATACGTTCTAAGAATGCACGAGACTTCTGAGTAGCAGTACCTTCCTCCACCGGTGCAGCCAGTCCCGGTTCGCTGGACGCCTCAGGAACATCTGTCGGAGTATTCATTTCCCCCGGTCTCTCCTCGAGCCGCTTTGTATCACCCGATGCTACCCGCTCCCTTGCCACGAGTTTCTCGGCCTCCGCATCTTGCGCCAACACCTGCAATTTGCGTTCAATCTCGTCATCATCGACAATCGTCGCTAGTTCCGCCTCGTCGGCCAGGCGAATCGCCAAGTCCACATCCTTAGCGTCCTCGGTTGCGGTGTGCAGCATGTCCATTGTCCTGTCAATCTTGTCTCGTTGGAGAGACGGGTGCGAGAGGATGGTATAAAGAGTGATGACAGAGGTTTCATGAAGTTTCATAATCTATGATCAACGGTTTTGAGCCTGAGTATCATTCCAGATTTTCTAGAGCTTTGGAACGTTTAACCATGAGTCTTCGAGTTATTTCCTTGCCCTGAGGTGGCCCAGCGTGATCTCCTTGCGGTTCTGTTTCAACGCGGAGGATGCCTTCTCTGTCCACCTGCATGAAAGGAGGGTAAGCGACAGACACGAGCGACTAAGCGTGTACGCGCCATACTCCTTGATCCGACCTTGTATTGACTCGATTCGGATGTTCAGGTTCTGTATGGCGGCCTTCAGCTCGAGCAGGCCACTGTCAACGGCATTGGTCGTTCAGGATTCAGAATCCTCGTCCGCAAACTTAACGACCTATGAGAGCCAGGGTTGGCGTACGGTGGTTGGGTCTGGATTTTGACAGCTATCTGAAAGGATTCCATGGTATAGAGCTTGTCCGCAAACGCTCTGGTTTCTTTCGTCTGTTGGTGCGCCGAAACAACTTAGGCTGCGGGTTTGACCAGGTTGTGTGACACCATCTTCCACCTCTGGGTGAAGTTGCTCTCAATAACTTCGTCCACTCCTGCGACACCAGTTTGTTTGAGGGCCCACCAAAGAGGTTTCCCAATGACATAGCTGGTGATTCAATAAGGTAGTCATCTGGGATTGTACATCAACTGCGCTGTGGTTAAGAACTGGTTCAGTGGGATGTATACTTTCTCTTCTTGCAGTTCAGACTTTACTGAGTCAACACTAGCATTTGGGCGGTCCAAAGATTGTGTATTCCACAGAACCTATGATGATGTTAGCAAGACAAAGTGATTTCCCTGCTCCATCATATTAGAACAAATCAGCCAGAGTAGGGAGCGCATGGAGAACTGAGGTGCTAGAAGACTGGGGAAACCATTGCTTCAACATGACTGTCCACAGGGCCTTGCACTACCAGTGGACTGTTAATTGATATGCAGTGGGGTTCAAGTGTTTTGGGACTTGAGTCATGATGTGGAATGTGTGCTACACACTGGTGAGGGGTGGAGGTCCCTGTACTTAATACTAGTGGACAGGAGCAGAAGTGGGCTGGTTGGTGCATCATGGTGAGTTGTGAGATCCTGAGACTGAGAATTTGATTTTATGTGCTTTAGAGCAGGCCCACTTGTACCCCTGGTTGCCTTGGTGATCATGGCAGCCACCCAGTGCAAAGATGTGGGACCAATGACACCTAGCAGCAAGGCAGGGGATGTGATTGGAAACACTTGTTCCTTCAGTACCCAGTGCTAGCTAGCCAGTAGGGCATGTTCTCTTAGTAACTGCACCTGGCTTTAGGCATAGATGGCTAAAGTCATTGATTCATACCCTGGGTCTGGTGGCACACACCCTAAGAAATTCTTCAATTTGTCACATAATACAACCAACCAGAAGGTAGGAGGAAGGGAGATCATCTGTACAGTGTATGTATATGGTAAACTGGGTGTTTAAGGATTAGGCTAACACCCCACAAAGATCCTTGCAAGGGTGTGGGAATATGACAAGCAGAAACAAAGAGAGGCAGAAAAAAGGTACATGAGAAAGTATGAGGCATCAATATGGTCAGGAGTTAGTATTTCTTCAGAGCAATTATGGTATCCCTAGCTTGTTGAAGGTTGTTGAACCTTGCCTCAAGATGGGTGACAGCAGGGGCTGTAGTAGTAGGAGGCTCTGAGAGTGCACCATTGTCACAATTTTCACCCAAACACTCATTTTCTTCTAAGTTCGAAGCGCCCAAACACTCGTTCAAATCATGACATGGCGTTGTCTTATCTTATCTTATCTTATCTTTTCTTCTCTTTTCACA
>Ga0307511_10001739_pt1 | contig 22927 bp, 10 predicted proteins | sample 13_EM_MG_FD_200266 | JGI IMG/M metagenome (GOLD analysis project Ga0307511, IMG submission 200266) | Populus trichocarpa ectomycorrhiza microbial communities from riparian zone in the Pacific Northwest, United States - 13_EM | ecosystem: Host-associated > Plants > Roots > Unclassified | place... | reverse complement strand
AAGACCATTGTTAGAATCTGAAAAGTTGTTTGAAAGGTTAAGAAAGTATCAGCTAAAGTTAAACCCTGCAAAATGCTCATTTGGGGTAAAATCTAGAAAGTTGCTTGGTTTTGTGGTAAGCAATCAAGGTATTGAAATAGACCTTAACAAAGTAAAGGCAATTCAGGATATGTCGGCTCCTAAAACTGAAAAAGAAGTTGGAGGATTCTTGGGTTGTTTAAATTACATTGCCCAATTTATCTCCTAAATAACATCGACTTATGAACCGATCTTCTGGCTCCTTTAAAAGAAGAATCCCAAAGTGTGGAATGAAGAATGCCAAAGGGCCTTTGATAAAATCAAAAGATATCTGCAAAATCTACCTTTATTAGTTCCCTGATACCTAGCAAACCATTGATTTTGTACCTAACAACAACTGAGAAAGCAATGAAATGTGTACTTGGGCAACATGATGAGTCTGGTATGAAGGAAAGGGTAGTATACTATCTGAGTAAAGAATTTACAGAATGCAAATCCAGGTATACCTCAGTAGAGAAGCTTTGTTACACACTTGTATAGGCTACTAAACGACTTTGGTAGTACATGTTGTATTACACCACATGGTTAATTTCAAAGTTATATCCTCTCATATACATCTTTGAAAAACCTTACTTATTAAGTAGAATAGTAAGGTGGCAAGTACTGTTGGTTGAATATGACATAGTGTACACAACAGGGAAAGTCGTGAAGAGGAGCGTCATTGCCAACTATTTGGCAGACAATGCGATCAAAGACTATGAACCTCTGATCTTTGATTTCCCAGATTAAGATGTGTTGATTATAAAAGGAGGAAAGAGCTAGATTGGTGGACAACGTATTTCGACATAATAGTAAATGTGTAAGTTAACAGGGCAGGAGCAATGATAATTTCTCTTGATAAAAAACAATATCCTGTCTCAATAAAACTACAGTTTGAATGTACCAACAATACCACAGAGTATGAAGCTTACATCCTCGGGTTAGAGGTTGCATTAGAATTAAAAATAAAGAAACTTGGTGTCTATAGACACTCTATGCTAATAATTTGCCAAGTAAAAAGAGAAGGACAAACAAAAGATGAGAAGCTAAGGTTATATCAAGAATATATGTTCAAGCTAACAGAAAGAATTTGACGAGATAAAATTCAATCATATATGGAGAGATAAAAACCGGTTCGCCAACGCTCTGGCTACCTTAGTATCCATGGCCAAAATTGATAGTGGGAACAGAATACAACCTTTAGAAATTGACGTTAGGAAGTCTTTAGGAATTTTATCTTTTAATTAAATTTAAATTTATTGATTTCATCATCTGACATTTAATTGGGAAGATGTTGAGTTTCTTAGTTAGCCTAGATCTACAATTTAATAGGTTGTGGGTTTAAAAAATTAACCCGGTTTATCTGATTCACTTAGGTTTACCTGATTTTTTTCTCCTTTTTTATAAACCTTTTGTTTTCCAACTTCATTATTTATCAATATTTTATAAATTTTTATTATTATTTTTATGAGGTTTTTTTTATTTTAAAAGTAAGGTCAACTTAGATTTTTTTTTCCATCTTTGTTGAATCTTACTTTTTAAAAATAAATTTTATTTTTAAATTAAATTAATTTTGTGAGTTTTTATTTTTAAATTAAATTAAATTAATTTTTTTTAAATAGCCACAATACTAACACAATGCCGTTTTTATTATTTATTGGTCCAAATATATTTTAAATATTAAATGAAAAGCAATGGGGAGATATTTTTGGACGGGAGAGGTTTAGTTTACAACCGTCAAAGTATAACTTGTAAAATGTAATTTTTTAAAATTCACCAATTTAGTCCAAACCACATTACACGATAACATGTGTAATTTTCGTATTTTTAATTAATAAGCCTTTCCCACTCAAAGGATGGCGGTTCCTTCGACTTCCTCATAACACGGTCTTCGAAGCAGAACAAAACCAGGACGCGCACAGAATAATAAAAACGAAAACCGGAGACGCAGACAATAGTTGGAGCTCGAAGAATGGAGGAAATAGACGAAACGGAAGCCCAACCTCAGGTCTATTTCCTCCGTTTCATTCTGTTTTATTTCCTCTCTCGCATTTCTGTTTGGTCGCCGAGAAAACGAAGGAAACCGATTATTATATTTTTTTTATCAAGAGGAGAATTTCCTTATCAGTGGAATCATTTAAATACTCAATTCTCTCTGTTAACCATCAACATTTTTAAAAGAATCATCTAAAAAAAACAGAGAGAGAAGAAAGAAAGGAGTCAACAATTTATGCCTCTTAATTCGGACTTGCCGTTAGAAATAGGCTTTGCTAATAATTGCAATAATCATGTGATTTCAAGACTCATAGTCGTAATTAGTACGGAGTTGTGATTTATTTTTTGTAGTCGTAATTGCTGGAAATGCTGCATCATTTTCCTTTTGCATTTTTGCAATGTATGTATAACCGTTTCATTCAGATGTCAGCTATTTATTTCAATCTAAATCTACATCTAAATGCAGGTCTACATGGCATGCATCCTACATGGCCATCGGTAAGAAATGTGCATGAAGATTAGCCTTTTTTTAAAAAAAATAAAATAATAAATGAGTTTTAATTTACGGTTGTGATTTACTTGTATAGTAGTTTGTCAGGAACTGCTTGATGCTAGGTTTTCATTTTTTGAACTTAAAGCATTTTCTTTTTTTTATATGCAGCAAAATAGTAAAGCTATTCAGGGTTTTTAACGTTTTAATTGCCTAAAGGATTCGTTTCGAGTCTTTTTAGTGTTTTTATTTCACTACATAGATAACAATCAAGATACTCTATGTGTCCTCTGAATGCACTGAAGTTTGGAAGTGTTCATGACTGATTGATCTTGTTAAAAATAGAAAACAGAGATCCTGTAATATAAGAAACTGTGTGGGTGTAGCAATTTTGAATTCTTTATAGCATTGGAGTTTTAAAACGGTGAAAAGCCAAAGTGATCTTGTTGATAAATTAACGTACTGATAAGGGCTAGTTATTCAACTCTTCAATGAAAAGTGTTTGGTCTGCAATTTTTATTTGTGTTCGGAAAATTTTATACAATTTATATAAAAAAATGGCATTTTCACCAAATTCCTGCACAGGGTTGGGATTTCTTACTATGATTCCAGTATTCGCCAACTGCATGTGCTTGAAGTTTGGGAAGATGGAAGTTCAGACTTCCCCCTAATTGATCTGGGTATGCCTTGTCTCTTTGTTGGAATGGCGTTCATTTATATTATTCTTCATCAGATTTGAATTCTAAAATGGTTTTTCTTGATGTTTGAAAATGATTGGTTCTGGAATATGGATTCATTGCTTGTCATTTAAATTATAGTTTTTTCATATTTCCATTCCTTGTATTTATTATACTCTTTGCTTTTCTTATATCTGGATTCAATTATACCATTATATCATTAATATCCTTTTCTTTTGCTGAAACACTGGTTCAGTAAAATATCAGGCGAAGCCTTTGAATATTTACACAAGCACTAAATGTGAAGAGTCCTTCTTATCTGCTTTACAACGAAGTGGTACTCTGCTGTTTACCTGTTTGATTTATGAGCTAATATACATGTGGAATGTGTTTAAGTTTCAAAGTGATACAGATGGCACAACTGAGGCTCCTATGGTGAAACTCGTAAAAAGTTCAATATTCAGCTATGAGCAAGCCTGGCACAGGTATTAGAATGGATCCTGACATATTTGTGCAACTCTACTAGGTTTGAATTTTCATATTAGTGTGCGAAAAAGTGGAGGGTCATGGTCAAACCCTACTAACTAAACCATAAGATCACTCTTTGATAATGATTTTTTATGGTGATACTTGGAAATCTTATCATGATTCATTGTAATAATGAGTCAAGAATTTAATGTCTCACATAATGCAGAGACTAGTCATTGACTTTCTTCATATTTTCATCCAAGTCATTCTAATGGTAGGTCATTCTTGTTGTGTCATCACTGAGTTCCCTTAAAAATGAAGCACTTGAAGAGCACATATGAAATTCCAAACACTTTAGAATGTATCACTTAGCATACATTCTATTAGTATTTCAAATGTAACTATAACAGAAATGATAACAGGAGAACAAATACCTTGTGCTTAAATATAAAAGTGTGGCTTCAGTACAATCAACTCTACAATGAATGCGTCATTTGATTGGTCCTGAGAGCATACAACTAAAACTCGATGTTTTTGTTTGGTTTTGTAGATTGATTTACCTTCGAGTGACAGGAATGGATGATGGGCTAAATATCAAGGAGAGGGTTTCATATGTAAATAGACAAATACAAACTTCATTACTTTTTGTTTCTTTTCTTTTGTAAGGCATGTTGTTTAATAAATATTCTTCTACAATTTAAGTTTCTTTTGTTCCTCTTGAATCATATTAAACTTGTTATTATATGTGCACCTTCTGCCCATAATAATACATTTTTTCCACCAGAAACTTGGTGATTCCAGCACTTTTTCCATGAAATGTTGAGCATTGCGATATAATAGTTTGAAATCATGCTCTTATCTAGTAGATTATATAGAATTTAAGTGCTTTTCAGATCATAATCGATTCATGAGATTCAATGAGAGTAGCATGCAGTAGTACTTGAATTTCATTTATCATCCTTTGATCTTCACAGAGGATGTCATATCGTCCTTATTGACACGTATATTCTGTTTAAATAGGACCCTCTTCTTTCTATGTAAAAAAAATGAGATAGAAGAAATGACTTGAGTTTAGTTTAGAACTCTACAGTTAGTATGGATGGTGTTTTCTGATTTAGCGGATGAGAAAAGTTGTTTTTAGTCATCCTTGCACTGATGCTCTATATCTTGATTCTATTCTTTCTTAATGCCATTTGGAGAACACATTAAATAATATCTGTTTTCCCTCCTGAAATGGATGGCTAATGTTGGGATCTGCCAGCTCTTGCATATCACTATATTCCATGACCCTCATAGTGCTACAGAGAGCTTTCTTTTGAATTATGTAATTGGGGTATTTTGGTACTTCATTCTGTTTGCAATTGTGAGTGTCCTTTTTCAGGTCCAGGGAACACTTACAAGATAATATTTTTCTCTTTTATACTTTATATAAATATAATCCTGGTACAGTCTGAAATAATAAGAATTATTATACAGAATCTTTAATGTGTCTTTAACTATGTCTTTCTATTCTTCCAGTGTTGGTGATGCCCCCAAAGCTTGACCTTTCTCTACTTTAAGCTTCCTCTCTGTTTCATGTTGTCAGCTGAGTTCCATGATGGACATAGGAAGTGATGTTCAAGTTCGAGCAAGTGGAGGTCTTCTTGCCATATTAGAAAGTGAAAGGATTGTAGATACCCTTGAGCAGAAGGAATATGGAAATGCATCAATTACTATCGATTCTATCGTGGAAATTTCACTGTATCTTTTTATTTATGTATTATTTCTGAACTATTTCTTTTCGTTTATCCCACTAATTTTTGTTTTTACTTTTTGAAAACAAGTTAACAAATGGCAGAAAAGAAACTTGGAAAACAATTTATCCTTCACGTATCAAATTAGAAACAAATTTCTTAAACTTGATGCAGCAGCTCATGAAGCATTGCAGATTTTTCAAATCGACAAACATCCAAGCCATATGGGCATTGGCAGGGCAAAAGAAGGGTAAATTTTGTATTATCTTGTCAGTTTTCTTATTCAGAAAAGTTGTATCCTGATTTTTTGACATGCAGGTTCTCTGTGTTTGGCATGATGAATAAGGTTTGTAGAGATATAGTTTTCTTTTTGGTAGTATCTTTGTAGAAATATAATTTTCCATTAGTAGTACCTGTAGCATATTAGACTAACATAATCCCTCATCAGTGTGTGACGCCCATTGGTAAACATCTTCTGAGGTAAATTAATTTTGAGACTTTGTGATGTTAGCTTTTCCAACATTTTCTCTAATCCAAGGCCTTGAATAAATGTTTTATCTTGCTTTAGAAACTGGTTCCTGAGGCCTTTGCTGGATGTGGAAAATTTGAATGGTCGACTCAATGCTGTATCCTTCCACTGTTTAAGTTAATGAAATTACTTCCTGTTTACATGAATTAGAGCTTGGTCCAGTAATATGGCAAAAGATGGAAAACAATTACATAAGCTGGCACCATTTTGGCATGGGTTTGGTTGCTTGATCTAGCTGAAGATATATTGTGAAAATGTTATGATCACATTGAATAGTTTTCATTCCATTACTTTTAGGATCAGCTTTCAAAATGATCAAACTTCATATTTTTTGGTTACTGTAACGATGACATATTCCTTGACAGATTAAGATTTCATTCTTTCTTTGTTCCGAAGAACTGATGGTTTCTTTGCGAGAAACATTGAAGTCTGTCAAGGATATTAAGCGTATACTCAGAGTACTGTTTTTTTTTTTCTTCCTGTTATTTGTCATGCTATCCTTATGTAGGTTTTCAAAGCCTTTTTCCATACAAAATGAAGATTTCCAATTGGTTTTTAGTAACAATTTCAGCACAGATCTTTTATTTAAAACAGTGATTATATACAAAATAATTTTGTGGACTTGCAAACTTCTCACAGAGACTTGCTTATGTTCTTTGTTTCTGTCTAATCTGAAAAACCCATAACTCACTCTTTGCGCTCTTAATTTATTGGCATTATTACAAACATTAGTGAATTGCCAATTCCTTTCATTATTTTTCTTTTTATCTTCTGAAATTTGTAATCTTTCCTTTTGTTCTTGAAGAAGTTCGACTCACCAAGCTCCCTGTCTACTGTTGGTGACTGGACAGCCTTTCTGAAGGTAATCTCACCTCAGCAGGCAGTGCTTAAGTTCTCAATCCTGTTGACAAATATTTCTTAGCTCCCTCGCCTGCTAGCTGGTGCTGAGATGCTTCACTAGTTTCATAATTACAGGATAGCCACCACTACAGATAACCATTCTCATTTGTTTTCATGCAGTTGGTTTGTATTTCATTGTTTCCTCCCTTCTCTCTGCTACCAATTGCCACATGTCTCAAAGTTTGAAACAGTTAAATAGGCTTCTTCATTGTAATATAGGACCTGGCCACTTTTTTTGGTTTTCTATGGTTTCTCATTGACAGCTTCTTAATGGAAGTAGGGCCTAAGCAGGAAATATTGCTTAGCAGTGTATACTGAAAGATTTTCTGTCAGTAGCTCAATTTTATGCCATCCAAAGAAGGCTTCAATCAAATATTCCTTTCCAACCTTAAGATTTTGTGTAAGCTCCTTGAAAAGAACTGCTGTAATGTCAGCTATAGACGAAGAAGAAGAAATGTACTTCATTTTTTCTGAAAAGATTTATTTTCTTTATTTCTAAAAAAAGAAATGGAAATAATGGCTGACTTTTGCTTTGTATGAATGGAATACGGACAAAAGAAAAATATTTTTATGGGCACACAAACCTATTCATGCATTATGCCTTCTACGTGTGTATGTGTGTGTTATAAGATCTTCATGCAATTTCCTGAAGAGATTATCTTTAGTTTCTTCTAGTGAGTAGATTCATAAAGTTCAGATTATATTTTATTTCTCCTGATCCAGTGATACTCTTGTAGAGTGTTTGTGCGCTCTTGCATTTGGGAAAGATATTTGAAGTAGGAATTTCTGAAAATCTTCAAGAGCATGCTAAGTACTTAAATCTGAACATTGTTGAACAGGTATCAGAACATTTGTTGCCTGCCTTTTCTGTGAAGCCTTATATTGTTATCTGTTCTCAAGGTTTATTCATGTGCCCTATGCATGTTTGTTTATTTTCCAGGCTTGTTCATGCATCACAACAGAGCTGGCTTATGTCTATGAATTGGTTAGTCCATCTTCCTGGATATTTTCTTAATTGTAAACACTGTAAAAGGTCACTTCTTATTGGAAGTTCCTTCTTCCTTTTTTTTTTTCTTTTCTTTTCCTGAATGACATGGAGTTCCAAATCTCTCTGGAAAATAGATGGTGTGAGAACATGTACTGTTTAATAATTCTGTGTTCAGCTATATAGTTAAGACTATCCCTTATATTCTTCCAGCGTGCATGGCATTTCATTTATTTAATCAAGTGTAATTGTAGCCTAAAATAAGAATTTTTTCAATACTTCCATATCTATTATTCAGAGCTTTGTTTGAATGATATTTATATGACTTATTGGCGAGGCTAATTGGAATAAAAGGGACAGATACTGTACATTTGGTAGCATGATTAAAGAAAAAGCCATGGCATGTGGGGTACAAGGCTTCAATGAGTTAAAGTGAGCACAGGAGTCCAAAAAATAAGAACAGCCCTGGGAACCGTACCAAAAAGAAAGGTGCAAATAGCTGTCTAAAGATTATAAGTTCAGGGATCTGCACAGAAATCTTCAACAAAAATCGATACTCAAGAAGAAAGGCGTTGATTTTTTATTCTGCAATTTATTATCCACGTTTCATTTTGTCGCATTACTGAGATGTTACAATTGCTGTGATTTATTACAATATGTTGTATCAGCTGGAATTACGTGTTGACATTACCTAACATTTTTACTGGGACATACTGCATCTCATCTTTCTTGATGTCTGAGCTGAATTCACTTCCCATCATTTTGTGGGTCATGCTCAAACGTGTGATTTCTTTTACAGGTGATTGGTGTTATTGATGTTAATAGAAGTAAAGAGAAGGGTTACGGGACAATAGTGAAAGAAGGTTTCTGTGATGAGGTTGCAGATTAGTTGTGATTTCTGGCCATGATTTTTTAAGAAATGGATTTTTAATCATTTACTCTATGTTCTCCTGTTTCTATTTCTTCAGTAAATATATTAAGATGACCACTTCTCCCCACTACTGAATCCACCATCGAGATTATAGGATTTCTTTCTGTTTTGCCCAAACCTTAATGCTAGGATTCGACTTTTCTCATTTGTGCTCAAACTGTGTTTCTGATAATTCAGCCTTTCTTTCACATGCAGTTGGATGAGCTTAGGCAAATCTATGAAGAACTTCCAGATTTTCTGCACAAGGTAAGTTGTTTCATTTGTACATGGATCAAATTGGAGTAAGGAATTGAAATTGTATGTACATTGAGATCCATTTGACTAACTCCTTTGTAGGTTACTTTATTGGAGCTTGCACAACTACCCCATTTGGGTAAAGAGAAGCTCGTTCCTTGTATTGTTTACATACATCAAATAGGTTGGTCGGAAGCTCTGTATTATACTGCTATTGAAAAACTTTGTATGACTAATTCAAAGTTTCTTTTAGATTTCATCCCTGATTATAATTGCCTTCACTATGTGATATTACTTTGTCTAATGCCTTGGATATACTTGAATGATGGCTTTTTATACTGCCTCTGTTACATAATGAGTAAATGAATCTCCCAAAAGTAAATGGTCAAGATTTCGCTATGCAGTGTGTTTGTGTTGAAACACTAATTTGAACTACCCAGAGTAAATATACATGTCATTTACAGATGATCAAAATCTGAGTTTCCAATCATGATACCACATTTTATCTTCTTTACATTCCACTAGGAACTAGAGGAAGAACACTTCCATTGCATGAAAGTTGCTACATTTTGAGCTAGACATTGAATGAAACACAAGGGGTCTGGCACCATGATGAAAAGTCTTTTTTGCCACCACAAGACCAAATTGCTTCTGGTTACGCGAAGTGATTGCTAATTTTTAGAGTGTATTTTGATGAAAGAAAGCTAGATTGGGTAGAATACTGGAAAGCACTAACTTGATGATGCTCTTGAAGGTGTTACTTTATTTTGATAAAGGACAAATATATCATTCATGATTTAATATCTTACCCTATATTTTTTTTTTCTTTTAAATGACGAGCATTTTCAATGGCACACTACCAAACCTTTTTTTTTTCCCGTAAACAGCTTTACCATCTCAGTTGGATTTAAGTGTACGTTTGGCTATGTGGTTGAACCCGTGTTTCAACCATCATAAGCATCAAATTGATTTCAACCACGTAGTGAAACCAAGCCTTAAGTTTTTGCTGAAAACACAACAATGCCAGCTGTGATCCAAACAGAACTTGGCCTTCATACATATGGCATCTAATATGCTTGATACATTGTGGATTTTATTTTCCATAGTAGTGGAAGATGGATATCTTAGCTTGGAAGGAATTCTGTGAGTTTTGTTTTTAAGCATGTTACAGGAATTTGTGCGTATTGGTTTAGCTCATTTCTCATAGAAATGGAGGATAGATGTTGTTTCCAAACAGATGTTCAATATGAGTTATGCAATGCGAAGCTGATCTTATTTATTTTAAGCTTGTTATCCTTTTACATATGTGCTTTCCTTTATATAGGGTACTTGCTGTGTATTTTTGAAGAGAAACTTGAAGAAACCTCACTGTTGAAGCCTCAAGATTTTGAATTTATGGCAAGTCGATGCTTGTTTTCTATTTTTGATTAATAGTATTCATTCAAAAAATGTATTCGACATATGCTGATGAAAATATATTATCAATATAGTTTTCCGATGTTGATGGAGAGACTAAAAGATATTTCTATCGTACTCCAAAGACAAGAGAATTGGATGAACTTCTGGGAGACATTTATCACAAGATACTTGGTATACATTCTAAATCTTACTCTACCTTGCTAAATATATGTTAGTGACTAGTTATTCTCTATAAATGTTTGTGAGAAAATACAAACAATGTAATGCCTGTTGTGAAAGATACTATAAGATGAGTCTATGGTCCATCAATCCAACTTAGTGAGTGCTAAACTCCGTTATCTGGTACATAATTAGATAGTCTTCAAGGCTAAGAGAAGAAGACTTGTTGCACATGCTTTTTGGTGCGAAGAAAATGTGTAAATGTGTCTTATATTGAAATTATATAGAATGGTGGCAAATACTTTTAATGTCAACGCACATCATTGTTTATTTATTTTATTCCAATTTTTTAAAAGCTGTTCATTTGTTAATATGGAAAGATATGGAAAGGGCAATCACTAGGGACTTGGTTTCTCATGTGCTTCTCTTTTCTGACCATCTGCTTAAGGCTATAAATTTTGCGGCTGAACTTGATTGGTAAGAATCATCTAGCTACCAGCTCTCCCCCTCTCTCTCTCATCATATATGTAAATTTCTTTTTGTATGCATAACTGACCATGTTATATGATGTTTACATTTAGCATTTTGTCGTTGGCCATAGTTGCTCATCAAAACAATTACGTGAGGCCTATTTTGACTGAAGAAAACTTGCTTGACATTCAAAATGGAAGGTGAAAATTGATTGGATCATATGAACTGCTTTTCATTGGATAAAAACCTTAAAAAGTTGGATCTACTGATTGAGGGTGTTAATGAGTAGTCTACACCCTTTTGCAGACATGTTTTGCAGGAAATGACAGTAGACACATTTATTCCTAATGATACAAAGATTCTTCATGATGGTAAATTTACACTAATCATGACATTGATGTCAACAAAGTCTATTCCATTTCAGTAAGAAACTAAGGTATACTAGTTTTTGTGCTGAAATTTTAAGTTTGTGTTGCTTCAGAAAGGATCATTATCATCACAGGTCCAAATTATTCCGGGAAGAGTATATATATAAAGCAGGTCAGTAATGATTATCGGGAGGACTCTCTGTGTGCATGTATGAGTGCACACGCGCATATCTGTGTGGTGCACTTGCGCATGTCTGTGTGATGCACCTGCAAATATGGGTGTTGTGTCTTATGCTTTTTGTGATTCCTTCAAATTTGGGGCTTGATTCATCTTTCAAATAAAATGTATTAGTCGGTTGCTTCAGCAGTTGTCAGACAAATGGATACATTTTGCAGCATCTTCCTATGTGTGTCAGTTTACATTTAAAGTCAATAGACCTAAGAAATGACTATTTAGGGTACAATGTTTTGGTCATCATCAAACATGTTATAGAACTATAAAGTGCAAGTTCAGTGGATCACTTCAGCTAGCAGCAACATGTGTATCATGACAATTTGTTTCCACCATCTCCATATTTCTATGGATGTCTGTCAAGTCCATGGTGTTGATGCTTCTGTTGCAATTAGTCTTGAGGGTCATCTTGCTGTCCATTCTTGTGATAGTCTATTTTCATGCAAGTTGCAATTGATGAGTTTATGTTTTGTATCGCATTATTACAAATTTTGCTTTATGGGCGTTGTTTTCCAGGTTGCTTTAATTGTTTTCCTTTCTCACATCGGAAGTTTTGTACCAGCAGATGCTGCCACTGTGGGATTGACTGATAGGTGTCTGACCTTCATGATTCCAGCATCTTTCTTAGAATAACAGTTGATGTTTGTATTCAATCATCATGCAAAAGACTACTCTCTTGTAACAGGATATTCTGTGCAACTGGAAGCAAGCTTATGACTGCAGAACAATCAACATTTATGATAGATCTGCATCAAGTAGGACTGATGCTAAGGTAAACTAGCATCAGGTCAATTACGATGGTTTCACATTTCAGAACTAAAGGCCATTGTTCATGTTAACTGTCTCACAATCTTTAGCACCTAGACTTTGTTGATGTCTTATCATAACGTTCATTCTTTTGTCTGCCAATTCAACATGGTGTTATAGAGAATGTTGGAGTGCTAAGTTTTTTTAAAATATCTGAATGCTTAGTAGCTGGAAGCTTATAAGACATCTTTAGAATCCACCTTTGCAACCATAAGGATTCATGTTGACAAATTTTCAGGCAAACAACTTCACGATCTTTGTGTCTGTTGGATGAATTTGGTAAAGGTACTTTAACTGAAGGTTAGTTTCTCTTACAAAGACTGGGTTTTTGTGATGCCTGATCATTTGTCCTTGTTCTTTAATTCACAAGTATACTACGATCTTGAATACAGATGGCATTGGTCTCCTTGGTGGAACTGTAAATTACTTTGTTGCATGTGATGACCCTCCAAAGGTTTGATATTCGTCTTCATCTCCTGTGAGATTTTATATATCATACCAGCATAATAGTTCTCTTAAGCATAGTGAAATTCAATGAGGATCTTTGTATGCATGATCATGCTAAGCAACATTTTCCTCTATTATTACTTCTTCCTAGTCAATTCCTTAATAGCATTAGCACCTTCTGTTATGGGTGCATATCATCATATGTCGAAGCATCAAAGCACACAAAAGAAAAACACCTGGGCTAGTTTCTTAGCATTTGATTTGGCTGACTACATCATGCAGCGTAGGGATATAAATTTGACTTTGGGTGCATGTTTAAGGAACAGAAAGAGATTTCAACTCAAGCTTTAATTTGGTGGGATAAAGGCTTATATGATTGGTTATGAGAGTTGGTTTAAGTTTTTCAAACCAATTTCAGTTCCAGCTGAGGCTGCTCCTAGTTAGAAAGGTCAAGGGCCATTCTGTGATTTTACAGATTGCTGGAAATTTCAGTAGTATGATCAAACTTTTATTTTCCTGTTTTATTGTTTTCTTAGTCCTTATAAAGTGGACTTGTTTATGTTTCTTATAGGAATCATTACATTTTCTTACATAGGAATCCAAGACCAATTAGGATTAGTACTGACTCAAGGCTAAATATATATCTGCTTGCTGTCTTTTAATTGGATTATGACAGATCTACTATGAACAAAGTGAAGCCTTTTTCTTTGAGAGCGTGATGCTTTCACTCAGGAGTGATTCCTTAAGCCCTAGGTTCATCTTAGGTTCTTATTTTTAAGGAGTGATTCTTTCAATCCGCTAGTGTGAGGGTAGCAGCAGTCCATGTTCTGTTATTCTTCAAATTTTCTTTCAGATCTGCTTTCAATTCCACCTTAAAAATACTAAATTTGAAACCCTTACTAGTCCTATAAACATCAAACTCAAATCTTCCCCTAGACTTTTCCTGCACCACTACATCCACCCATTTGTTCTCAGCGTTCTTTATTCCCATTGATGCGGAACAATGAACAAAAAGACTTAAGAGAAAGAAGCTAAGAATTGAAAGCGAAGGAAGAGAAGAATAGGGATTGGAGATATGCAAAATCTGCAATATTTTTAATTAATCATCAAAATTGTCTCACAAAATGATAGAGAGATATATACATAGTAAAACCCTAAAATATCTCACTATTGGGCTTAGCCCATCAAATCAAATTGTTTAACATAAATAATTCCAAATAAATAAAATAAACAATGAGATAGGCCTTAATGGGCTCAGTCTCCCAACCAAAGAGTGACAGGTTGCGCCATCCTATGTCGTCTCCGTCCATATACCCGTGTAATTTGCGGCGTGGGTCTAGTGTCCCCACCAACTCTTCCAGGGTTGGAGAAACTCGGCCCCATTGAGTTTTGATGATGAACACTGAACAATGTTTTTTTTTGTAATCAGAACAGTAGGATGCTTTTTTTTTTAGATCAAACCGGATCTAGGGTTAGGGTTATGAATAAGCATAAGCATGTAGATCGTTTAATTGTAAGAACAGTTAAAACCCAAGCTCTGATACCAAATTTGATGCGGAGCAAAGACTTAAAGCATAAAAGAAATAAGTTTTTAGAGAAAGAAGCTAAGAATTGAAAGCAAAGAAACAGAAGAATAGGGATTGGAGATATGCAAAATCTGCAATATTTTTAATTAATTATCAAAACTGTCTTACAAAATGATAGAGAAACATATAAATAGTAAAACCCTAAAACATCTCTCTATTGGGCTCAGCCATCAAATCAAATTGTTTAACATAAATAATTTCAAATAAATAAAATAAACATTGAGATAGGTCTAAATGGACTCAGTCTCCCAATTAAAGAATGACAGGCTGGGCCATCCTTCATCGTCTTTGTCCATATACCCGTGTAATTTGCGGTGTGTCTAGTGTCCCCACCATCCATGTCCAATCTGGTACTATTTACTAGGCTTCTTTGCTGTCATTCTCACCATTTCTATTATAGATATTCTTTGCATGTGGCTAGTTTTCTCTACTTACTTCAATGTACCACCTCTGGCCCTACATCTGCCACTGGCATTTAAACAATTCTGAGGAACACCTAATATTGGGAACATGGGACGGTATAGGTAAGCTGAGCTCCTTACTACTAAAATTTCTCAAAGTTTTTTGTTCTTACAGGTTCTGATGTCCACTCATTTGACTGAGTTATTTAATGACGGTTGCTTACCACAGGTATGCATTATTTTTTAGTTGCTTACCTACGTTAGAAACACTTCTCGCTTTACCATTTAGAAGTGGGTTTTTATTTTAACTTTTAATTAATTCCAGTCTGAGAAGGTGAAATTTTTCACCATGAGTTTGCTGAGACCTGACAACAACTCTACGGACATCAAGGACATTGTGTTTCTCTATCGGTATATTTCTGTGACCTTTTTGCATCATGTTACAGCAAGCCAACATATTTTACCCCTTGCCACCCCAGGGCTCCCCTGGGTGGTAACGCACACCCCACTTTAAAAAGTGAAGGTTGTAGGTTCAAGAGGGAGGACTGAGTGTTGGAGAATTAGCTAGAATTAGTCACATCTTTGTACTTAAAAACAGAAAATAACATTTTATCACTCAGTGAAAAGGAGAAGATTGCCATTGGTTGATGACTCAATTGTTTTCTTTTCCGATGTTGGGATTACTGATGTTAGGGAATATTTTCACTGCATCAATGGTTTAACAATATGATGGGATTTTGGGCACTGCTCAGCATGGATCTCTTTCTCCCTACTCCGCACTTCTGCATTGCTGATTGTAGCATCCAAGTTGTCATGTTTGTAGGCAAGAGGGCCATTAGTATGTTTGTGACCTCAGATGTACATTCTTGAGCCATAACATATCAACAGTGAACTTCTCATATTGGACTTCTTTGCCCAGTGATGGCTCTTATTTCTTGACGGATGTTGAAAGTGATTCTACTAATGTTTAGAAGACTGTTTTTACAGGTTAGTTCCTGGACATGCACTTCTTAGCTATGGTGAGTGTATACTTTTGTGTGCATTTGGTATACATGCTGGTAACTTGCAGTAAACTCATGCTGATCTATGGTTTGCAGGACTCCATTGTGCTCTGCTAGCCGGTACATTCTGACTTCATGATTTGTTTAAGAAACTTAGTCAAAATTATGTCCAAATAACAGCTATATGTTCCTGCTGTTGTTTTCCTTTTTCTTTTTCTTTTTTTAATTCTCTTTGGGGAAGCTGCTAATGGAGAAATAAATATGGATATGATACAGAGATTTTCCGTAACAGCAGGACGATATAGCTTGTTTGTGTTTGCAAGCATGACTAACATTTGATAGGTATAGCTGCTCCCTATAGGATTGACTCGAGTCAAGTAGTCTGTTACATGAATCTTTAATAGATTGTGATAAATGTTGCGCTGACAGTGTGACAGAATGTAGTTCTCCGGACGACAGACTTCTGTCGAAAGTTACCCGCGTAAACAAGAGCTATCATTGCATTAAATTCATTCATGAAAGGGCTGCATCACTCCAATTTACTGATGACATTGTTCATGCAGGCGTCCCTGAGGAAGTTATTAAGAGAGCAGCATTCATATTGGATACCGTCGGGAGCAGCAATTATGTTGAGCGATTGTGCAATGAGAATTTATCAGCCCAGGATCAACTAAACAAGGTCTTGAAGAACAAAACTTGTAGAATAACAGTGAAATCTTGGAGGTATGCAAGTATGTTTTACGGAGTTTTGCTGTTGTATTGAATGCAGGAGACGGTTGACCGGATGCTGGAATTTGATGTTTTCAAGGGAGACATCAATCTCTTCTTCCAGGATATATTTCCTTGTTAATCCAAAGAACATCAAATCAAATGTATCCTTTGTCTATCGTCGTAGAAGCATCACCTTACCACCTACAAAATATATGTCTCCTTTCAGCATGATTTCCTCCCTGTCAAAGCAAAACAAATGCACTCCCATTTCCACTTGATTTCCCAGCCCATTTACATACGATGCGATAGATATAGAACATCAGGGATAATTCTTTGGTCCCTTGGGATGGTTTCATAGTGGAAGACAACATTGTCATAAACTTCAGTCTTGGTATCTTTTCATGTTTGCTTCCTCCTGATAAAAATCCAAGGTTTTGATCTCCTGATGGACTTGCTATGTCTCTCTTTTCAGGGCGCCTCCTTTCCCATCCAATCCGAAACCTGTCTGCATTAGACTGAGAAGCATGTCCTATCGGTAAATAAGTGTAAAGAAAAGAAGAAGAAAAAATTTCTAAAAAATGAAGATAACAAAACAATTTGTGATAAATAGAAGTATAAAATAATGAAAATGTTAAGTATAAAGAGAAAAAAAATATAAAAACAAAACTTGTTTTTTGAAAAATCCAAATTATAATTTTGTCACCTTTATAGTAAAAGTATGGGCAAAATTTATAATTATACAATTTCTATATGGAAACATCATTTTCTTATAGTATATGTATAACTAAATTATTTAAAATTAATTTTTTTATAATGTTAATAAATTTAAAATTAATTTATACCATGTTTTGAAGAAGTAAAAAAAAATTAATTGATTTGATGTGACTCGATTAACTTCACAAGTTTAAAGATAATTTGGATAATAAATGAAATATAGTTTGACAAAAAAATTAAGATGATATATATATATATTAAAATGATAATATATTAGATCGATTCAGGGTAAATAAGGTTAACATGTAAAATCCACTACTCGAGTCATAAAACAATGATAACTTCATAGAAAATAAATAAAATAAACATATTGAAGTCTAATTCTCAATCAACCCAATGTTGAAGAATAAAATTGAAAACATCAATTAAAAAAAACAAAAAGTTAACATGCTAAACTTGGATTATAAGACTGAGATAACCCAATAGAAAGTAAATTAAAATAATTTATGAAGTTTAACTCTCAATCAATCCAATGTTAAAAGATGGAATTGAAAAAAAATCAATTAAAAAAAAGATAAAAAAAAACCAGAGTCAACTCATGTTAACCTGTTAAATTCTTGACTCGGGTTATAAGACTAAGATAACCTCATAAAAAGTAAATTAAAACAAATTGTGAAGCTTAATTCCCATAAGTTGACGGATGGAATTAAAAAAAAATATTTAATTAAGCTTAATTCTCAATCAACTCATATGTTGTTGAAAGAAGGAATTGAAAAAAAAATTAATTACAAAAATTGACCAACAAAAAAACCAGAGTTAACTTGCAAAATCCACGACTCGGGTTATGAGACTGAGATAATCTCATAGTAAGCAAACCAAAATAAACTATGAAGCTCAATCCGTAGTAGGAAATTATTAGTTTTTTTAAAAAATATAAATAAAATATTAAGAGTATGAAGAATATTTTAATAATATTATTAAATCTAACCAAATGAGTTAATTTTTAAACCTTCATTCAACTATTTACCAGACCCAGGCGTCTTAGGTCTAGCACCCAAGTAAGTTAGGTCTGGCATATTTGTCAAACCAAAGTAAACACGGGTCTGGTGCAGCTTTTTTACTCTAAGAATAATAAAACAATATCAAAATACTAAAATGCCCCCTATGATTATAGAAAATTACACAAAAACAATGTGAAAGAACAAAAATAATTACATGTGCAAAGCTTATTTTTTGTCTTTTCCAAGGCTAAAAATGTATTTTAACTATTTTAACAGTTTGTGAAAGATTAAAAAAAACCCTAGGCAGCAGGCCTTAATTTTGTTAACCTTGAGGGTAGAATACTATTTTTACTATGCAAATAAACGTGAAAAGACTATCATACCCCGCTTAAACGTTTAATGACCAATAAGTCTATGAAAAGTACTAAAATACCTCCATAACCAGGGCTTCAATTTTTTCAACCAAATGGCAAAATTTTAATTTAATTTTCTATGAAAACACAACATTAGCCTCATCCCAAAGCTTTAGAGCTTGGAAAATCCTCTGTGCAAGTCTATAATGGATTGTGTCTTGGTCCACAGTATATTTGCATAGGGTTACCATACTCAAGCTGTTTGGGTCTAGCAACCAAGTAAACATGGGTTCAACGTAGCTTTTTTAATTTATATATAATAGCCAGACCAAAGTGTATTGGGTATGGCTACCATGTTACACCCAAGGTACTTGGGAATGACAAACATACCTGATTTGACAAACAAATAGGACAATTGTGCACTTTAGTTGTCAGGAGAGAGAAAAGAAAGAAAAAACGCAAATAATCGATCACCGACGGTAATCCAACCACTATTTGTCTACACACGCCACACCATTAGAAGAGAGCATGATTGCATTTCTAATTAGACGGCGGATGGCTAGATTTGACCACCGAGAAACGTCATATGCGCCTCCTTAATGGCACGGGCGCTACCCATTCGCTAGGGTGTGAAGAATACGCTCTAGCAGCTTTTCGATTAAAAAATAACAAATAAAATATGAAAATACTAAAACACCCCCATGGTTCTCTTAATTACACAAAATACCAATGTAAAAATACCAAAATACCTCTAAAGAAAAAGCTTCTTTTTATCTTTTCTGAAGCTAAAAACGTTATTTTACTGTACATGAAAATTGAAAAAAACCTAAAATACCCTTATCTAGCAGCCCATCCTTTTTTTATCTTGGGGGCAAAGAAGTATTTTTACTGTTATGAATATTGTGAAAAGTCAAGAAAGCCATTGGTTAACAGTTTTAAATTTTGATGACTCTTGAGGTAAAACAATAGTTTTACTATGTTAAAAAAAAAATTAGTTACAAAGTAATTACTTACAAAAAGATTAATTACAATGTAGGAAGACAAAATTCTATAAGTTCTTTCATAAAGGTAAAATGCATGTAAACAAAGCTATACCTAAGAAACTATAATATCTTTAAGGTCTATGACCGTCCTATCCAGCAGAATGTGATGAACCTGCAACACATAGGATTATGGAATAACATTTAATCTAAGTACTCAATTCTAAATATTGTATACAAGAATAACAAATATTCCATAGTCAATACATCGTAAGAACTCCCATTTAAAGTTTAATGAAATCTCACTACATGTTTATTTAATATATCGATATTAACATCACATGCATTTCACAAAGGACTTCTACCGATACAATAATATACAATCAATAACTTTCATCTGAGATGATAAGCTTAGCATCAGTGGCTTTCATAACAATGGCTACCATCCACAATAGTGCTTATCAAACAGTCGGTATCGTCCTTAACGACACTTAACAAACAATAGCTCTTTTCTTTTCCCATTTGGTTTCATCCCTTTCTTTATGTTACAACAATACATTCTCTTTTCATATTATTTTGTTCTCTTATTTGAACAAATATACATAAGATGCATGTTTCAAGAAATTTAAACTAGAATTGAAAATAAAGATTAAGATGTTAAGTACCTACTTGCAGCTCCGACTAAATGTGTTTATCCAACTGCCGAAGATGTCACTCTTATTGCCTCTCCTAAATCTAGAGAAGGTACTCGCATTAATATCTCATAATTTTCACAATAATTCTAAAGTGTCTAATTTCAAAACACAATAAAATTTTCATTTTGTTTCAAAATAAGATTTAATTCAATTTTAAATCATCATCAATATCTCTACATACACAACACATTCAATTAAACAAATATTCATTAAATTCCACAATTCTTCATATATGTTCCTTTTATGGTCGACACCACATCTATTAACCATAATAAGGGAGAAGAAGGGCTAGATTTTGGCCAAATGACTATGATACACCTTACTTAAGCCATGTTTTTATTTTTCTATATTTTAGTTCACCTTTTAACATTTTTCCAGAGCCTTCTCAAGATCTGATTTCCCTAAAACATTTACTCGATGTAGAACAATATGTTAGGTGAATCCATGTAAAATCTCATCTTGATTTGACAGTCAGATTAAGAGTTATACTTATTAGCATAAAACTGGTCGATAGGTTATTTTACACCAAAATTCAAGTTTTCTTGTGCCCTCCTTGCATATAGCATGTTAATTATTCTACTAAGTCCTTAGGACCATTTTCTTATGCCATAAACAATAAAATAAAGAAATAAAATTGAATTACCTAAGTGTAAAATGTAAAAAATAAAATAAAGATAAAAAATGAGAAAAATGATTGAAAAGTTAAGTGGACAATCTAAAGTATCTTGATTAGTTCCAACAATAGTTTAACAACCTATTTTCTTGAGTTTATAGTAACAACAACAACAATAATTTTTTTTTAATCTTTGATTATATTAAACTAGGCCACGTGTCCCCTTTTTTTTACATAAAAATGATGTTAAGTGCTTATTGAATACAAAACCAAAAATGTAGCTCAATTATTAGCCCATTAAATACAAAAGGACAAATATAGATAGAAAAAAAGGATCTAAAAAAATCAGTCTAAGTCAACTTGAATCAGTATGACAAACTTGTAACCCTAATAATTAAGGCTCAACCAATCCTGGTTATTCCACTAAACCTGCAATCCAAGTCATGAGATTAGGATAACTCAATAAAAAAGAAAATGATAAAAATCACAAAGCCTATTTTTTTACAAAAAAAAAAAAAGCCAACCCATATTAACTTTGCAAACCTGTGACTTTAGTCATTAGACCGGAAATACCCTATCTAGAAAAATCATGAAACTCAATTCTCATTCAATCAAATATTGAAGGATAAAAATTGAAAAGAATTTCAATTATACAAAAGGATTCAAAACAAAAGGTAGTAATTAAAAGAATGATGATCAAAATTGAGATATAAAATAAATTTGATCTTTGATTGAAAGGTAAAATTGAAAAGAAAAATCAATTTAACAAAAGAACAAAAATAATCAAAAGAATAAGGATTAAAATTGAAATAAGAAATACAAACAAAATTTTGATGGAAGAGTAAAATTGAAAAGAAAAATCAATTTAACAAAAAAAATCAAAACAATGAGGACCAGATTGAAAAAATAATATGACAAATTGAGATTGAAATATGAAATTAAAAACAAATAAAACTTCTACAAAAAAAAAAAACCATAAACAAAAGCTAGAAATCAAAAGAATAAGAACTGAAGTTGAAACACAAACAACAAAAAGGACCAAGTGTTGGAGGAGAAAGAAAAAAGAAAAAAAATGGCACTACCAACGATAAACCACCCTGCCACCTTTTACATATGCACCATCAATAGAAAGATGACAAGGTGACGATAAAATATGATGGAACTGTATTTTTGGTTATTAGAGGCGCTGCACATGCCATTCAAAATGAGCAGGAGCCCTTACGCATCAATACTTTTCAAATTAAATAATATTTAATCGATGTAAAAAAATTAAATTACCCTTATGCCTGTTTGTTTACTGGAAAGTAGTTTCATTTTGGAAAGTGAATTCTAGGAAAGTGAATTCCAGGAAAGTGAATTATTTTCCGATGTTTGGTAGTGTAATGGAAAATAAGTTGGAAAACACTTTCCAGTGTTTGGTTATGTCATGAAAAATGAGTTGGAAAATAACTTATTAATGTTTTATTTTTTTTCAAGTTTATTAAAATAATGAGAAACAAATCTTACAAATTAAAAAATTGAATGAGAATGAAATTGAAAAAAACATATAATTTCATAAATTATCTCAAATAAAATAAATAATAATCAAAATAATAGAGATTAAATCTAAAAAATAAAAAAAATTGAAAGATGAAGAAATTAAAATAATAATAATTAACATTTCATAAATTATTTCAAATAAAATAAGTAATAATCAAAAGAATGAGGACCAAATTTAATAGATAAAAACTTTTAATTAAAAATGATACGGGAAAAGCAAATAACAATTATAAAAATGAGGACCAAAATTAATATAAAAATTAAATTCTAAGGGATGAAATTGAAAAACAAATATTCAAAACAAAATATATATAGCAATCAAAAGTTTAAGGACCAAATTTGATATAATCAGCAAATAATATGACATTTCTAAATTTTTCACAACTTCCGGAAAGTGTTTTCCGCCCAAAATAAAAGGAAAACACTTTCCT
>Ga0307511_10001737_pt1 | contig 22934 bp, 12 predicted proteins | sample 13_EM_MG_FD_200266 | JGI IMG/M metagenome (GOLD analysis project Ga0307511, IMG submission 200266) | Populus trichocarpa ectomycorrhiza microbial communities from riparian zone in the Pacific Northwest, United States - 13_EM | ecosystem: Host-associated > Plants > Roots > Unclassified | place... | reverse complement strand
GTAGGAGTAACTCATTACCTTCTGGGTGGAATTGCCACAACATGGGCGTTCTTCTTAGCAAGAATTATTGCAGTAGGATAATGGCTAGGAGGATTTGAAAGGCATTATGGCATTAAGATTTCCAAGGCTTAGCTCAGGACCCCACTACTCGTCGTATTTGGTTTGGTATTGCTACCGCGCATGACTTCGAGAGTCATGATGACGGAGGAACGTCTTTATCAGAATCTTTTTGCTTCTCACTTCGGGCAATTAGCAATAATTTTTCTGTGGACTTCCGGAAATCTGTTTCATGTAACTTGGCAAGGAAATTTTGAAACATGGGTACAGGACCCTTTGCGTGTAAGACCTATTGCTCATGCAATTTGGGATCCTCATTTTGGTCAACCTACCTTACTTTACTTTATTACTAAAGGCGAACATCTCATGCATCTTTAGAACCATGGAACTACCATATGGGCGAAGGCAGAGATTATCGAAATAGAAGTAGTCGCGACGAACGCTCATGCTCAGATTATGGCTATTAGTATCGAAGATGGTTACCTAGCTTTGGAAACCCCATCTTTATATGTCTTGTCATTGCTTTCTTTCTCCGAGTCGTGTAGGGCCTGTTCAAGTTACGCAGGAGTCGTTTCGGTTGTAACTTGGACGCAAGCAAGAAAATGAATATCTCCTTTTGGGCGAACGACGGGGATTGAACCCGCGCGTGGTGGATTCACAATCCACTGCCTTGATCCACTTGGCTACATCCGCCCCTACCCCCGCACAGGTTTCAGTCTCTATCTACGATCAGATCCTTTCTGAACCCCCCTATGACCGCTGAGAAGCTTTTTCCTATACTATAGTTGCAAGTCTATTGTTGTGCTTTGGGGGAAGCAAAGCTTCAACAAGTAGAAGCTTTCTGGAAAAGTTTCAATTCAAACAAAGAGGTTGGGCTGTTCACTTCATTGATTTGACTTCACTTTTAAGATTAAAGAGAGGGGCCGGGCGGGCAGTGAAGGCTCGTTTAGTAGACAGCAAGCGAGCAGCAAGCACCTACTACTCCTATCAAAATGAAAAGCAGCAAGCGGAGCGTCGAAGAAGCGAGCCCCTATCAGAGAAAGTCATTGCGCGCTAGCCCCAGGGGGCCGTCGCGCCTACGCACCCCTAAAAACTACATGAGAAGCCCCTGCTTTATTTATGGGATATTTGAAGAAGCCCCTTTCTATAGATAGGCTAACGCGCCTTTACTAATATTCTAATATCTAATGGAAGGCCCTTCTTTCGTGAAGTCGACGTTTCGCGCTTCTTACTTTAGAAAGATTGCAGGGGCGCTAACGGCGACCTTCCTTCCGCTGGCTCCGCCCTACCCATTTATTCATCTCTTTTTTCAAATGGATATTTAGGGGTCTCTCGTGTTCATAGATCTTGAAACCAGATCTCTATCTATATCTATCGATAGATATATCTATCGATAGATATAGATCTCTATCTCTGGATCTATCTCCATATCTAAATATGGAAGAACCGACACTTAAAAGGCGTAACCAACGGAAGGAAGGTTCTCACCCTGTCCCCGACATTGTTCTCCGACGATGTCCCCTGGGCGAAAGGGGCCACCATTTTCTTTCTTTCTTCAATCGTTCCGATCAGGACATGGTTCATTTCGTCCTCCTGCAATTCTCTGTCTTCGTTTGTGATCATGTTGGGCGAAAGGTAGTTGTAGAGGAACGGCTGTGAAACGGCCCCCCTTTCCATTGAAGTAGGGAGGGCCCCCTTCCCCACCATTCTGGCCTCTTTTTTTTTTGATAGGGATTTTACCGATGCTGAGGGTAGCTTGTTGCTTACCAAGCCACCTACTCACGAAGCTAGTCGCCAGAAAGAAGCGACGAGGAAGCGAAGCTGTCTACGAAGCAAAGCTCCCCCCCCCTGTAGTCGTAGTACTCGGCTTGTACTTTGATTCAAAAGGTAACCGACGGTTCTCGACTTTCTCCGGTTTCTGCAACCGTAACCATTTGTCACTCCGATTACTTCATCCATAAACTTTTCCTTATTATAATTATAGCGGTACGCTCTAGCTCTAAAAAAAAAAGGAAAGGATAAGCTTGCATTCTAGAAGCGGTAGCTTCCCGCCTCCTTCATTCCTACTGCCCCCTTCGGTGAGAAGTTCCCTTCCCTTTTCTAAAATGCCAAATAGGTCTGCCTCAGAAAATGTAAAAAATGGACCGCTCTTTCCTTCCCTCTTCTTCCCATTCGGGTTGGGTTTACCCAGAAGTAAAGTAAGAAGGAATGGAATCACTGGAGAGTCGTCTGCAGTTCACACTTGGGCAAAGACGACACTGACTTTTGAAGCGGAACACGAATCTATTTTCTGCTATTCTGGATTCTTATTGAGCGTAGCGAAATCAAGGTTTATGATAAAGTCAGCGAAGTTTCTATGGTGTTATACCTTTGCGTAGTCTCGGTTCACAGTGGAAGGCTCCGCACCCGAGCCTCGTTAGACTCAGCGGAAGTGTAAGGTGTATGTAAGTAAAGAGAATAGAAGAGATGAAGTCCCTCCCTTAGCCTAGTCTATATCTACAGCTGACGCAACTCCGTACTGACGCCTCACTACTACTACTTCATTTCATTTTAATTAATTAACGGCTTTTCATAACCAAAGAATCGAAGCAGAAACAAAGGGAAAAAACGAGTCTTTCCCGGCTTTGGAATTAGAGTAACCTTCTTTTACGCATCTCAGCTTAAGACCATGGATAGGAGGTACCTTTTTCGAGTGAATTAGAAGCAGTTATCTCACCTTTTAACGAGCTTCTAGCGGGTTTAGTCATAAAGAGAGAAGTGGACAGTTCCCTATCTACGCCGCTTTACAAAAAGGACTAATGTCCCCATTGTTCTGATGGCCGACCACCTACCAGACTCTATCAAGAAGAAATGCCCCCTCCAAAACAGCTTTATCAGACTCCAATTTCACCCTAAGCCTAACAACCTTTCTAGGAAGAGAAAATCATTGCATTTACTTTAATTAGCCATCCTTTGAAGCGCCAGAAGGAGCCCAGGGACATCAGAAAGAAGAATGCTTTGCACCGGTTTCCCTGTTTTGAGAGCGTGCTGTTGAGTCGTACAGCACGTATAAGCAAGAGCTTCCCAGAAAAGAACGTTCTTTACATAAATTGCGCGAAGATCGGAATCGAAGGGCAAATCATCAGCTTGATGCCCATTCTTTGGACACGAAGTTACTTATTTACTTAGAAAGAAGAAAGGCATTTTTTTTTATGAATTAGCCATCTTGGAAGGTCGAAAACCATATTCTCATTCCCCCTTTTTATCCAATCGTTCTGATAGGAGGTAGGCCTCGCCCTAATTGGCAGTTGACTGACTGAAGTCAGGCATCATTCTTTTATTTGTTCTCTTATGATATTTCTTAACAATTCACTCTGATAGCAACTCTTTCACTCATCCGAGTCAGGCTGGCTTAGCGGTTCTCCTGAAAGGGATAGCGAAGTTAGGAATCGACTGGGACCAGAGGAGGACCACTGAGCGAAGAAGACCGGGCAATTAGTCCTTCATCCCATTAAGCTATCTGACAGTCTTCCCCTAAACATCTGCTGCGGTAGCGAAAAGTAAGGAAGAATGCGCTCTTAGTAGTGAGCATTTCCCTTTCCTATTATGGAGAAGACCATCTGCGGCATTCAACTGAATGAAGACGGCATTCAGACGATTGCTGCTCTCCTTGCTTTAACCTTTCACTGAGGTTAGCTCTCTGGTAAGTGCTTAGTCGGCGTAAGGAGTCTTTTCTATACTATTCTTTTTAACAGTTCAGTTAGACTATTCTTTGGCATTCCCTCCCTACAGAGCTAGAAAGGAAGGAAGTCTTCTACCGCTCCTGTCTACCCCCTACAGCTTCCCTCCTCCTTCTTCGACTGCTTTTCAGCAACTTCTTTCAGGATATAGGAAATTTGTATCACCATACACTCATCTCATACCAGAGACTGAATCTAGGGCTAATTTCCAATCTTTATTATTATTGCACAAGCCATTCTTACTACACATTCAATGAAGAAATTGAATGAATTGGAGTAACCTGATCTGAGATTACCTGCTACTCCTGTTAACTCTTCTTTCCTTCCTTTCCCAGAACGCGAAATGCTTACTTCCTCTCATGCCTAAGAGTAAGAAATCCTTATTAAACAAAGCACGGCAATGCGCAATCGCTAAACAAGCCACTAAAGCTACCCACTAATCTCAGTCTATTGGGCCTATTCCTACTCCTACTGCTAAAGCTACTGCTATTGATACGTGCCAAATATAGGTGCTTCCCACTCCTAGTCCTACTCTTCCTCTGCTTTCAGTGAAGTTACAGAAGTACGGAAGTGACAGAGAAGTCAACCTTCTTTGCCAAGGGACTGAACTATCTGCTCTATCTGATACTGAACTAGATGCCGCAAAAGCCCCAACTCTGGCTCAAGAAAAGAAGGGGTATCCATGAGATGAGTGCCCCTAAGTCGTTTCGTTGAGTTACGGATGTGCTCCCATCTCTTTCTTTAGGGGCGGTGGAAGCTCGACTAGGAAGGTTTGGAGGGAAAGAGAATAATAGATCGACTTAGAGCGGTAAGCTTATTCTCTGGTTTCAATATCAAGAGTGTTACGCAAACAAATAAGGGAACTTGGGTACGAGACCGACTAAACGGATTGGAAATGCAGCTCAGTTGAAAAGAAAGACAGTTCTTCCGGGAAAGAAAGAATCGAATCGGGTAGGGTTAGAGATTGACTTGACTTCGAAGTTAGGGAGTTCAAAAACCTACTTCTTTTATAGGAGTGATTCCGGTACTTACTCGACGCCAAGGATAGGAAAGACTAAACCAGAGTAGCCGGAAAGGAGTCTTTCTTGAACTTTGGGGATTAGCTTTACTGACTAAGACGGAGATGAGGGCATACCTCGGAAATTCTTTCATCACAAGAAAGTCAAGTTAGGAAAGAATGCAGCTCAGTCAAGAGATTCGGGTTAGGCGGAAATGGCATATCCAGGGCACGGCGCAGAGGATGTTCCGGTATTCTCAAAAGAAGATAGGAACGAGGTGGCATTGGAGTGAAAGAAAGCATTGGAGTAAGTTACAATTGACATTGAAGAAGAACTTGAAGACTAGGCGCCAAAGACAACTTTCTGAAGCCTTTCTAAATTGAATGTTTCACGAGGATTGATGATGGAATGCTTCTATATCGTGCAATCTAACCTCCCCCCCTATAGGTAGGAATTCCCGGCAAAAGGCGACCCAGCTTCTCCTGAGAAGGAAACTTGGCGGAAACCGGACTGAATGAAAAGGCTAGCGATGTCACCTATAATCTAAGCTGTCCCGCATCTTCTTCACCTGCTTAGTAAAATCCGCCTGAGGAAGCATCTGATTACGCCTTTACTTGCTTCTAGGCTTGCTTTATTTGGCCAGGCAGCTTCCTACTTTGCACCTACACGTCCGCCGTCTTGTAACTTCACTTCCTCTTTCGGAGGAGATCTTTCTTCGAGCCGCTAACCATCTCTGACTTTCCTTCCCCATCTGAGGGCGTAGGAGTTCCGGCAAAGAAAGGAGGAAAACAGACCCAGAAAAAAGGCGCCCAGCCGGTAAAAGCCTACTCTGATTGCCTTATCCCTTGTCTCGCCCTACTAAGAAAAGTCAAAGTCTATGCGGCTAGGAACTGCTCTTATGAATACCCGGCTTACACGAATAGCTCCAGAGAGCTCAGACTGAGACTGACGGTTAGGTGCTCCGCTTCCTTCATTGGTAAATGCCCTAGCCTTTATTATTTATATATAAGGTATGCTCTTTCCATTTTTTCTTTCCACGAGTTAGAAGTTCACTCCGCTGTTCTCAAGGCATTTCAGAGTAAGCCTACCTTCTTATACACGCGTTATACACGCGAGGCTAGAAGGGCATAATCAAGGGTGTGCGAGTGACAGGCTAACTGGGTTCTCTCCAACTACCTATCCAGCAGGGCAGAAGGGAGTGTGGGATTGGGTTGACCTTACCTTATAGGCATCGATGGCATGGAAATACCCTCCCCGTTTCCATAGACTCGTCGGCGAGGGGGAAGAAGCTAGAGGGAGTTGTTTTGCGCATTAATTAAGCACCTTGGCATGTATTCTCCTGTGCTGCCGATCGTGGGAAAGCTCCGCTGGCACAAGCACACGGAAGAGCTGGCATGGGCAATCCGGTGGACCAATCCTATTATGGTAGAACTAGCTAAAGAAGCCCGAAGAAAGAGCCTTTTGGATGGGGCTAGGGCATTTGCTTCAGAAGGCAAGCATCAACTCCATGGCTCACTGATCGAGAGTTTGCTTTTGGTGAAGTCTTTGAATGAGCTCATCAAAGATCGGGAGAATCCAACAGTGTGATGGGCCATGCCCTACCACCTTCACTACGTTACTTTGCTCCTTCTCCATTAGTGGAAAGACAACCCATTTGAAGGTCACGATCGTTATAAGCTTATCTCTTCGCATCGGGCCTGAGACTAGGGCTGTAAGAAGGGCCCCTCCTCCTGGCTTCGCCCCATACTGATGAAAGGGCTATGCATCGAAATGAGGTATCACATTCTACACACCCATCTATCTCTTCTGAACCTAGCTTAAGCTCGTCTATCAAAAGGGGTTCACTCGGCCCGACGCCCAATGTGACATTCGCAATGCTGGAGGGAGTGAGATGCCCACGCTAACCAACGATCCAATGCGCTTGAGTGGATAGGATCCCTTGTTGGAAGAGGCATCCCCCCAGAGTGCGCTGTCGATCAAGGCAGGAAGCCAACTAAACTAGCATTATTGAGTGCGACCAGTCAGCTAAGTCCTTTGTTCGAGCAAAGAATGAGAGCAAGTCGCTGAAGTCACCGCTTTTTTTCTCTCTCTTTAAGATCAAGGTCTAAGAAATGTTGATGATCCTGAATTGACTTGATGCATTCCCGTGCGGTCTTAGACCCTTTGTATCGAGGTATCGAGTGAACCCATTAAATTAAAGGAGAGATGAATCAAGGCTTGGCCCAGCCCTTTTCTCTCAATCCAATCTCGGATTTACACAGAAGAGAGACAGCGCTCCCTTTAGCAAGTCTTCTTAAAGCAGGTATCCGATGTTAGTTCAAATAGGAGCTCTTCTTACCTCAAAAGGGCTCAGTGACCCAGTTCTTTCTTTGAGCCGAGCCAAAGCCAAGTAGTTCGGCTAAGCTTCATGGCATTTATAAGGCTCTGTAGCCGGAGTAGAAAGTCAGGAAAAGGAGAAGAGAGAAGGAGCTGAGAACTCAACTTTTTCAACTAATCCCAATGGAAGCCCTTTGTCAAGAGTGGGAAAGGCCTTCACGGAATGAGAAGGATCAGAGAAGGGCATCTTAAATGAAATCGATCCCATACCCGCCGATTGAGGAGTTTTCCCAGCTCAAGGCACCAAGATGACTGAAGAAGATAGAGAGAAGTCGAGTAAAAAGTCCGAGTAAACCAAGAAAAAAGTCAGTAGGAATCGGACCTGAGACAGGGAAGTCCCTAGGAGAAGGTCGTTCAGTCACTTTCCGGGCTCTCCTGACTCTTGGAAAGGTAGCTTTTCGGTAATTAAGACAAGAGCCGATTCAAAGGCTACCGTCACTATAATTAGGAAGATTCGAAAGGGGAAGAAAGATAGCCCGTCGCTTCTTCGGTGGGATTGGGTCTATCCGCTAAAGTCAGAGCTCTTCATCTTGGGCGCAATAAATCACCAAAGAAGGTGGGCAAGTTCACCAGAAAGGTCAGACGTACCATGGCGCACTCGGGCATCTTGGTGCCAAGCAGCAGCAACTGCCCCCATTCATGAAAACAGAAATGATGATGAGCTAGTCGAGCTAGGGGCTGTGAACAAGAAGCAGCTCCCGGAAGAAAGGTGGGGCTCTTTCTTTGTCCTGATTCCCACTTTACGTAGTCTTTAGACTCACTTCGGTTCACCTGGTCTACTGATCTACTCCGAGCGGTACCATCGATCTAGCAGACCAAAGGACGGATAGACACTTTCTAACCCGGTCCACCCATCGTCGGCTTCTTCGTCTGATCTTATGGGAAGTCTAAAGGCGGAGAGTCTAAAGTGACGGTCTTCAGTGAGCGTGGTGAGATCAAGCAGTTGGGAACGGATATCGAGGGCTTGGAAAACCGCGAGGCGAGTCTCGATGTCTGGTTAAAAATCGGGATTCCGGAGAAGGAAGCCCTGCACGAGAAAGATCCCAACCCAAAAGGTTATGCTGGGCTAAATGCTAATGCTGGTTTAGAAACCTGATCATTTACGCCTATAGTATAGTATAGCCAACAAGAAAGAACGTTACCTAGACATGGGCATAATCATGTCATGAGTTCATGAGCCAATTCAAAAGCCCTCAGTAACTGTTGTGGTACTGATACGCTCAGACCGGGCTCAACAGCATAGGATCTCCATTGACCGACTCGTCACCCTTTCCGATAGATCCTGCCCCATGGGATTGGCATGACTTTAGGATCCTTGGGTTTGGTAGACCTTCATACAGGTCTCGGCGAATAAGAGTTTCCATTGTTCCGCGATAGCCTGACGAGTCTTGGCGGCTAATGACGAGTCACGTAATAGTGAATGAATTCTCTCAATGGCTTGTGACATGGTCGAGCTCTATGATCACGAACCTTTTCCTCCTCGTGAGCGGCTCTTCCCGAGCAGCTTTTCGCTTATCGACAGGCGCTTTGGAGCCTTATGCGTTATGGGATCTAGCGGAAAAAGAAAGAAAAGATATATAGTAAGAGAAGAGGCCCTTAGTTGGCGTAAGGCTTCTACCAATAGCCCCATATTTGTTGTGATAGCCCTACTTCTTGAGCTTCGGCTTGTCTTGTAGAGCCTCGCGAAATAAAATAAAGAAGAATAGTCAGACTAGGTTGGTCGACAACTTCTTCGATGAGACAGATCCTATGACGTGACGGTCTCGCCCTATCCAATTTAGCTAGTTGCTGAAAATCTGTCGAGAAGCATTTCCGTCACCCTTGGTCTTGGGGACTCAATTGCTCCCGCTTCTTCTGGAAGAAAACAGGGGCTCCCCAATCTTTTCCCCAGCAAGAGAAAAACTGCCTTGGAGGCTGGACTCTAAATAGGTCGTGATGACTTCCTGAAATTCTTTCCTGAGCGAATCCCCTTCCTTAACTAATAGATGCTAGTTGGGGGCCATCTGCTAAACCTAGCCCCAGTCTAAATAGAAGGGGGTTTGGCTCCAGGCTCCAACTCGATCTTGTGGTAGACTGCCCTCCTAGGGGGCACTTGGCAACTCACTCGTGGGGCATTCAAAAAATTCGTGAGTACTTGCTGCACTTCCTGAGAAAGAAGTCGTCTTGGTATTGGATCCGCTCTTCTGTTAGCATGAAGATGAATTATCTTCTATTCATCCTCTTTATTCTTAAGAGAACCCCCCACCCGAACCTTTCTTAAGACCACCAAGCCCTCTCGAATGAGTTCTACTTTTTTAGCTTTCAACAAGCAGGAGGGGGAAAATGCTGCACTCACTAAGACGTGAAACTTTGTGACTAGATCGTCCTGAAGACGGATGCGACGGGAAGAAGTGGCATTTAGAAGTGTTGCTAACTTAAGATTTAGGTTTCGGCATAACAAAGCTTGCACTGTCTTTTCGCACTTAGGCGTACAGCGTGCCATTGATAATGATTCTACTACGGTGCCACAAATTCTTAAGCTGATCCTAAGTAATCGTTGTTGTTCATTGGATTCCAGAAGAACTACTTCGTTAGGATTGAGGAATTGCAGCAATTCTTCCTGAATAGCCTGAATTCTCCCGTCGAGAGTCACTTTGAAAGTCTTACCTAAACTCTTCCGACTGAATATGATAAAGCCTATAAAACAACAAGCTACTATCATTTCTTCATTATAGATTAAGATCTTCTTTGAACTTAATGCACAAATAAATAGAATAGCAGCAAATAACATCTTTCTAGCCTGCATACTCGTGGAAATCAATCTCATTTAGAAAGCTTATCTCTATCTTTCAGCAACTGAACGGGAAGGAAAGAAAAAAAGAAAATAAGACGCATGCGGAAATTCATACATATGCAGAGAAAGGCTTCCTTTGCGCTAGAATCAGATGCGCTCGCCCAGCGAGAAAGGCCCTTTCCTGCCAACCAAGTATGAATCAAAAAGAAAGAAGAGAACGAAAGGAGAAGATAACTTCGTATTTTGGTAATTCTCTAGGAGTCATGTTTAACCTTGAATGCTATTAATAAATTCTACAGCAATAGTCCCTCGGACTCGGAAAGTAATAACGAAAATGGCTAACCCAATAGCGGATTCCGCAGCTGCCACCGTTGGAACCAATAAAGCAAATAATTGACCCATCATATCATCCAAAGAAACAGAAAAGACCAAAAAGTTCAAATTCACAGCTAATAACATTAATTCAATTGGCATTAACATAATAGGAATATTTCGTCTATTAAGGAGGATTCCCCAAATACCTAAAATAAAGATGATCATAGAAAATGTGAAATATTTAAGAGGATCCATTTCGGGAATGTGGAATGTAAGAGAAATTCAAATGTTATAACTCCAGTACGAACGTCATTCGACATCCGAAAAACTCCATGGACGCTCAGGGTCGGGTCGATGAGGAAATCTCCATTTCAAAAGAATGAGAAGAGCATGCTGGGTTACCTCATTATGTCTGTTAACTTAACTTTTGTTTTTAAAAAAATGAGGAGTTCCCTGCTCTCTGACCCATTGTGGATTTCGTGGGCAAGCTCTTCCCAAGTGTGCCACTTTGGCTTGGCGGTCTTTCACCAAGGGCAATCAAATAAAGCTTTAGAACTGCCACAAACGTAATACGGAGTTGGTCGATACTTTGGGACTCCAGTGGGGGGACTCCGCCAAGGTATTTATTGTATTGCTGAATAAGAAAGTAAAAACAAAATCCGTAAACGATAAATGAAAGATAATAAAGAGACTTTTGAGTATAGATCGAAGACAAAAGCCAAGTCCATTCCATGAGAAAATGGTAAGTGTAGTTTATGCTGCTTCGCTCTCAAGAGCGGTATACCAGAATAAAGATTCTATTAAGTCATAGCTTATAAACTATGACCAGAAGGCCAGATGTTACCATTAATTATCTCCACCAGAGTCGATGGAGAGAGGTTTATTGTAGATTCGAACCCGAGATCAAGTTTGACGGAGCGGGGCAGTAGCTGCGAACCAATACTCTCGCCAGGAGCACCAGCCTGTGCCTCCCATCGGTTTCGATTCCGATTTGACAGCTGAGCCTATCTCACCATACGCTAATGAAGCGACCGCCAAGAAAGCTTCTCTGTGAGAAGAGTTCCCGGGTTGACATGCCCAGCTATCTATCAACATAGAAAGATAAAGCTATCTCGACTCTCTCTAAGTTACCTGTACCAATCTGGAAGTTTACAAGTCTATTGGGAAGTGAAGTCTGTCTCTGCCCCTTTAGGCAATTATCTTCTATTAAGATGAAGATCTGGTACCAAAAGGAAAGCATTGATTGGACTAGCTCGCAAAGGAGCCTAGTTTCTTCATGCCTGGAATGAGAGGAATTGACTCGAGTGTTAATGAGAAGGAGAGGAAAGAGAGAGGGCTAAGCGCCTTAAGGCGGTCTCAGGCTATTTACATTCGGTCCCAGTGCTCTGGGCCATAGTTGGAGGACCCCATTCCTTCTACAATTGGCATTGATCCAGTTTCCGTTGTCTTTATAGTCCTATTTGCGGACAGTTCAACTTCCTTTTCTTCCTATATGTGTCATGGTCATTACTATAGCCTCTTATTAGTGAGTTATGCTGATATGAAGGTTGCTTCTGCCTTTGATTCTGCCTTTATTGGATAGCCAGTTGTTGGAGTCCTGAGGCAAGCGTATAAAAATACGTCTTCCCTGTGGGTTTGACCAGTCTTCGTTCCAGTTGCAGAAAAAAGCTAAGCTCTGTAAGCCATCGAGTTGGAGTAGCTTTCCGGAGTGCTTCTTGTAAGGAAGTCCATTGGTGTAAGGGTTACAACAGGTAGGAAGCTAGTGTCAGTCTATAGCCCTTCTATGTCGTCGATCCAACCGAGGGCCTCTATACGAGCATGCGAGCTCTGGTTCAGCCATTTCCGGTGACATTTCCAGGACTCCTACTAGCCAGCCAGTGCTATTCCTTCTCCTTGTGAGCCAAGAGGGCTAGTGAGGGCTTTAGATATTTCCACGGTAGGTCTAAGGGCTAAGGTGTAAGCAAGTGAGGAAAGCGCAATTCCGTATTTGAAAATATAAGTACCTCTTTTTTAGGAAAGCTAGCCTAGGTTCGTTCCTTACTTTAGCACTCCAATTTGATGGGTTAGCTTTCCCACGTACTTGACTTTGCTTCTAACTCTCTTAAGTGTGAAAACTTTCAATACATCTATTCCTAGCTCTTACCCTAGCTACCAAGACTGCCTTAATGGATTAGTAATAAAGTATCAAAGGCTTTACTTACATGGTACCTCTTATTAGCCCAGGCTAACTATTCGAGTTTCTAGTTAGTAGCGATTCATTATAGAATCCAAAAGCAAAAACCACTGAGGGAGGAGTCTTACTCTTTTTAACCAGTTTTCCCAAACCAAGATATCCTGCCTATCCCCGAAAAAAGGGACTCTCTCATTCTCTTCGTAGCAAGAGTGGTTTTGACTAAGCATATGACGAAGGATCGGCCGAAGCTAGAGCTAAGTAGCTGTGTCAGGGTAAGTAGGGAAAGCATAGGTGGACTTATGAACATTGATTGGATTGGTTCATTTCGTGGCTAATCCGAAAAGGTCAGCCTATAGACAGACCTAATTTGGATGGAAATTCCCACGGAGATGATTAATAAGATATCCCCGGGCTGGCTATGTCATCTGTCTACGTTTAGAGTGCTTCCCCGCAAAAAAAGATGGAAGCCTATTTGCTAATACCAAGCAATTATCATGATGAACTTTTCGACAAAAACAGAGAAAAACAAACAAGATAGCAGGTTATTATCTTAACCAAGACAACAAGAGCGACAAAACACTATAGCGAGGATACAATAGATAGACTTACCCGAAGAACCAAAAGAGATATTTCTTTTTAGCCTTCGTCCCTCGGCGGCCTCCTCTTTAACTAGGGGGTTACGCCCATCCCATTAAAAATCATTTGAGCTTCCCCTTTCCTAAGATCCTGGACGTGGTACTGACGCATGAACTTGGTTACTGGTTTTACCGGTTGGCAAGTCAAGTAAGGAAAGGTCTGTTCATTTGTCCAGAAATCCGTTTTCGGCCTATATATCGATTGAACCAGGGGCTGGGCTCATGTTGTGTTGACAGACATAAGAAGTAGGATTAAGAATAGGGGAAGAGCAGCTCTACTTCTACTTCTGCTTATGGAAAGACATAAGAAGCACCCTCTAAAACATGCAAGATCTCTTATTAAGCCCTTGTTGGCATATCAGGTGCCATTGAACACAGTCCAGGGAAAGCATCTATCTATAGTGATAGTGATCCATCGCCTTGACTTGAGTACCACATCTCTTTCCTGCCCGCTTGTAGCGGTTGGTTAGACCGGTTAGAAGCAGAATCGAGAAAAGCAGAACAAGGGCGTTCAGGCTTTCTTTCTGAAGAGATGGGCGCGATCGTCTTTGTTTGAGGAAGAAGCATAAGCGCCCTTATATTTATATATAGTAAGCAAAGGGCAAGGCCTACCCTTAGTTTAACCATCTCTCTTGTATCTCTCGGAAAGCCTTTTGGTTGTGGGGCTATTGTTTCCTTGAGACAGGGTTTGAGCCCTGGTGCGGAGCTCGTTAGTAGTCTGACTTCGGGAAGATCGGAAAGCACTCAGCTAAAAGCATAACAACAATCCCAGCCCGCAACAGCACTAGTATATGGTGTCGAAAGCCCGAACACAAACAAGCTCACCTTATTCTTAGAGAAGGGGGCTAAAACGAGAATAGGAAAGACTTGGTATAGAATCCGTGCCTTCGTTCCGGCTATAATTAGCAAGCGAGTAAGGGAACCGCTCCTTCCGTTCAGGAAGAGCATACAAGCATTACGGGACTTTTTCATAGGAAAATGAATAGGACTCTTCCCAACTCAAGTCGAGCGAAGCAAGTTCTTATCTCTTATAAAACACTTCTGTTATAATCAAACATAAAAGAAATGATTTCATGTTGTGTTTAAAGAAGAATTGAAGTCTGAACTGGAAGTTGGCGCCTGCTTGCTTACCAAGCCACCCACTTGTTCGACAAAGACGGAGACTACGTATGGTATCCTGCTCTTATAGTAAAAAAAGGCGATCCTCCGCTCAATAGAGCCTAGCCCGCTTAGCTACATGGCCCCTGTCTCGCTCGTCCAAGATTAGGGTGCCTCTTTCTTTCAGAATCAGAATAGCGGCCCTGGTTTAGCTCCCGTTTTGCTTTAGAAACGAACAAGATATCAGGGCTCAAACCGCCAACTCCAGCTTGGCTTTCTTCTGTTCTAACTCTCTTCATCTCCTTCCTATTCAAAGCCAGGTTGTCAGCCGGGCAACAGTCTGGCCTTCTTTTTTGCTCTTCACTCGTCAAGCTTTTCCTTGTCCATAGAATAGCTTAATTTTTTCCTAAGTTCGTAGCCTTAGCAGCAGCAAACCTTACTTAGCTAGCGCTACCTTTAGAAACAAGGCCCTAGCTTATCCTACTCCTTCTAGTCCTTTTCTTTTATGGATTCCTATTCTTGATCTTTATATTGATATTCTACAGTAATAGGAGGTAGTAGATCAGTGTTCGAATAGGGCTGTAGCTGCAAGGAAGAATGCTTTGGACAAGGAAAGGGTAAAGAATTTTATGCTCTTAGTAGCTTCTATAAGAGGGTATCCTATTTTACTGCTGCCAAGCCGCTTACAATAAGAAAAAGGGCTGACATCGCTCCTCACACATCAACGACCGGATAAACTGAAATTGCACAACCAACAAAAAGCTAATTTCTTGCTTCGGGAGAGGAGTTATAACTTAGACTCAAAAAAGAAGTCGAAGTCAATGGCCCTTGCGATAAGGGATTACAACAAAAAGAATCCTTAGCCCCTCGATCTGAGTCCCTTTACCCGAAAGCTTAGAAAGCTGGAAGGCTAGGAAAAAAGTAAAGACAAGAAGATATAGGATGACGATCGTTCGGGAACCATAACTAATGGGGCACCTCACTCGGAAAAGAATAAATGAAAATCAGGACGAGAAATCTTACAACAAATTAAATTACATTAGGCATTGCCCTTTACACACACGATTTGGAATCCTTACACCAATAACAACACAATATAGATATGGGATGGGACTGCCGACTTGAAAGAATCGAATCACCAGTTCCGCGCTTGTACCCTGACGGAGATTCTCAATAAAAGAAGGAGGATGGGGATCCAATAGAGTCTTTAGCCTGAGTCTTAGAGTAGGCAAGAAAGTCTACTCAATCAATGAGAACCACAGCGAAATGCTTCTGGCATGCCAAAGCAAGGTAAGCGATCGATTCTATCGATTCTCTTTCCCAAAGTCAAATGCTACTGTACTGAGCCAAAGCTTCATGCCCTTCTTGAATCTGAACTCAATGATTGAAAGTCCAAGCGTGCTCTCATTGGCAAGAAAAGAGGCGTCTATTTCTTTTCTCGGAGCTCTTCCCTTTGCTATAATAGGGATTGAGGTAGAAGCTTTTATAAAAAGTCTGTCTATTTGCCTTTTGGCACTTTCAGAATAGAATATGCTGTTAGATTTAGCCTGCTATCTTACTAGAAGAAAGATTCCAAGTTTCAAAGGTGTCTAGCCTTCTTTTGTAGCAAGAAGGTGTAAATTAAGTAAATCAGAAGCATGGACTGTGATTGAATGTTCTCTTACAAGACTAAGGTCTTTTGAAGACTAAGGTAATAGTGCTGGTCTACCCCGATTTACCCATTGATAGGGACCGAAAGCCTTGGTTTCTCCACCCCTATTTGATTTGTGGAGCTCTATTGAGAAAGACCTTGGAGGCCACGTGCCAATCATGGAACCATCGATTGCCAAGTCGCGTCCTTTCATTCGCAGAAATCCATGATCCCTCACGATGTTGATTGATGAGGTTGATGGAGCTTACTCGCCCTCGGTCAGTAGAACCCTAGTGAGGGAAGAGCACCCGCTTACTATATTAGTAGGGCACACTACTCTAGGAACAATAGCCAGCCGACTAGTCTCTTATACAATCATTTGTGGACTTAGATATGCCCCTGCTCTTTCTAGTGCTATTGCCCCCGGGGATAGAGAGATTCTGGGACATAGACAAAGAAACCCTATTTAGTTTAGGGAAACTAATTCCTTCTTCTTGTCCTTCGATTGTGCCCATCTATTAGGATAGGAATCGGAGTTAGCGGGCTAACTATGTCGGGTTTACCGGGCTAAGGTAACTATGAAAGGTAGGACCTCATCTCATTCCGGAAATGAAAAGATTCACTATTTCCCTGTGCTTTGACGGAGAAGTGCGGTAACCCCGCCAATCAAATAAAGTTTCCAAGCCTTCAAGCCAACCCCGTCCGATAAGGTAAGGTGTCCTGCCCCGTTAAGCCCGCCTTTGATTTTTTAGACCCAACAACCGACTTTTAGCTTAGCTCCACGAGAACCAAGCCACTGAGAGATCTCTACATATAGTAGGAAAGCCAGCACGCTCGGGGACAGATTCCCAGGGGATTTTGTTGGAAAGCACGGCCACCATTGGTCAGTACTAGACACTCGTAGCCTACCTCTTATAAATAGATCTGGGGTTGTAGAAACAACCCCCTTATCTCCACTTTCAGGACAGGAAAGGGCGATCCATTTCCAGCCTAAAAACACTCGACTTTGAGCCTAGCTCAGGAGAAAGGCGCCAGAGGAGCAGCTCGACATAGAGTTAATTTACTTATTCAATTCAGGGCGCGGGAAGTCTCTCCTTCTTGCCTTGGGGTCGAGGTCAAGACCAGAAACTCGTAGACTACCCTTTTAGGAATAGATCTTATCTTAGAACCTGGGGTTCTTTGTTAGCACCTTCTCGCACCTCTAAAAGGCGGATCCATTTATATACGAAAAACCACGACTTTCTTTTATTACGGTCGGAGATAGCTGCTACTTACCTACGACTACTCGGCGGTCTCAGAGACCGAACTAATCTATTAACACTTAGCCTTATCTATTAAATGAAACCTAGCTCACGAGAACAGAGCAGAGGTCGAGTCTCTAGAATCCGGAGATAGCCTTTTGGCTTTGGGCACCTTTTCCCAACTTACAACAGTACAAGAAAGGCTGATCCTAGGTATAGCCTAACAAACCCGACACCGACTTTATATTACCATAAAATAAAGAGTGCTTGGTCCCAGCTGAGCTCCCCCTCTTAAAGTTAGGACTTTTCCTTCTTGCTTTTCCCTTGCTTTCTCCCTCATGTAGTAAGGAATTGAGAGGCAGGAAGCCAACCCCCAAGCAAGTGGATAGATATAATCTTAGGGTAAGTACTGCTATGAACTTCCTTTGTGTATTGGGAGTGTAATAAGGCTTCTAAGCTTCTAGTTTTCCCTTGCTAGTCTTAGATTGAACCATTCTCATTGCCTCTGTCCTTCTATCTAGAGAGATAGATGGGTCAAGTCCTTACTTTCTTCCTTCCTAAGGTCAGGTTTTTCTTACTTGTTTTCGTTAGCTCATCTTTGAATCAAGAAGCGCATCTTCAAGTGCCTCTTAAATGATTCTCCTAGTGATGTTAATATCATTCGATCGTCTTGTGTTACTATATCCTCATCCTCTATCGGACTCTTATGTCTTAGCTTCTTCTCTTAGTCCTATCGTCCTGTTGTTAACTGTAATTTAGAGGAGCCGGCTAATAACCAATTAGCTCGTCTGGCTGGTAAAGAGGGAATAGCTAGGAGGCTTTCCTCTTCCTAAATAGGGATATGGCACTTCGTGTTGTCAGTTAGCTACTGCTGCTGGATTACTCAAGGTTGAGTCATCAATCACTTTACGAGGTTATCCTTTATATAGGTACGAGCGTAAGGGTCTTGCCTGTAGGTTTAGAGCAATAAAGAATGAATGCATTAGAACGAATTCGATCTAGCCAGCTCTTGATAGTAGCTCCCCTTTCTAGGGTTAGCGCACGATAGGAATGAATTAAACAAACAAATAAGATCTATTGAGTGAGAGCTATAGAAGAGAAGGCCAGGCCAGAAGAGAATGTCTTAGCTGGGAGCGGTGATTGTTCTTGTAGTCGGATAGGGCGCAAGGGCACTTTCGGGATGTTTAACCCTGTTGCGTAGGCGGAATAGAGTAGCTTGTTGAATTCCCAAAAACGGCAAGACTCTCAATCTTTGAGACCGTGGGCCTCAACGTTCACTTCAATCGCAAGTCTTGACTTGAAGACCCTTGAGCTACAGCACTAAGCCAAGGAAGGGCAAAACATCGGGTCATCCTTTTTCGTCGAATGTCCCGGGCCCGATTTAGAGAAAGAACTTTTCCTTTGCTGCAGGGCCGGGCATTCAAGCGCAGAGATGGAGATGGCTCTGCTGCGATAGAGGATGAAGGAGAATCCGTAGGCAACTGGTCGTTCCTAGAAGATGATAAAGATGCAGGCTGCTCTTTATAAGAGCGAGGTGCAAGTGCTGGCTGCTCTTTAGAGGGCTGCGACCCCCTTGGGACTCTGACTCCCCCTGATGCACGGGAGGCGCGGGAAAAACCACTGATCCAGAAGATGCTGATCCAATAGGCGCCTACTAAAAAAAGGGGGAGTAGAAGAACTCGTGCTCATGGAAGGTAACATGCCGGCTCGTTGAATGGCTTAACCGGGACTTAGACTACATTTAGGAGAATAGACTCACCGGGAACACATTCACTACTGGGCATTGACATCTTAATGCGTTGCAATCTGGACATTGATCGATCTTTATGCTTCCCAACAGCTATACAATCCAAATAAATCGGCTACCAGTACCTATACGCTCGAGTTCTTGAGACCGGGGAGCCCCAGTGCAGGGCCAATTTCAGTGCCGGTTGGAGACCTGGTTCGAGATGCATATCTTGAAAGAGAGCCATCACCTCGCCCAACATCCCTTCCTTTTCAATAGTCAATTCGAGAGCCAAATCAAAAAGCTTAAGAAGCAGTTGATCTTGATCCAATTCCCGATGCATGGGGCGAAATGCTGGTTGAAGCCCCCGAATGGGAACCTATCGAACGGGAATGAGTAGTAGTGCTGCTTGCTATAAATATCTTTTTGAGGACGTCAGAAATTCTTGTGAATTATGAATCTTCTTCGATTGATGGATAACAACAATAAAGTGGGAAAACGATTTCAAAAGATGCTTTCGAAGTGAAAGTGAATTATATCAGATTATCCACCCTGAAAGCGAGAGCTCGAGGCGGTGGGAAAGGAGAATCAACAAGATAGGATGCTCTGTCCCAAAGAGTAGGAAGATTCCAGCTTTGAATCTTGTGCTTGACGGTGATCATTTCTGCCACGTCATAGAAGTCCTTTAGTGCTTTCTCTTTCAATGGGGCCTTGCCCCTTCTTACTTTCTTTATGATATCGGGGAATTTGTTATCTTGGTCCGGTAACTCCATAAAGGGCTGGTGGGTGGGGGTAGAGCCTCTAGCGCCAATGTCGATGAATCAAAGGTGTCTGCTTATGGTATGGAATAGGAACAGCAAGAATGGAACCGCTATCGCTTGTGTCCTATCATCCGCGCCTCACTTCTTTCATTCGTCAGTATGGGTAGGTAGAGTCCTTTGCTCGTATGCTTGTACTATAGTAGCACCAGTCTTCCTTCCTTTTTAGTGCACATGAAACGGAAACCCTAACAGGGACTACCCACACGGTGATCAAAACTCTTCCTTCTCTGCTTCACTGTCAATTGATTGGCGCATGAATGAAGCTGTAACAGAGCATGTACGCGACGATCAAACACGGCCAGCTGCCTGTGATAGGAAAAAGAAAACTTGATCAGATAGTTCGTGTGGTAAACCACCTCGCCTTTGATCTTTCCCTTGCCCTCTTAATATCTTGTTAATAGCTACATTCCCTGCTTTGCTTTGCTTCTCCAACAATCTGATTTTCCTCTGTCTGCTGCATGAACATCGACAGTGAAATCACTTAATGTAAGGTAGCGGATGAGGCGAAAGAGCAGCATGGCATCTATCCTCAAATCAAAGAAAGGACAGGTAAAAAAAAAAGTTAAGTAAGAAATTGGATAGATTCGTGAGTAGTGTAATCATAGAAGATAAGGTGACAGGATTGGTAATCTACTCTTCATGGGTACCGGAGATCGTCTCCTCGGCTGTTAGGTTCAGTGTTCATCGTCACTTGAGTCAAACTCCTTCTTTGGTTCTTTTTTTTCCTGTAGTTGCGGATGTATTTACTAAATTTAGTTTCGCCACTTCTTCCCCATACTACGAGCCCGACATCCTTCAACACAATTCTATCGCTTAGCTTACAAACCATCGCCATCGTCTCGTATTGTACAAAACGTGGGTGGCAGCTAAAAACAAAATATCACATGAAACGCATTCACTCATAGGACAATCCTTCCATACAGTAGTTGACTAATCTTTTCTTTGGCGGCAGACACCTCCTGAGCATCTCCCTTTACTCTAGATTGCACGTCCTTCCACTAAGAATAACTCGTAGAGGGGTTACTGTATCAGCGGAAACATTCTATCTTGATAGAGATAAGCTTCAGTCCTAATGAACTCACCTCTTTCTGTTGCTGTCCCAATCCTTGGAGAACAAAATAGGTGAAGTCCAACTCTCGTTTCAAAAAAGTGAAGACTACCGGCAAAGAGTCGAGCACTACAGGCACTGCACTGTCAAAGAAGCCAAGCAAGCCCCTTTACTTGATATTATTGAAACTTGCTACAAGGAGTTCAAACAACCTATAATCTTTTTTTATCTGATCGGCGAATAAGATTTTTTTTTAGTTTACGATTAGGAATATTTCCACTCGTAGTATTAAGACGCTATCCCTCCTTCCAGCGCATGCTGCGTGTTGGTAAATCCAATCGGCTTATATTCATTTTATAGGTTTTCGCGTCCCCAAGCCGAGCTCTCCCAAAGACTACTTCCAGTTCCTCGGGGAACGAGCGGCTCCTGCTCCTAGTTCTCTAGCTGTCTTTAGCGCTTCGCTTCCCTCGCTTGCTCTTATAGAATGCGTTCTTTCTCTTCTTTGAATTCAGCATTGAAAAGAGATCACTAGGGAATTGAACCGCTAGTACCGATTCCTTCTGATCTGATTGAGTGGGATGCTTATCCGGTGTTAGTACGGTGGATGCATCTAATTTAATGTGTTAAGCATAGTGACACAGATCCCTTTAATAGTAATAGTGAAAGCAGCAATCCAAGGTACTCAATTTGACTGGGCCGCCTTACTAATAAAGGGGCTTCTCTTATGAAAGAATAATAACTCTCCTTGAGGGAGAACCTTTTTCACGGGACTGCCTAAAGAGACTCCTAGTGTTAAAACGACTATGTAATTTAATGAAGGACTATGACAGAAAATCCTTAGGCGCTTTGTTGCCCTCTTGGCAGACTATGACCAATTCCAGATCATAAGGGAAAATCAGCTCTATGTGAAAAAGGTGCTTTGCATAAGGTCTAGTTCCTTGGGCACTGGATTGGCGACGGCATGAGTTAGTTGGAAGTTGGAGCAAGAGAAGGTGCGTGCAAGCCGTGGTGGACTGGGAGACGATGGGGGATAAGCTTCATCGTCTCACTGGCCGACCTTGCCGGGCAGGCAGTGAAGGCTCGTTTAGTAGACAGCAAGCGAGCAGCAAGCACCTGCTACTCCTATCAAAATGAAAAGCAGCAAGCGCAGCGTCGAAGAAGCGAGCCCCTATCAGTTTTTATTCTATAATGAGAATTATTTTCTAAACCGTGCTAGCTGGGGAAATAAATCTAATGGGGGGAAAAACTCAATTTCATGTATATTATGAATGGGTTCGATGAAGGGGAAAAAGATGAAACTTTTAGCCTCCTTTTCCACGCGATTCACATTTTGTGAATGATGGGTTGATATTGGGATGGAGTTTGGACCAAACGCAGTTGCTGTCCATTGAGAGCAGCAAGAAATCATGGGTTCGGTGGAAATCACAGTCCACCATTTTTGTGGAGGATAAAGTGCTCTAAGAAAGTGACTTGGTAGCTGAATTGAGTAGTGCTGACATCTTTTATACTTTAGCTAAACAAACCAACTATCCAGTCTGAGCACCAACAAATGTTTGGGAACATGGCTGCACTGTAACTTGATATTTTTGAATGAAAAACGCAATTTGTACCACAAGTGCAACCGCATTTTCAAATCTCTTCCATAAACATGAATGTTATAAATTGGAGTACAATATGAATGATTTATATATCTAATATAATAAAGGAGGGATCTGGTTTCCCAATTAACCAAACTTTTAGGATAGAGAAAACAAATTAGAATCACAAACGCTTGATATTGATTTCTCCCGCTCATCGGGTACACTTTTTAGCTTTTCTTTCTATTATTCATTAGAACCACAAACGCTTGAAGCTTTTGTGAATCTCGGGCCAAATAGCTCCATCACGCATCGCGACAAACTTCGAAAGTGCTTGCGCTCCAAATTTGAAGCATGCGAAGAACTAATAAGAGAATTGCGTTTGTACCTGTGTTTTGTTTAAATTTGAATTTTTTTTTTGTTAAAATTGAGTGCGGTTTGTACTTTTTGGATCGTTTTGATGTGCTGATGTCAAAAATAATTTTTAAAAAATAAAAAAACATCATTGGCATGCATTTCGGCACGAAAAGCTATTTGAAAAGCACCCGCAACCACACTGCCAAACACGCTCTAATTAAAAATAAATGTTAAGAGCAACTTCAAGGCTTCAAGCTTTTGAAAAAGAGAAAAAAAATTGAAGCAACCTCATGTCGTGGTTACATACCTGGCAGCCAGCAGAAGCCTCTACTGTCCCTGTGGCATGGCGGCTCGGGGGACCATAAAACCAAGTGGATCTAGAATTGTTCC
>Ga0307511_10001736_pt1 | contig 22947 bp, 19 predicted proteins | sample 13_EM_MG_FD_200266 | JGI IMG/M metagenome (GOLD analysis project Ga0307511, IMG submission 200266) | Populus trichocarpa ectomycorrhiza microbial communities from riparian zone in the Pacific Northwest, United States - 13_EM | ecosystem: Host-associated > Plants > Roots > Unclassified | place... | reverse complement strand
TTGACGAATAGCCGATCCACCAATTCCTGCCCATGCCCATCTTACAGTCGAACCTCTGTTATTGGATATGCTTCATAAGGGAAAGACTACCCAATAAGGGAAGATATCCAGTATTAGATGAGGGTTGGAGGCACGTATTTCCGGGCATCGGGGATTTAGGACTCATCCAACATATGCGAGGATCTAATATGAGAGGTTCGATTGTATCACCAGCACCTCTCTTTGTGTGTCATGTCGACGCCCTGTCTTCGCTGTCCCATCACACCTTACATTATGCTACTTTCAGTGTCCCACAATATCCTGTCGTTCAATATTCACATGCAGTGTCTCATCCAGCAGCCCTCCCACTACCTTCAAGGACTTATATCATCACCAGCGCTTGGTTTAGCGAGCTTCCAGTTGGCTCATCATGCCCTCCCGCGCGGCTACATATGAGTATCTAAGTACATATAAAAATTAAAAAAATTGGTTTAGAGAAGCTTGGCTCGGGCACGGCGGCAGGATACTTTATCTGTGGGAGTGCCTAAGGTTCTGACGACGGGCAAACTTGGGGTGCTAGGTCTGTACATATGTTAACTTTGTTTGTCAATGATGAAATGGAAATGCGTGTAACGAGAGGCTGAGAGGTCTCTAAATAATAGAAAACAAGGATTGGTTGTTGGTTGGTGGGGAAAGGATAAAATTACGGGAGCGAGAAGCATATAACGAATCTCTTTTGTACCTAGTTTGGACTTGCATATTAATTCCCATACCCTCTGGGTGGCTCACCATAGCTCTCCCCACAGAGATGCATAAAAGTAATGAGTCCAGAGTATAAGTAAAAAACTAAAGAGACTGAGAGATTGCTGGCTAAGCTATTCCCAACAAGGAACGCTCTTCCATTCGCGATGTATGTATATTGTCATAGCTATGTAGTTATAGTGACGTACGACTCCATATGTCAAGAGTAGAAGGTCATGTAGAAGGTCATGTAGATAGAACGTGGTAGGTTCGGGTGATAAGCTCTGTATTCTCTATCGTCATCGTGTGAGCATAGTGTAGAAGAAGAGGAGAAAGTCTGTCGCCCGAGCTTTATCCCGAGGCTCTAAACACTAGACTCTAGTGTAGGTTTCCACATGTGGAAAGTGGAGCGTTACCCAAACCTTCCAAAGAGCTTCTCGCCAAAAGTGCAGTCCAATCGGATCAAGTCAAAAGTAATAATAGCATATCATCCCTTGCCCGAGAGTCATTTTACTGCCATTTGCAACACATAACTCTGAGGCTCAAGTATAGTAGAATCTACTGAACCCCAGGGAGTTTTTGAGACTCTGGGCTTGGGGGGGGGGGGGCGGAAAGCGCCACTTTGGCAATAAAACCGCCACTCGATAAACCATATGATGTAATCCAATGACACCCGTAAACAGCCATATCAAGGCGCACCGGTTCCAAGTTACTTGTTCATAGGCCAATTTAATCCTCAGAAAGCAATATAAAACAATGAATCTCCACCCTGCTTCCTTCTTTCACACATCCAAGCCTCTGCTGCAACGATTCGTCCGCACAGGAGCACTACACACTGCACAAAAGACACATTTAACGTCCCTGAAATTTTTCAGTTGTTATACTGCCAGAAATATGTCGGGTACAACAGGAGAGTTCAATGCTAATATCCCGCTGCAGCGTCAGGATTTGCCTGGGTAAGTAATATACGATTGTAGGGCAGGCAGGGGGTATTTTAGAGACTTATTGTAATGAGATGAGTAGGCTCGAGACGAAGATGAAGCCAGCGTCCGAATCGACAAAGCTCGAGGCGGAGGGTAGATTGAAAGAGTACAAGGGGGCTGGTAGGTTGAAGGACAAGAAGGTGATTATTACGGGCGGAGAGTAAGTACCCCAATTATCACAAGTAGAAGGAAAAGACACCTATTAATTCCCCACAGTTCCGGAATTGGGCGTGCTGTGGCTGTTCTCATGGCCCGCGAAGGCGCCGACATTACCATCGTCCACCTCCCCCAAGAACAACCTGATGCTGATGACACAAAAAAGAAGGTGGAGGATGAAGGTCAGCAATGCCTCTGCCTAGCCTATGATTTGATGAACTATACAAATTGCAAAATTGTGGTGGATGAGCATCTTAAAAAATATGGGCATATCGATGTACTGGTCAACAACGCCAGCAAACAAGCGAAGTGTGAGAACTTTGAGGATATCGATTTAGGTATGTCCACACAATTTATAATGACGTCATACTGACCGGATCCTTTCATGGATGTGTTCTAACATCTTTCCAGACATGGTGGAATCCACCTTCAAATCTAACATCCTCCAAATGTTCGCCCTAACCAAATACTCCATCCCCCATATGCCAAAGGGCTCCAGCATAATCAACACCACCTCCGTCGTTGCCTTCCGAGGCTCCAGTAGCCTCATCGACTACTCCTCCACGAAAGGAGCAATCGTATCGTTCACCCGCTCTCTGGCCAAGAATGTATTGAAGAAGGGAATTCGCGTGAACGCGGTTGCACCAGGACCGGTACATACCCCACTGCAGCCGGCGAGTAGGCCGGAGGAGGAGATGGAGGGGTTCGGAGAGCATAGTATGTTGGGGAGGCCTGGCCAGCCGAGTGAAATTGCACCCAGCTTTGTGTTTTTGGCGAGTGCGGAGGCGGCGCTGTATGTGGGACAGGTCTTGCACGCGTATCCATTGAGGTGAGTAGCCCTCAAAATCTCTTTGTCGATATTCTAGAACGTTGAACTGACCACTGATCGTTTGGTAGTGATTAAATCTGGTGTTCTTTAATAAATTGTAAAAGATAATGACAAATTAAAATCAATTTCTCGGGAGAAGTTTATTGCGAACATGAGGATTATGTGCCGTGCACAAGAACATACGGATAGCATTCAGGGTAATACTACTGTTGGAGCAGTATAGCCTTTCTATATTCAGTTTTTGCAGCTACAAGGCCTCGTCTCAACTATCACATACACCTTAACGCACAATGTATAGCCAGCGCGAAATTCCCGATTATATTCTCATACTCTTTTATACAAGTCCCAATTGACCCTTTAGGCGGGAATGTCACGGCAGGTCCTTCCAATGCTGATTTTACCCCAATTTATCCACTGAAGACAGCCGGGCCAGGCATTTGGTAGCTCGTCGGCACTGGATAGTAAATGTTGATGTTGGTACCAGGGTCATTAGCGGAGTATGCACCTGGGAACAAAACTGTAGATGGGCTTGCACTTCCTCCTCCCGTGACATTGATTTGGGCGCAGGAAACGTAATGTTGAGCTATCCCATAATTATCAGTATGAAGAATCAGATAGGGGAGCGGAGTCCTCATCAGGCATCGAATGAATAGCGATATGCTCAATCCTCAATAAATACTCCCCAGACTTAATCGAGCGTGGAATCTTGAATGTGAACTGTGATTTATATTATACCACTACAAAATACAAGTCAGCATTCCCCAACATCAACCATATGGTGAGTTAATGAAAATTCTTCGCATAATATCAGTATTCGGCCAAGTCATTTGTCCCCCGCTGAACGTCGGCCCAATCTGATAAATCTTAAACCATCCGCTTGATCCGCCAAAGCTCACAGCAGTGCCTAGTGCCTTAGCCATATACACAAGCAGTGGTCCAACGTGGAAGATGGCTTGGTTCATAGCGAAGCCAACGGTGGAGCCCGCAGCCACAGTGGCCGTGGAGGTGGAACCACCGGTTCCTGCACCAGCGTTGCAGCGGATGTCGACGGAGGTGGTGCCGACAGGGGAGTTGGAGTTGTTGTTGCGGCGGACATATTGGTACTCGCCAGTGCTGCAACGTAGGCTATACATCAATACAACTTGAATGGAGAGTTTATGGAAGGGTGCCTTATGCCGCTCCATTAACAATCAACGTAGTGAAGCGGTAGTGAGCCGCTGCTGTTTGAAATAGCGCAGCGGCTGTAAGGATAAGGGCGAGAAAGGCCTTCATGTTCGTTTATCGTGAACAAAACTTAGTCCAGCTCTAGGGTCCACTGCAGTCTTTGACGTACTTCCGGATGAACTATGATCCCCAGGGGAGGTCATTAAAAGACCCTTATATAGAAAATCTCGCCTGTTGACCCAAGAACAGTTGTAATAGCTCTCAAACTGGTACACCGCCATTGCTTAAGTGAAGGTACCCATCCCTAAGATTCGATTTCTTACCATAGTTGGTGACAAACAGCTCCAATAGAAAGGTCAAGGTGGAGAAGTTCCCCCATTTCCACGCTCGTCAGAGATCCCAAGACCATAGCTTAAACTCGATATCCCAGAAAATAACTGAACCCATGGAGCAATCTTCCGGAATATCTACGTTTCTCCCCGCAATCTTCAAATGTGGGGTATGTAAATTGCATATAAACGTGGGTGCCATGCACCTTCTTGAACGAATAAGGGTAGAACAAAGACTATTTTGGCCTTCCCACCACGCAGTCAACTTAAACTCCACGTCGTTATTCCCCAATCCGTACGTTTGAGATTAGCCAAATATACGGGCTAAATTATAATGATAAGGTCACAACGGCGGGACGGTGCGTGTTTCGTAAAGTAGCGGGCATTCTTATGTACCAAGCTAAGTAGGACAAGGGGGGTTAAAGTACTAGATCTGTAGACTCCCGAGAGTGCCCAGACCCAGCCCCGGATACCCAACCTACATATGCCAACGTTACTTTTACCAAACAACTTTGCTCTCTAGCATACACTCCATAATATTTGGCTTGTGATTGTACCTAAGGCCCAAGTATGTACGCCATACATCCCAACCAGACCAAAATATCCGGATCGTGGATCAATGTAGGGCTGACATCATGCAGGGCTGACTTCAGGGTAATCGAGATCCAGACCTTGATAACTCTAGGTTCTTGAAATGACTCCCGAACCCAGTAAACGAAGAAAATGTTGCTTTAAGTCCAAATTATTGCCAACCTGAAGCAATGCCCTCAGCTACTCCGTTGTTAGTCCTGAGCTACTTTCCTCCTTGAACAGCTCCGATATCGAGAGTTGTCTAGTCTGTTAGCGAGCGGCTTATACCAACCAACCAATCTAGTGTTTTTTCACCTCTTATGCCAACCAGACTATGCGTTTCAATCCTTACAGCTGCCTCGCCAAGTTCTGTATTTCCTTTATTGGAGTTGTATGATTTTCCCTATATGCGCTAATCCAATACGCTAGTATGGAAATTATTCTTGCTTTGATCCAGTACTAGTGTCAGCAGCTGCATTTGACCAAAATTATTTAGAGTAGTCTAACCTTCAGGGTAACAAATAAATCTCTGCGACAAATACCCCAAGCTTCTGATAAGGGGATTTGTAGGGGGAGTTATGCTGGAATAATTTCGGAATATAACTAATAATGCCGCGAAAGCATTTTGACACTTCTCATTCATTCAATCACCACTGAACTAGCCCTGATCTTATCCGGAGTAGCCAAGTTGTTTAGAATTGCTAAAAGTCTTTTGAAATCCCACGGTATGGACCTCTCTTTTCTAGTCATAACACAGATACATATATAAAGCCTCATCCTGACCCTGCTGTTCTAACGTGAACCGAACAGCCCCTAACTAACCCTAATGCTAGTCCTAGCCCTAGGGGATATTGTAAGATAGATCAAAAGCTGTCCCTAGCCCAGTCATCAATCATACAAATATCTATGAGGAGGCTGACAATTAAAACCTGGTTATATGTACTTTACAAACCATTTAGAGATCACCGTAGCTTTGATTTTGCATGCATATTGACCAGCCTTGGTCTATTTGGCTACCTAAAATAGGAAATTGAATGTCCATAATATGCTGCCTTGAGAGCCAGACTCAAATCTTCACAAGAGTATTCACTGTTCGGACCATATATCCGATTATAGCAGATGCCCATTTTCATGACAGCCCGAAATTACCTTGATTTTAAAAATCCCTAGCACATCTTCGTACCCCGCACAATAACTACCACATCCTAAAGGCCGTCACCTGAATATCCAGTACGCATGCTTGTCATAGCTAATATGTATCTAGGCCTCCGTTTCTTCTTGCCTCTACAACGGCTCTCAACATCCCAACACCTTTTCTTCTTCATATCTTCTCCCGACTAGCTGCAGTCCAATTGGAGCATACTTGTACCTTTCAGGGCCCAACACTTTTCTATTCTGATCTTTGTCAAACCAGAGCTTGCTATAGGCCTGGCTCAACTCTTCGATGCTGTTCTTAGGGTACGTGGTATCGAGATCTACTCCCTCTGGCAAAGCAGCTTCACCATCAATACCAAGAACCTTTCCAGCGGGGAAGACAGCAACACTGTAGTCGAGCAAATTGAAAACTGACGTATATCCCCAGTATTTACCGGTATCGTGGAGTGGTGAGACGGTTGGTGCAACAGGGCACAGGATTGCATCGATTTGAGTGTCGTTCCAAAGTTTGGCATAAGCTAGGCGATATTCGTTCCTCCGGGATGCCAACTATTGATTATTGGTAAGCCCACGGCTTTTCAAAACCATAATAGGGGAGAATAAAATCACTGACATCCCAGGATTCTGTCACCGAGATAGGTTTACACTGCAATCCCTCGAAAGCAAATTTTGCAAGTAGATTAAGTTCTTCACCACTTTTTTTGATCAAGTCTCTGACGCGTTCTGCATTGTCTTGAAAAAAAGAGATCGCAATTAGTTCTGACATGCTCTTGTGATCAACAGGCACCCAAGGTATGACAGTATGGCCAGCCTCCTCCAACGCTCTAGCTGTCTCCTTGAGTGAACGTAGGATTGAGGGATGAGGAGTCACTACGCCGTCACTCAACATCAGACCAATTCTCAAAGGCTTGGGAATGGTGCCGTTTAAGATGACCCTTTTGTCCCAGGGCTTGTTGACCAACCATGGCTCTGCGAGCCAAGGGCTGTTGGCAAGCGTGGCCTAGATATAATCATATCAGTATACGGAACGTGGTCTGTAGGACAGCACTCTTTTACCTCGTAAAATAGTTCCAGGCCGTCAACCCCTATTGCCATTGGACCAATGACACCCTGAACGGTCTCCATACCAGGGTGAAGCCACCACTTCATACCAACCACTGGGATTCTCCCAAAACTTGGCTTTAAAGTATAGATACCAGAGAAGGCAGCCGGTGCTCGGAGCGATCCACCAATGTCAGAACCAACCCCTAGCAAACTACCGCGTAATGAAATCAGTGCTCCCTCTCCACCAGAGCTACCACCAGGGCTTAGGTCGGTGTTGTATGGGCTGACAGTTCTGCCGAAAAGGTTACTGTTGGTTTCAATGGCCTGATAGAGAACATATTAGCACATGGATATATGCTAGTATATCTACAATGACTAGTGATCACTTACTAACAAGCCAAGTGGATTCGTAGTTTTCACATGGAACACAGCACCAGCTTTGCGTAAGATCCCGATAATATCTGCATCCTTGCTGTCAGTGTTGTCGGCCAGGGATACCAAGCCACTTGTGGCCCTTGTCCCTGCTATCGAGATATGATCTTTCACTGAAATAGGGAGGCCATGGAGAGGCCCAATAGGCTCTCCAGTTACAAGTAGGTGCTTATCTAACTCCTAGGCCTAGGCCAAAGCAGAGTCGTAGAGGACCTCGGTGAGGCAATTAGTCTGCAATCGTCAGCACAGTTAACAGGCACCCTCAGGCCGTCTAGTAAAGCGGCATAGATTGTCACTTACCAATTGGTGAGCAATGGATGCCCTTTTGCAGAACGCTATCGTAACCTCAACGGCTGTATAAACCCGGTTTCGAATATCTGCAAGCAACTTGGTGGTGCTGGGTGTGGAAGTAATCTCCAGTTCCCTCTGCGAAAGGGTACCACATGTCTCTGGGATACTGACCAAGTTTCTGGCGTCTTGAAGGCCCTCAATGACTGCAGGAGAGAGACGGTGGGATTTCGGAATAGAATTGTTGATTCCATTCTGTCGTGCTAGGGAAATGGACTTCCAATCCTTTCCAGTTTGCTCATGAGTTTCTGCCATGATCACAGGATTCCTCTTGCTCTAGACGACGACCATATATATTGATGTTAGCATCAGTGCATGTATAGTCAACTTTCAAGTTCACGAGTTAGCGGGTCGGTGTGACCCAGGGGTTGAACAATCCAGCCGAGTCTTCACTCGGGGATACACGCCCCCGTCATATACCACAGTATGAATACGAGTACTGATTTATGTACCAAAAAAAAAGTTCACGAGTTCCGCTACCACTTACGCTGGTTGGAGTTTGACGATAACGAGTTGCACACGAGGCTGCTCAGAGGTAATAACTTTCAAGGCGCTTGAGAGATGTTCACGGCTAACTATGTTTAGTTAATTTTGATATCAATGGTGATGATTCCAGACTAGGAGTGTGCCCAATTGAACGGCCTCAGTCGAAGTCGAACCTCCACCTCTTATATTGTTTTCCCCACCCCGCAGTTGCCTGACCCTCTTCACAGTACTAAGTAGTCTTGTGCCCCTCAGAGCCCGGGCCAGGAACTACAAATTATGCAAAGTCGCAAATACTATTTTGTGCTACCACATAGCTATGGCTAATTCCGGTAAGTGCACCTCAGTGCCAAGACTCTTTTTGTCGCGTAATTATTTGGGAGCCAGCTAAGCTGACCATACGTACAATGCGTGGGGTAAAGTTATGGCGCACCAAGTTGCAGAATATGCAGCGCTAGCCCAAGTGCCCCCTATTTCTGGTGAGACATACAGCAGTGTGAGTGATGCATAAAAAGGGGTGCGCCATAACTTTCCCCCACGCACTGTATACCTGCATACCCTCTCACCAAGATCCCCTCCAGACTAATTTCTTGATTTGCTGTACTACATACCAGGTTTGGTATGTAGCAGTCAGCGAAAGGTCGGAACCCAACAACCAGAGTAGCTACGGACAAGCAGACAACACCACGAATTAACTCTCACTACCCACAATGAGGATATTTGCTTAGGCCTTGGGAGCAAGCATCGCGAACCCTTCCCCCCTCGTTTGAAGCATTTGAGTTCCACTTTTCTCCACTCTCATACAAAGCGATATCCACCTCAATCAGTCATTGTCCACGACAGTCTGGTACACCGACAAAGCCAGGTACGGCACAGCGTGCATGTAACAAAAATACTTTATGCTATATTATGATGAGCCACTGAAGCTCGGAGGGATCCGAGGGGCTATACAGGTTCTGTAAATACACGCTAGTCCTGATCAAGAAATATCCAGGTAATCACCCGTATGCAACCGTCCTTGCATCAGTCCCCTGGTGCACAGTCTCCATACCTCCCATTACAAGCCGTGAGAGCACCCACTACTTCGGGCGATACCAGAAGCAGTCAGGAAGCTCAAGGTACCTAATCACATGTATTTTATTCCCCCACTTTCGTGATGGATCATGATGGATTGTGGGGAACTGTTCCAGTCAAGCACCCTCTCTTTTATGTGATGCCCTATTTTGCGGGGCCATTGGATCCAGTTTGATCCCATGGGCGGGACCACATCTAAGTAATGATTTTTTCTTGGGAACAATAAAAAAGGTAGATATAAGTTCCCTTACCAATTAGTGCATATCACATTTATATGCTATACCAATATGCAATGAAGTCAGTCGGGTCTAAATTTGTCAATTCAACTGCTTCAGTAAGACCTATACGTAGAGTAGATCCGCCTATATAATTGTCAGTTATTGCAAATCATATAGAGTTGATATCAATAATCCAAGTATCCATTTCGATGCGATACCCGGTGAACGGTATGGTATGACGTCAAGTGAGCATATTTTCAATAAACAGTGTCAATCGCGGAATTAACATGGGATTAAGGTACTGTATATCTACCTCTTCTGAGGGGCTTGTGCCAACCAGACTAGTATATCTATGCAATTGTAGTTCTTTCTTAGAAAGAGACGTCCTTAAGTTCGATTTCTTATCACTGGGACCAAGCCCTTAGGTAATAGCTATTGATTGACATACTAGAGGGGGCTTGAATACAAAGTAAAAATCCTGTGAATAGAGCTTACAATTGCAGCAGCTAAAGTATTTACGGTATATTGGAATGATGTACTACCTCTTCCAGCCATCTATTACCATTTATAGGTTTAGTCTGGTTGGGTAGTCTGGTTGGCACGACCGCTCTTTGGAGGAGGTGGTGGCAAAGTGCCAACTTAACTACATACAGTCAATAACTAATAAATTGCATGTGTTCATGGTTGGTTCCGACGAGTATGTATTTGAGTCCTATTTATGAAGTCAATTACAGTCTTAAACTCGGAATTCCATTTATGATACGATGTTGGCTTTTGATTAGGAGGCTATACTAGGAGTAGTATAGGCTCACTTCCCCATACTACGGAAAGTTACGACATCCGAATCAAGTGTTTGTGTCACTCTGATTCTTTTGTGATATACCGATAAGTCCCCAAACCACATGCGCACCTGTAATTGTAGATCCGATCGCACGAGAACAGGCTCGGCCTAGGAACGAGATCTTGTTGTTTGAGATATACCGTCAATTGGTCTGCATCGACCGTCAACCCTAATCTAAATCACCAGCTATAAACCTTTGGATATATTGCAGCAAACTTTAAGTTAAAAGCCAAAGTAGGAGGTAGAGGCGGAATAGGGAACGCCATAAGTTCCACCAATACTATGGGCCCCGGGGTGCATATGAAACGACATTGTGTGTGGGTTCTTGGAATAGGTATCGAACGGAATAGCAGGCAGTTCTTTCGCCATCACTTTTGAAACGTAGGGTGCTTTGCATGCAATGCGTATGCATAGATGAACTCCTCCCTCTGGCCTTTTATTTGTATGTAGGTAAGAATATGGCAAGGGACTTGGGTGTTCTGGATTATGGTATAGGATGATTCTATTTTCATCGAACACCAATGAAAGGTCGCGTGGCTCAATCGGCAGAGCATCGTGCTAATAACGCGAGGGTTGTGAGTTCGAGTCTCACCGTGACCACTACTTTTGCCATTTGCAAATCTTAGGCCATTCGGCGTCTGGTCTACCTTCTGGGGTAGGCAGCTCCGAGACTTAAGTTACTTAGCTATTTCTACTAGGAGAGCGGCTTGTGCCAACCAGACTACTATTTCTAAAAGGCAAATCCTTCCCAATTCGCGGACTCCAAAGTGGCATATACCAGACCCGTTAACGCTCGAAATACCATCACTTGGCCAGAGATCTAGCAACAGTTCATGTTCATGAGACCCAAATCCTAGTATCCATACTATGAGGACAGCCGCAGGTAATGGACCCGAGGACCTAGCATGTACACTAGGTACCCTTATATGGATACAGTGTGCGGTGCATGGTGTGGATACAGCTGGGTGACGGGAAAGGCAATGACTTGGCTCTCGGTATTGGCCACAACAGCTGGGCGGGCTTCAACATGCGCATGCCACCAAAAGGCTCGCCATGGCTACTACGCTATCATCACCCTTACTATTAACTGTGGCCTGGTCCCGACTTCGGCATAGGTTGCACTGAAATCAAATTCCTGACATACTAGGTTGAGGCGCATCGGCTAGCGTCTCCCGTGGGAGCATTTCGGTATGGGTTGGAGGCAGAGCCGCAGTGAGGTTGCCGGTGGAAGGGGCGGTAATGGGACCCAAGGCGAATAATCATCTATTACATTAGTCTGGTTGGCACCTATTACATATATATGATCTGACGTTCGTTCAGTCTTGAGCTCTTATATCAACGTGGTTACTCGGTAGGTATCTAAACGTAACTTATCAGAACCATCGATAGGATATAGAGACACCACAAGCAGCATGATTCCCCCAACTTCACAACATCCACCCCGGTCCATGGACTTCCTACGTATCATGCCCCCAAATACCCAACTTTACTATTGACAATTCCATATTGCCTCTATTCTATAGTGCTTCCCCAACTTGGGCACTATTCAGTCTACCCTACGTTTCCTCATTTTGATGACAATATTGAAGGGAGGGGTTGGGTTCTGCCACAAATACTGCGTCGGTGCCCTTTCCGTTGGCTGGACCTCATAACTCAACAAGCAATATTTGAGGAACATCTTGAGCTCAAACACTCCAAAGAATCGTCCAGGGCTATGCCATCACAAAATATTTCATGTTAGTAAGGACAGGTAAAAGGGACGAGTAGAAATAGGGTTATATGCACGGGGGCTGGAACACTGACCATGTGTGTTTTCCATGCCCGAAGGATAAATACTGATCCGCAGTTGTTACAGCAGCGAGCTTTCCTACACCTCCAGTTGTAGTGATATCCGTTGCTGCTTGGGCTGAAAGTTCTTGATAAGGCCGACAGTACCGGAATCCAATGAAGTCAAGCGCTTGCTCCCCGGTAGTATCATTGTCAAAATGCATATTGAGTGTTGGCACACCAACGACATCGCCATGGTTGACATGAAGTCCGTTTGCATACGTATATCCTTCCTTGGGCACCACCTTTCTCACCAAGCCCACTAGTCCACTAACATTCTTTCGAAGGGTCTCTCGAATGAAACTGTCCAACCCCACTAACTTGTTGAGCTTTCGTTTCGTCCAAACACCAGGCTCCCCTTCGCTCTCGCAGTCAACGGCTTCTACCTCTTCACGAAGTAGATCCCAGTAATTACGGCCAGTGAGTTGGTCAGTGTACGCAGCCATGTTCGCTACACAATTGGAAAAGGTCAAAGATGTGGTGTGGATTGCGGTAAAATTGACAACGAGGTAGCGGGTTGACACCTGGTATGACGAATCATGTGGAGGCCCTAGGTTTATAGCCTCAATTAAAAGATATTGAAGCAGATCGTCCTATATGTACGAGATATTAACTTAAAGGACTAAAACTGATGCAGGGGATTTTACACACAGGCTCTTCTACCGAATTACTTCCATCCTTAGAATTGCGCTCAATGATTGCTCTCCTCTCTTCAATAATCGGAGCCAATTTCTTTGCGGCAAAGGCTATTCGTCGACGATTTCGAAATGATACTAAAGGCTCAACCAGCCTAGATCCATCAGCACCTCGGGGCCCTTAAACAGGGGGAACCAAACTCACCAACGCATCTCTCGTGGAAATAATTGTACACCAAAGCTGGCCATGATAACCCCAACAGCAAAATCAATTGAATTCTTCAGGAAAGGCTTGTCTCGGCCTATAATATCCATTGGACACAATATTCAGTTAGTGTCCCTTTTGCTTAGCCGAACGTAATTGCCTTTCATACATATTACCGCTCCTCCAAATACCCTATTACTAGTCCTTGAGACAATTTTCATGGTCTCCTCGAATATCGGCATTTCCACCCACCCCTCGGCGTCTTTTTTTTGCATCCAAGGCTGCTCCCACTCCTCCTTGAAAGACATCTCAAGCTCGTCCACAATAGGATCCAACAATCTCGCCAAACTTGCCGTCAATTTTTGCCTGATAATCGGTATATGATATGTATGAGTGAAAATCTCTCTCCCGCCAATGGCCAGTTCCCCAAGGTTTTCCTGAAACGCCATAATCTGTGATAGCACATGTTCCGGAGCTGATTTATGCTCAGAGATCAACTGCTGCGGGATAATATGAATATATTGACTCAATACCCATGGGGCCACAAATGCAGTTGGGTTCTTTTGTTTATGGTATCGGAGGTATCCATCAGCGATTATTTTGTTGTATTGACGGAAGGAGGCAGGTATTGCTCGAATCCGGCCAAAAAGTCCAGGCGGAATTCCCACAACTGGGAGCTTTGATGGATTGGGGTCGTAGCGGTATAATGAGAAGGTGACCTTGAGGGCGCAAAGGATAATCAGGATACCTGCGAGTTCAGCAGGACTCAGTCCTGAGAGGATGGAGCTCGTGAGGATGACCATGTTTGCTGGTGTAGTGGACAATATACCGGAACCAGTTCCGACAAACGTGCTCCAATGAATGATGTCGCGGCTATGGATTGGAAGGGGAAAGGAAGAAGTCGCAGCTTCCCAGAGCCCGGGCAAAGTTATATATATATCCACGAGAGATTTCAGCTAATGTTATTGCTAACGCCCCTCAGCAAGAGGGAGGGTGCGTGCATATGGACAGCCATCTGGGAGATTAAGCGGCATGTTTGAAAAAAAAACAAGGGTACAAATAGTCGACACGGCGATCAATCTTCGACATGGTGGAAGGTTACCGATTTCACGATCACATTGTCAATTGTACGTTGTAGGCCTCCGGACCGATTCCTCACCGAGCCAGAGGCCGTAGCTGACCTACTCTGGCTGTCAACTCGGCCACTAGCCCCGACATGGCTGTATACGAAAGGGCCTCACAAAATCTAGTGACGGTGAGGAAACGGTTTATGGATTAGTCGGATTTGCTTCCTAAAAGGAAAACTGAGTAATTGCAGATGGATGCTTCAAATTCATGAAGCAATTGACTTGCAATTGGTGAGAAGCTTTCTAGTGGCACCAAGCTTTGGACTGTCCCTTGTCCCTGTAGTCGTTGCAGTACCCCAGGAACCAATAATATAGGCCCCATTTGCTAATGCTCTAGGATATCGATGACCTGAATTGACGTCTCTGTATTTTAGCCACTGCACTGGAGCCTAAGGGGAATCGCGCCCTACTGCAGATCTCGTGATGATCCCATCATCATCCGGAGCTAAACCATTTCCGACCTCAGACCTGGAGGTCTGTTTGGGTTCAGAGAGCAGCAACTTAATATCAGAGCCTATGTGCTCAGTGGTTTACCATGCGGATGTAGGGAATATTCTAATTAATACCGCATAATCTGAGAATGAAGACCCCACTATAACAACGGATTTTGTATGGAGAGAGAGACCGGGGGCCCTCATTCTCAGATTATGTGGTATTATTCCAACGACGAAGTCTTGCGTTTCCGTGCACGGTACCCTTGTAGGGACTTCAAGTTACAGACCGTATATCCTCTAGCGCTTTGATGGAACCTAGGTAGGTACGGTAGTATCAACTTCGCACCTCTGGGGTCAACGTTTCACCATTGAGTACATCCTCGGCAAAGTTCATCAGATCCTAGCATTAGATTAATGCGGGTAGGGCAATTCTGAAAGGTTATCAATCAAATAAACGAACGTTTTCCGAAACGACAGTGCTATCATAGGATACGGATTTTGAGTATGTGGCTGATTGATAAAATGCACTCCGCCATGCGGAAGCACATGCATGTGAGCGAAACCAATGGGCGGTCCAATGTTTCATTCACCTTCTGCATGTCTTACATAGATAGGATCAGCAGCTGAAGTCACCACTACTTCAAAGACTAGAGAAATCCTATATTGAGATTGGACGAACACTTTGAAGGGTGGTAAGCAGAGGCTCAAAACTACCTAACTTGATTCATTTGCTGTCAATCCACTTATTCTCCCGGTAAGCTTGTCTACACCTCTCATCGTTGTCATCTTGGTCCAGATATCAATACTAGTAATAGCTAACTGACATGAGCCGCTTCGGGGAAGGCCCAAGAAGCAAATGACTTTTTCTCAACCTTTCTATTATTAAAGCCTCTTCCCCGGTGAGCCAAGGCCTATGACTGGTCGGCCTTGATGATATCCGCCGCCTGCAGAGTGTTAGCTAGCTAAACGCAACATTCAACTTGACAACCTACCTTCTCCGCAACGGCGTATACAGTTGCTTGCAAATGTGTTGCCGGAATCAGTGGTTGAATAGATGCATCGACAATCCTCAAATTTGTAGTCCCATACACCTTCAACCTATTATCGACCACGCCACCCCATTCCCTTTTCATCATTGATGCTGTCCCACTTGGATGGAACATTGTGGTCACCGTATTCTCCAAATATGTTCTCAGCTCGCCACCAGTTTGAACCAAGGGGCCGGGAGTCAATTCTGTTGGCTGTAGGATCTGAATGGCCTCGGTTGCAATAACTTTCCTGCAAAACTTCAGAGCCTCTACATATACATCCAAGTCCACGGGATTAGATCCTGTTCTGAAATCAATGATGGGTGCTGCAAATGGGTCTGTGGAATTGATTTCGATATAGCCCCGGCTAAATAAATGCTGCAAGGAGACGGAAAGAGGTGTCTGGAACCGTCTATTGGCGCCGCTGAGGAAAATGAACTCCATTATAGCAATCTTGGGGGTTGACAATGCAGCGAGGAGTACCCTTCGCTGAGCTTTGTGCCCGGCAATAACCCTGGCATCAAGCCCTGGACGAAGGTAAGCATCGGGTGGCTGTGCCGCATATGCAGCTAGAAGCTCCGCTGAGCGATTGCTGAAAGTACTAAATGGCAGGAAAGCTACAGAATTGGGTGAACCAGCAGTCCATGGTCCTTGACGGGAAGCGTAAAAGAGTGCTTTCATCTCAGCATCGTATGTTGCATTTTTCTCCATATCAATAGGGGAGTGTTCGACGTTTGCCACTAGCAAACAGGTCAGTGTCAGAAAAATTCAAATGCCTTGATGATACTTACGGTTGAGGTTTAATGACGCAACTAGGAACCCCAAGCCACTTTGATTAGCCTTGTACGACTGAGCGAAGTAGAGACAACTCATAAGAGTGGTCTTGATAATTTTGTCCCACTCCAGGTAAGTCAATCAACATCGGAAGTCCAAGCCTCTTCAAAAGTGCCTTCTCTCCAATCCCGGAAAGCTGTAATATTTGAGGAGTGTGAACTGCACCAGCGGCCAGAATAACCTCACAGTTCGCAAGCACAGTTTTTCGGCTTGCTTCCTTGCTTTCTGCAAACTTTGGAACACAGCGAACTTAGTTAAATATTCATGAATCATCGAGGGGCAGGTCTAGAGCAACATACCTCAACACCAATCACCTGGATTCCCTTTGAATTCTTCTTCGTAAGCAACCTTGTGGCATGTCGAGATGTGATAGCATGAAGGTTCATCCGAGGCTGTACAAGGTCATAATATCGACGAGCGTATGACCGAGTCTGTGTAGTGGGTTCAATACTATTCGGGGACCAGAAGTGATTGAGAGCACTTCCTCCCATATCCTTCGACGTGGGGATGCCCATGTTGTTCAGTGCAGTTTGAAAATTTTCTATGTACAGGCAGTACATTCGTCAGCTCCACACAGTTATTCAGTAAAATCATAGTCTCACTATTTTGTGGATATATGAAGTTGGGAAAGCCCGAGTTGATGTATCCATCGAATCCGTGAACGCTTGGATCCCATGTAATGCCAAACTCCTCCACTTGCTGTGCACTCGGGATAGTGAAGTTTTCACTCTAAAATGCAGAAGCCATCCTTAGTATAGCCTCTGTTTGTTCAGAGGGCACTCAAGGTAAGCCAACCAACCTTTTTGAAGTATGGTAGTAGGCCTTTAAAACCCCAGCCTTTGTTTCCCAAAGCTTCCCATAAACCATAATCGGCCGGTGATCCTCGATCGAACATCATTCCGTTCAGCGCTGATGACCCACCAAAAATCTTTCCAATAGGTAGGTTTTGCACGCGACCTCTAAGGTGTGTTTGGGGAACTGTTGTGACGTTCCAGTCATATTTAGATCCCATAGTACCCCCAAGATAACGCTGAAGGAGGATGAAATCCTCATGTTGGTCTCTATGTCAAGAAGCCGGGCTGTTAGCCAGTGCTTTCCAATATCAATAGATACATGGTCGAGGCTTAATTGACCTCCCAGCACAGTGTCACGGTGTACACTTACACTAAGCCTGCTTCGATTACAAGAACCGTCTCTGCAACTCAGTCAGCACCCCACTCTATCCTCTGTACGGTCAGAAAGCGCGGCTATTCAACAACCATAACCTGGGGCGAGATCATGCTCCTCACTAGGTAAAAAACGCTACTACACTCACTTTTGGGGTTCTCGGACAGCCTGTTCGCTACCGCTAAACCACTAGTTCCACCGCCGACAATAACGTAATCGTAGGTTCCCAGAAGCTGTTCATCCCTCTCTTTTAGTTCGCCCAAAAAAGGTATTGCTAAAACGACAGTGCCCACATAGAGCAACAGTACCAGCTTGCTGAGATGCATGCTGGCAACACGACGTGTGTGTGTAAACATAGTATAACAAACCCCAATCGTACTAAAAATTGGTAGGCAAGATGGCCGTCTATGCGGTATGATCTGAGATTTTGTCCCCTCAATCAATAGGGATGCTGGTACTAAAATATTGCTATTTACCAGGGCGGGAGACTCTAATATATATGTAGGTCAACGAACAGCTTTGGAAATTGCAACACAGATAATATATAAGCAGTGGGGGCTAACACCCCGTCCACGCAACTGCCGTGGCCAGCCCTAATCCCACATCTCGGTGGTAATAACTAGATGCAGTTTGCGCAAAAGGGGAGAGATGCCTGCCAGACTAGCAACAGACGTGTCTCAGGTCAACACACTAGCGTGAATGATGTACAAAACATAAGGTTGCATAAACCTCCCAAAATGAAGCTTGAGGGCCACCAAATTGTAGAGCAGGGCTTGACATTAGGGGGATTATATCGGCACTCGTTGAGGGCTATTAAGCCTGAAATATAGGTTCTATTGAGAGGTATACGAAGGGCCCTTATTGCATATTCATGCATGTCTCATGCATGCCTGAGATGCGTAGTAACTTTCCTCACGCACTGTACATATTTACAAGATGGGACGGTGCGAGCAGGCAACAAATTAAATTATGAGTAACAAGTTGCTATTCATTATAAAGAACTAGTCTTGTGCCTAAAGAACAGGGATAGCATAAGTGCCTATGACTGGTGATGGATAATGTGGATGGGCTTTCACTTCTCCATACAGGAGGGGCTCGGGTCTCCAGGTTGTGATATCCAGTATCATCGGGTGGTCGGGCCCCATCCCTGCATAATGACGTTAAAAAATGGGGGAATTTCTTATTCCTATGATTAATATGCTGCGAGACACGTAAGGTCTCGAGCTTAATATCAACTTTAACCTGTGAAGAGCTTATATATAATGTGTATGTTGATCCGCATAACCCTTCTCTCCTTACATATGCCAACTTAACAAGGACATTAAAAATAAAAGAAGAAAACGCGAGCAAAAAAATAGTCACATTTTTTCAGCTAAGGCCTTGTGTGGAACGTTGAGCCTACAATTAAACATCCTCAACCTACTAGGCATACTATTAGCAAGATTCACTCCATGAAAGAAATGGTTCATCAAATACCTCCAAGCTAATTTTCCCATCTCTGATAACCACAGTATACAGCTCGTCAGTCTTTGGATCATATTCTAGTTCAACCTCTGATTGTGGAAAGTCGAACAACGGGCGCTTGATGTGCTTGTAGAAACGAGATTCACGAGGGGTAGTATGGGGGGAAGCTGGGGCGGCGGCCGTAATAATATTGTCGATAAATAAAAGGACCCAACCTTCATCCTCTGGCAGCAGATACACACGTGACCTATTGAGTTTCCGTTGTGGGTCCAGCCTAAAAAACTGGAACATGTTTAAATCCCGTAGACTGTTATGTTGGGTTTTCCTGCGCTAACACATTGCTGCTGTAAGGCGACTACAAAATGATAATCAGCAATGGCCTTGGGAAATTAATCATAATACAGATCCGCGTGTACCTTGATATGAGACTGTCTGGCCCACAGAACTAGAAAATGTATCATCACCCTTGGCTTCTACAGCGATGAAAGCAGAAGAAAGCCTCGGGTCGTTAGTACTATAACCGACAACATAATCTGCCCGGCCTGATACAACTGTCTGACCATCTGTTGAGACGGCTTGAATCGAATGCTCAGTCACGATTTGCATAGGAAATAGAGGTGTCTCATGACCCTTCCCAGCATTGTTGTCACAAAAGAGCTTAAGACGATCCCACAAGATTAGATCGATAATGGTTCGAGCAAATGGCTCAGTGCGATCAGGTCTGAAAGGAACTCGGTCAAGTAGCAGATATACCGTTTCTCCTGCGGGAATAATTAAAAATTGACGAATCTCCAACTAAGGGTAGGGCTAGCAGGGATACCAACCGATACAGGCGGTATGGAAACTGGTGCTATCAGAATCGTCTCCAGGAACTGACCAAATATTCCCTGCGGGCTGGCTGATAGTCGACAGATAGAAGACTGCATACTTGCATAAATGACAGTCTCCCAGCTTGCACAGATTTGAGTGGCTCGGTCGTTTTGGGATTAGTGACTGAAACACTCGAGCCCTGTCTCCCGAATGCTCTCTTAGCAAGAGTCGTACATGAGTTGTGAGGTGGAGAGTACAGACCTCACCTGTTCGGAGAACTTTAACTGCACGGCTTCTGGGTACAGATGGCTCTCGTTACAAGCATATCCTCCGGACCCGGGGAGGTATGCTTATAACCAATATATGCTTATATTTAGAGAACATTCTAACTAGGTAGGAAAGCCTGCGGAATGACACAAGAAATACCAGATATGCATACAAATACGCAAGAGACATCAGGAAAGAGAAGAAGACGTTCCGGAAGGACCTAAAAAATCTGTAATCCTGCGCTGGACATGCTGACGCCTGCGTTCTACCTCAAGAAGTTCGATCCTTTTTTTCTCACGCTTGAGGGCATCTTGTAGCTCCGTAGTATTGGGCGTGGGGTCACCTTGCAGTGAGAAGAGAAGTAATCCTGCAATGTAAGAGAGAGCTGCATGGCTTGATGTATCGCCATGTTGAACTTGGGTTCTGTTCCGCATATGTTCTAATCGCCTGTCGCTCTGCCTCTGACCATGGCTGACGGTGCGGAACATTTGAAGAACTCTGTGCAGAAGCCATAGAAATGTAGAATATATTGCATATGTATTATATGGTATTCGTAACTTCCTCTGGCTGAGGAACCAGACTATGGCTGAGGTAGAGCTGTGCGGGTTATTTCTAATCGATAAGCCTCTACTTGTGGTTTAGCGCTTCTCTAGTTATAAGCATATGTATGGTGACTAAGCAGAAATCATAAAAATATTTTTGTAATCAAAATATGCTTATTTAGTATGTGGAACAGGAGGAGGTATGCTTCTAACCAATATATGCTTGTATCTGGTATGTTTGTAACGAGAGCCATCTGTATGTACTCCAGTGCATCTCTGAGGTCATTTTGAGAGATCTCGACCACTCCAGTTTCCTTATTGAGATTACTGGAGATCGTGAGAAGAGTCTGAATGCCTTCATCTGCGATATCGATATACTTGCGTTTTGCATGGGTATCAGTAGGGCCAGGAGGGGGTGGCTGTGGGTACCAGAAGTCATCGTACTGTGCGCGTGAGAGTTATAGAGCCGTAGCCAATTATGGTCTGGCCACAAGACACTATTGTTGCACGACACACATGACAGATCTTCTAGTGCAAATTATTTGACCAGACTAATATGTCACGCCACTAAGAAGTAAAAAACAAGTGAATTATGAGGCCAATGCCACGACGGACAAGGGTTATAGTTTTCAATACCACAACGTTTACCGTACAATGTTCAATACCACAACCTTTACGGTGCTAAGTCTTTAGCGCACAAGTATGCAAGATGACAGCGACAGCATGCACATGCGACATATGAGGATTACGACAAGTGGGTGCATTATGACCAATTCCTTGACATGTAGAACACCGTTGCTGGATAATAGCTTCCCCTACCTACGCATCCCTAGCTCTTTGAGGCCCTCGCTGTCCCCTTGCATCACATCGGTACCTTTCCTTACGAGGACATTTCGTTGGTATACTTGTCAAATATGCTTGTATCTCAGGGTCATTTGGTGCCGGTGGAGGAGCAAAGACAATAGGTCGCATATTGTCTGCATAGGTTTGGCGCCATGTATTGACTGATCGGTCATCGGGAATATACTGTTGTGGGTTTCGATGAATATCTAGGATGCAGGCGAGGTGCATGTCCTGTCATGTAAATTCACAAAATGCCGGAGCCCTAGGTAGTTGCCGTCCTTCTGTGACTCGTCCTTCAGAAATAGAAGCCATCTCCACCTGATGCATCCCGGCATATTGCCGGCCCTATTCTGCCTAGTGGATGCTGTACGCTAAATGTGCTTGTAATAATTGGTGACTACCACTAGTATATGTACACACGTCCATACATATATACGTTCTAGGTGAAATGTACCTTCATTGACCACATATCTGTACTGCTGCCACCAAAAGTTATTGCTCTCGCTAGACCTGCAGATCTTGGCACCAAGTCACTGTATCAAAAATTACCATTACCGAATCCTTCCAAATAAACATATGTATATTGTTGTAAGGTTAAAGGTAGCATGCAGATGCGCCTGCGTTAAACGCGGGAGTCTCTTCATGCGGCACTGGCGCTACCCTATCTCGGGCCAAGCTGGAGTTCCTAGGCACTCAGTAAGCACCAGGTCACTAGAAGGCTTGGTCCGCGTTCTGTATCCACCCGAGATCGATAACCTGAATACATACTTTGAAAGGAAAGGCCAACGTGGAGTATGAATTTGAAGCTAGCCACCATTATACCTAAAGCGAGACCCATTACCATTCTTTTGTAGGTGTGTGGTATCCCTGTGAGCAGTTGGGCTCTGGTGCATGGGGACAGTGCACTTTTCCATTTCCTTCCAAGTCGAATGAAACGATGCCCACATCGATGGCCATGATACTGTGCCTGATTTAATATTAGGAGATGGTATACATATTATTTATTTCTGTCATTTTTAAATTAATTCATTAATCGAGATCATAGGCCAAGACCGTACAGATACAGTGAAGATACCCAGCTGGGGGACACTGGTGATGTGGGGCGGAGGACTACGCAAATGAGCTAGTGAGCACCGCAGATAGGTACCAATTTGGGAGGTACTACGGAGGCTCACAAAAGTCTTTGCACCTTCCTATTTGGGAATTTCAGGCTTGGCAGCATATGCGGGTCAATGCAAGTTATCCCTCGGCCCGGTGAGACACCCATCGTGCATGAAGCCTCGCACGGATTATTCTACGGAGGTCCACACCAAAAGTCTTTTCCGCCTTCCTATTTGGGAAGAGTGCATATGAAAATATATGCAGTTATAAACTTGGCATATGCAAAGCCTATACAGCGCATCGGTCGGGCATTTTTT
>Ga0307511_10001735_pt1 | contig 22959 bp, 33 predicted proteins | sample 13_EM_MG_FD_200266 | JGI IMG/M metagenome (GOLD analysis project Ga0307511, IMG submission 200266) | Populus trichocarpa ectomycorrhiza microbial communities from riparian zone in the Pacific Northwest, United States - 13_EM | ecosystem: Host-associated > Plants > Roots > Unclassified | place... | reverse complement strand
TGACCGCTACTAAATATCCGTTGCAAGTGACGGGACCTACCAGGGTTTGGTATTGAATGGCTAGAGTGCTCGGCGTCTGTGGGACTCATTGGCATGGGGAACGGTGGACATTCTAACAACGGAGGTATTCAGCCCAATGGTTCACTATGTAACGCCGGACATACCTTCAGTCGGAGTCTCTGAAGAGGCCGTTTGGAATACACCATCTGTAGGTGGGTAAGCACGTGAACACGTTTGAACACGTGGGCTATTACCGTGAGCGTGCGTCGCGGACACAGGTGTGCTCTCGTAGCTGCGGGCATGAAGCGATCCCGAAGGGGGGTAGATCCGCCCTCGTGCAGGTTCATCACAGAGGTGCTGAAAAATCTCATTGATCTGTGGGCGTTTGAAGTCATCCTTGTTCCAACACCTAGTAAGGAGCTGCCAGAGCCCATCCGATATGCCTGACTCGCTGGCGACCGGTCGCTGGGGGCGAACACCTTGGAGGACCTGGAACGAAATCTCCGCGTCCCGGAGGGGATTGAAAGGAGTCGATCCTGTCAACACCTAGGTTCTGCACTTCAGCGTTCGGTCAGACGCTTTAGAAGGTAGAGACGCACCTGTAGAATCACCATTCCAAATGCGTACGCGTCCGCTTCCTTCGACACCCGACTGCTAGTTTTTTTGAACATCCCCGGGGACAGTAATTCCGGGGCCATGAATGGTGTCGTTCCTCCGCACAGCGCTGAAGTAATCTCCGGTCCAGTATCATCATCATAGACGATTGCCATGAACCCAAAATCGGCGAGACAAGCGCGGACGGGATTATCGGAGGTGATGAGAATATTTGCCTACGAATCAAAGTGTGGTGAGCGGGTTAAGCAATGGTATCTTTTGTGGGTTCGCCATACACCCTTAAGGTCCCCGTGAACGAGATTCACGCCATGAAGATATCGCACCCCCTTCGCACAGTCGATGAGCTACACGGTCCATCAGCTTCTATCTGCCATCATGAGAAACTTTTCCGTACCAATTTGATGCGCTGACAGTCATTCCATTTGATATACTCTGCGATATTGCCGTTTGGCATCCACTCAGACACCATGGTAAGCCTTGCGTCGGGTGTGTCGTCCCAGGGGCAGACGCCAACGAGTCCCAGAATGTTTGGGTGGTTCAACGATTTCCATAATACCACCTCTTTGCAGAACCTTCGCTAAAACGACGAACGGATGTCACTAGGGTGTCCGATCGGAGGGGAGACGTCAGATCATACCTTACGCCTTAAGCGCACCGCATCTTCGGCCAGGGTGCTTCCTCTGATGGATTTGAAAGCCACTTCTTTGCCGTTATACATCCCCTTCCACACATCTGCGAACCCCCCTGCCGCACTGTACGGATCGGTAGGGTTGAACTCGACCTGGAGGACGCAGGACTTTGGTAATGTCTCTAGGCAGGCACACAGCTGTCGTAGGGTCCATAATACACATCCTTTGTTCAGATTTGGGGGGATTTCACGAGATTTCAGGGTCTGGAAAAACACGCTTTCAGCCTCGTGTGAAACAGCCGGAACATAGAGAGATAGTTACCCAGTCAAATAAATCAATCAACACCGATGCGTTCTCCCCCACTTGTTTCGAGAGGAACTTTCTACCCTCCGCCGTGGCCAGAAGCGGATTGAGGAGGCTGATACATGCGGAAGGATGTTCGCGAGCCCGGCTCGGTGTTATTTCGGAGATGACACGTTGCATCTCATCCACGTTCATGGTCGTCATCCGCGATCCAGTGGTCGGTACCATCGTCAATAGATCGGAAGGCGTAAAACGAAAATCGTCAGTGGGCTGACCGCCGGGGTCAGTCTCGGGAGAAGTTGAACAGAGAGCCAGAAGGAGAAGGATAGGTGACGAAAGCCCTCAGTTCGGTATAAAAAGGAAGGGCAGCAGGAAACCATGCCCCGTGAAGTGACCGAGTTTACGACATGCCGGAAACATATGAGAGAGTGAGGATCCCCCGCAGCGTCCTCATTGCCAATGACGAGTCCGACGCTGTTCCGTCAGATTGGCGGAGTGCACCCCAGAGTGAAAATGGGCATGACGACGGCTGAACATGAGCGTTTGAAAGGTCGTGATGTTCCAGGATCTATATCGCCAGGGGACTGCCGGCCAGTCCGCTCCCACGAAAATGAAATCGCTTAGGACGATAGGGGATCCCATCTTATACATTACAAGCGCTTTGAAGCCCTCCCAATATTGAACGTACGTAATATCGACAGGCAGGCCCAACCACACCGGCGCGCTTGGACCCGGCAGTTTAATGAAAGCGCCCGAATGGAACGGCTCCGAGGCGCTTGGAAAGGCATGAAGTAGGCTCATGAAACGTATCGCCTGTACGCGATTGCATGAAATCTGATCCCAGATTTTCCTTATGATACGTACTGCAGATAATACATAGGGATGAGGAGCCACAACCGTGAGTCTTAAACATCAGATGTAACGCCTGAACTTCTCCTCCAGAATGTCAGCGCGCTCATCCCGAGGACGAAATTCCCAACTCCGATCATTGCCGATCCAGCTCCAAGCAGGGTCAACATCGAGAGGACGTATCCGAGGATCCTGTCGAGTATCCTGCCAATGACGGATTTCAGAGAGGCATATGGTACGACGACGGGTTTGAAGTCTGCAGGGAGTTTGAGAATTGGAATCTCAACCTCGCCCCCTTCGGATGTGGGGGGAGGAGGCGGAAGGAGAAGAAGAGAGACGACAGGTTTCTATAACACCCAGTTCAGGTCAGGTGTGGCACGTGATGGAGTGGAAAAGGCCTACGTGATCAGACGTGGTGTATCCCGGAACGGATGTATACAACAGGTTTGTGATGTTCGACTTTTCTGGGGTCTCTGGATCGTCGGAATACGTAGTGTATAAGACCCTGTCTGTCCAGGATGGTGTCCTATGGGAGCTGTCGCAGCGGAGATCAGCAGCGCGTCGAAATACGCGAGGTTCGAGACTACCTGTATTTGTCGACTTCACCAATACAGTACTTATATGTGCACTGTAAAAGCCAAGCGTGGATGGGTCGCGGATGATCGCCGAGGGGACAATCGCCATGGACAAACCTTAAACTTCCAGAAGTCACCTTCTCTCAGCCCCACAAACACGCTACCTTTCTTCTGCTCCACCCTCAGTTGGTCGTACTCCTTCAGCTCCTCTCGTTTACTCTCACTACCGAGTGCCGAGACCAAGGCATCGTGGTTATCTGGTCCGCGTAAGGGGTGCGTTTCCGGGAGATCGAGGCGGAAGTTGAGGTCGCCAAAGAAAAAGAGGTGAGAGGTATCGTAAATGGTAGTTGGCGCGGTCGAGGGTTTTTGGGAAGAGGAGGAGGGGATGGGGAGGGGAGGAAACACGAGCGAGCCCACTATGCGCTTGTAGTCGGCGATCCGTTGGGGCAGCTTGGGCTCGTGGGGCGTGAGATGGGCACAGGCGAATCTATTCAGAAAACAGCATAAGCATCGCTCTTGGGTAACGGCGCGGAGCAAACTCACGTTAACGTTTCACCCAACCCACCATCCTCGCCAGCAAGTCTGAACCTCACGCCGACCGCGCCCTTATTACCAAGGTACGCAGGTCCACAGCCCGTCCACGAAGTCTGCACGTCTGCGACTCGAGGAAATCGCTCATCCAGGATGTAAATCAATAGAGCGACGCTAACATGTACGACCTTGGCGACGAGGGAGTATTTCTCTTTGTTCGGAGCGTTGGCTTCGATCTGAGAGAGGATGAGAGAGTTGCGGTTCTCGATTACGCTTTTGGAGAGGCCGGCGACTGGGAAATGAGCGTATCTCAATCGCAGTTCACGATGCACGAGGATGTGATGACCAACTTACAACCAAGGTGCAGAGGTAAAAGCTCTTGGAAACCTACGGCTACGACATCCGGGGCTCGAGGCTCCTTCGCGAGGAAGCTGGAAACTTGAAGTGTCGGAGATAACCAGTCGACCAGGTCTTGTGGTACGCCAGAATCTCCCTGCAAGTTGGTATTGTACGACGCAGTCTGTACGAGTAGCCGGTCTTTGGATATAACTCTTGCATTTCTCGCCATGGCGTTGGTCTAGGTCTGCGTGAGGAGCAAGAGGGATGAACGTGGAGAGGGCCCAACGGCGTCATTGATGTCTGGAATGGGGACGGAACAGGGGTGGTGTCTCAAATCAAAAAACGTGCGGAGAAAAATAGCCGAAAAATTAAGCAGTATATTTATTCTCTAGGTGTAAACGGGCTGGTGACACGGTCTGAGGGTGCCTCGATAATCGTGGGGAGAGTCTTCGCGAGCTCAGCAGTGCCAGCGGGGAACGGTAGATCCGTCACACCCTTGGGAAGCACCTTCTCGTACAGACCCTTGGCCTGGTTTGCCCTTGCTAACGACTGTAGCCTCTTTTTGGCGTCACGGACCAAGACGTGCGCGTCATCAACACCTGGAACGCAACCTTTCACGAAGATAAGGTCGAGAGAAGTATCGACACGGATGACGCGAAGGTTTTGAGTGGTTGTCGTATCTCCACCCATTCGCCCAGCCATCTTTTTACCGGGCCAAATCCTACCTGGGTCCTATTTCCAGAGTCAGTGAAAGTCCGAGCTCGAAAATAAAGAAAACTTACCTGGTGACCACCGGTCGAACCGATTGAACGGTGAGAGACGGAAACACCATGACTGGCCCGCAGACCCTTGAAATTCCACCTCTTCATACCACCTTGGAAACCCTTACCTATCCTAGTCGGCTGTCAGTGGTTGTGATTCGAGTGACCATAAGCCCTAGCTTACGATTTAGCGATTACATCCACATGTTGGCCGGGAACAAAGTGAATAGCAGAGAGCGTAGTTCCTGGTGTCGTCAATGAAATGAGTCCAGAGCCAGAGCCTTGAGCATGCTCATCTCACCAATCGGTACGTGAGCGTCCGGAGTGATGGGGAACTCTTTCACAATACGCTTGGGATGCACCTTCGCCTTCCTGAAATGACCTCTCATTTGAGCCGTAGTTGTCTTTTGAGGCCGGTCGGAAGCAGCGACTTGGACGGCATGATATTCTGTCTTATCAGGTCGGACGGTTTCAATATTCGCTGTGACTTGGCAATTCTCCAACTGTAACAAAAACACGCTCGGACCTGGGGAAATTACGCATGAAAAGGTGAAACGCACCTGCAGAACAGTCACAGGAACCCTGACTCCGTTGTCATCGTACATGCTCGTCATCCCGCGTTTCCGGGCAATGAGACCCGTACGTATCGAACTTGGTGTCCATTTCGGGCCGGCGTTCGTAGTTGGCGTGGCCAATTTCGCGACGGTCGAGCTGAAGTATCTAACGCTGGCCGACGGAGACAGGCTCCATAGTCGGAACATTGGAAGGAATGGTGGAAGGTCGGAAAGAGTGTGTGGGGGATGTTCCGATCGCGCCTACCACACCTCAACGGAAGACAGTCATGTCCGCCTCCGCGTCGACCTCCGACGCGACAACACCGGTTGGAAATGTCGTTCTGCACATCTGGCCCGCAGACTTCGGCCTGCCGTCAATAGAACCGACGTGTCTTGCCGCTGTGCTTTACCTACAGCTGGTCATTCCAGGTAAATTTACCGTCGAGGAATCAACCACCCCAGACTATTCTCCTAATGGTACGTGGAGACCAGGTCGATCCTATTCGCCTCGCACTGACGAATCACATATAGGGCAGCTGCCATATCTCACTCATGACCTCGTAACGATTTCATCCCTCCCCGGAATCATGACATACGTCTCTGGGCTTCCGGGTTCTTCAAAATTAGGCAGTCACGCCTCACCTAAGGAAGACGCTCAGCGTACCGCGTGGAAAGCACATGCAGCCTCGACCCTTGGTGACCTCGTGGTAGGTGTGAGCCTGTTCCATCCCCCGACACGATTTAATATCCTTTCAGGCATATTCATTCTATTCGTCCACCAATTATTGGAAACTCATCCGACCAACGCTCGCAAGGATGATGCCCGTTCCACAACGATATTATGTGCCAAACCGTATCAGGGAATTGCACAAACCCCGGCTGGAAGCCGTGGGACTCTGGCCCGCTGAGTCCGAAACGCCGTCTGAAAAGCCCAAGCTAGGTGCTTCGCTGTTAGGCAAGCCCCCACCAAAGAAAGACCCCAAGGACATCGCGAGGGACGTTTTCGCTCTCGAACAGGTGCGCTTCGGTTATCCTCCATTACCACACGCTCAGAGTTGCCCCAGACACTTGAGAAGGCAAGGGCTTGTCTAGACACCTATGCGAAACTCCTCAATGATCGCATGTTCTTCTATCACGAGAAGTGCGCTCCCTTCTTTTCGCTTTTCGCCTTCCATGTAACCCGTTCCGCATAGACCATCAACACTAGACGTAACCGTAGCGGCACACACCCTACTCCTCCTTTCTCCTCCACTCCCAGACCCCATTCTCAAAGACCTCATAATTGAATCCTACCCGTCCCTCGCAGTACATGCCCGCCTGGTACTCTCACGAGCTTTCCCCGATCCCGCCATCTCCCCACTGACCTACCACAAATCCGCCGCGAACACATGGTCGGCACTTATCCCAACTTTCGGTTCCAACACGCCCAAAGCAGAACCCAGCGAAGTGGAGAAGGAATTCGCGAACATGAGATGGGCATGGATTGGGCTGGCGATTGTGTCGGTAATTGGGTATTTGTGGCTGAATCCTTTGTTCGAGTTTGTGGATGGGGAAGAAGAGGACCGGGTGGAGTCAGAGAAGGATGGTGAAGTGGTGAACTTGGAAGAAGATGAGGAATCGGACGAAGAGGAGGTGCTGGCGGATACGGGAGCTGAAGACGATGGCGCAACCGAGGCGTAGGCGACTCAAGGTACACACAACTTGACAATGAGGCGACTTTTCATACAATCCGGACCTCGGCCCACGCACCAGAAAAGTCGTTCCAGAGGATACATGGCTACCCCGGCGATGAGGGTACCACAAAATGGACTTCATCGAAGGAGTGTGTGTGATCTGTGGAAAATCGCAAGGTATAAGAGATCAAGGTGTTGGTTCGGATGTCCCACCAGGGAAAATGCACCCACCAGACCCCAAGGCTTGTGACGAAATGCCGCTCAAATTCGTCCGATATTTAAAAACGGGCAAAGTGAGTCCGACGAAGTGGTCAAGGAGAGTATGGCCATTGCAATCCACGACCACAAAGCGCCTATGTAAAATCGCGGTTGGGTGATGAGAAGAGCGGATCACAAAAACGATAGGGCGAGTCGGGGACTCACACGAACATGGACGTCAGACAAGCTTGTTTCGAGATGAAAAACGACAGTCAGGGTTGAAATAGGAGCTGGTCGGGAGTATAGGACATGCCTGGCCAACACCAACGGACCGGATGGAGTGGATCATGTACTTCGGCGCGAGTGTTGGAAAGAAAACCAAATGTGGACTGCGAAGACTGAGAGTAGCAGGGGAGAGCGGGGGCAGTTAGGAGATCTCTTGGAGCATTCCTGGCTAGTTTTATAGGATCTGGCGGTGACAAGAGTATACCGAGGGTGCTGTATATCCTGTGAATCTGGGGGAGGATCTCGAGCACCGACCAGTAGAAATGTCACGAGTGAGGAATTTCTAACCTCCCATATCCCCCCAGCTAGCTGGTTTGTTTAACCCTAAGGCTCGTGGAATCACTCTCCCCATACCAATCGTGGTTTCCAACATGGACCAAAGGTCATAAGCGGACCCACGCGGCCAGACGGAGGCAAACACCAGGAGATAGAAAATCGCGCATGGCATCATATTCCGCCTAGCGGCAAACACACAATCAGTGAGGCGAGCACTAGCAACGTCCCTTCGTGGGCTTGCCACAGTGTAGAATCTGGTTCCGACGGTCCAGAGGAGAAGTTTGGAAGGCTGCTCAGGCCGTGCTTTTGCAGAGGCTCAGTATGCGTAGGTCTTCGAGTCGACGATCGTCAAACATCTCGTCTAATCTTCTTTGGTGTCAGCGGAAGTGGGGAACCACGGTGTGGTCTCAGCTAGTGGATACGCGCATTGACTTTATCGGTGTTGGGAAAGGGGCGGGGGATCCGGCCCGACGGCCGCCCGTCGAAAGAATAAAGTCAATGCGGGGTGGAGCGATATTTCCCACGGTGCCATCGCTAGCAGCGGCGACGTGATGTTAACGAAGGCCCCTATGTTTTCTCTATCAGGTACTCCTGCCATCCGCGCTTTTCACCCTGTCTAACCACCATGTCCGGTTGTTTACCACAACAGCCGCCCAACGGCTCGCGAAGCGTATCTGGTACCGAAGTCTAGCAGGAATTAAGAATGGAATCCTTAAGGGTGCCTCGCTAGACACCTCAACTTCTTCCCCCGCCACCAGACTTCCTCAGGAAGTTGTCAATATGATTATCGCCTACCTCATCCATGACACTCACACCCTCCTGACATGCTCCCTCGTCTCTCGTTCGTGGTATATCGCCGCGGTTCCTCATCTCCATCGCACTCTTGTTGCTCGAATGAACCCTTTCACTGGAGACAAAGAAACCAAGTGGCCCAAATCACTCCGGATGGCATCCAAGTTTGGTTCCCTTCCCTTCGTCACGAGGCTCTTTATCTATGGAGATCCCTATGGGCACGAATTTTCCCCAAAGCGGTTCCACTACTGGACCCGACGCGAATTCTCCGCATTAACCAACGTCCGGGAACTTTCCATAGGCGGCTTGGACATTCCCAGTTTCATCCCAACCATCCAGCAATATTTTGGGCAGTTCTCGCCAACAGTCCGATCCCTCAGCCTGAGGGGGCCGAAAGGGACTTATCGGCAGATCGTGTTCTTCATCGGACTGTTTCCGCACTTGGAGGACCTCACAATTCATACTGGGTGGTCCTACGACTGGAATGCGTTGGATGACCCGACACTCATCCCGCCCTTCGTTCCTCCCTTTGGGGGAAGGCTAACGGCCACCTCTGGCGGGGGGTACTACTTTGCGAAAACTCTGATCGACCTGTTTGGAAAGGTTCAGTTCCGTCACATGGACCTTCTTCACATGGACTCTGGAACACAACTCCTCGTATACGCCTGTGCAGACACATTGGAAACGTTGGAGTTGGATGCAACCGACATTTGTGGTGAGAAACTTTGTTCGGAGAACGCGAGCGCTCTTTCCAACGATTTTACAGGCTGGTCCCGGGATTTGGATCTGTCTCGCAACAATTCTCTTTGCAAACTCAAAACCACGGCCCGGTCCCTCATTAGTTCATTGAGGGATCGCGCACCAGGCACTGTCCAAAACACCTTCAGGGCCATAATCTCAACCATCGACTCACCCACGTTCTCTGATTTCGTCGTCGCTTACCAGCTGGGCGACTTCTACAATGTTACATACCCTGAGGGGCGGACCGCTGAGTTTGGCGATGAAGATGCATGGTACCGCAGGCAATTCGAAGTGTTCCGGGAGATGTACAAAGCCCGGGACTTTCAGTTGCTTCTGTGGGCGTACTGCGTAAGTGATAGCTCGGTACGAGAGCTGGAACGGGCTGTGGCGGTGGAAAAGGCGAAGGGGGGGCTCCCCCCGAGACTATCGATGGCTTACAGCCTTGCGGCCCGCTGAGGGACGGAGGCGGTACCTGCTGTGGGTTCCATCTAAATGCGCCTCTTTGGCGTTCGCTCGTTCTATTCTTAAGGATATTTGACAGATGTAGTGGCCCATGAACCTTGTTGCGTACTCGTCGGACATGTCAAGAAATTGCCTTTGAAATGTAGTCCAACCGCCACGGCTACCTTCTCGGCAGTCATGTTCACCCTAGCTGCTACCTGTCTCGGCACATTTGAGCGAAGGGTATCCGAAGGCCCCTGCGTTCTCTCTCGTACTTACTACTCTTACTCGAGCGATACCTTCAAAGATCCCATCCCTACTCTGTCAATATATATTGAACGTGCGTTCCTCCACTGTACAGAACATAAGGGCAGGGCCACAGACCCCGCGTCCCTAGATAAAGACGATGAATTGCCCCGGTGAGTCGGCTCGTTCGTCTACTCGAGGGATCCCTAACTCGGTTTCACGCCCTCAGGGTGGAAAGTATCGTCCGGTAACCGTGGCTGATCTCGTGTCACACCAGCATATTGTCGGCGCCAGTACTCCCTCCCGCTGAATGTGACATCCTTGGTGGTCGTACCGCAGTTGAGAAACTCATCGAAAAGGTACACCCTCTTCTACGGCCCACTTTGGGTAGGGAAAACGTCGGCGATTTTGGCCGTTGCTTACACCATGTGCGGCCTGTGCTGCGAGAAGCCGAACCTAGGGGTACGACTTCCTCACCAAGTCATTTACGTTTTCCCTAACCGGTCCCCAGTCTGAAGACAATGGGAGAAGAAGGGTGAGCGCTAATAAGACTCGTGACTGCGGGCGTGGCGGTTGCCGGGCCGAACCCTATACCCTCGATGACGAGTGATCTCCACGCCAAGAACTTGAAGAAGGGACCGAGACCTGGTGATCCCAGATTTACTCAATGGGGCGTTCAAGTTGTGCCGTCGGTTCTCACGGGGAGCTACCTTTGTGTTTTTGGATCTCACAACGCTGTGCCTGATCTTTACCCCGCTGGAACCCCACAACCACCGCCCTGAGGTACGGGTGGGGGAATGGTGAACTAGTTTGATGGGATCGACAAAGGCAGACGGGGACGCGATACGGCAGGTTGGCTGGCACTGGTACGATCCTCGCTAGACCAAACCAGTCCTGTGCTGCGAATAACGTGCATCCCACGCGTATTATGTATATCAGCATTCGGGAGGAGCTTCGGCTACTGATTCAGCACCAGCTATTGAAACTATAAAGATACTAAGTTAAGAGTCATGACTTCCAATTTCCTCTCCCTCGAACCCCCAGCATGGAGTCGCAATCGGAGCACGTTCACATGAGGAACGACAACCCCAGTCCTCCCCCTACCGAGAATCCGGCTATACCCCTCATCCAAGAAGACTCCTCCCCTTTGACTCCTAACAGGAAGGAATTCGATGCCGAGTATCCGTCGTGGCCTTCCCTACCACCGTCTACGACGGATTCCCAGTTCGATGACAAACCGCCGCCAAGATCAAAACAGTGGCTCCGAGGTTTCGAGAAACCAAGCTTCACCCGTATCGCCATCCTCACTGTCCTATGCCTAATCACATACCCGGCGTTCTACGTCCTCACACTAATAGCGAAGGATAGATCATTATTCGCTGTGCGGCTCATCGTCTCCACATGGTGTTCGGGCCTCGGGTTTGCCCTCGGATACATTCTTCTCAAGATCGGAGCACAACACATTGAGGCAGCGGGTGAGTTCACGCTGGTTGGTATCGAAACTTTCTGAGACCTTATTTCAAACAGCCTGGGCCACCGTGATCCACATGAGTCACGAAGGTGGAGGAATGAAACTCCGCGATCTGGCCGGAAGCTCGAGCAACCCGACAAGCTTCGTGCCTGCTCTCTATGTCCTCCGATCTCGTTTCAGGAATCGAGAGACATCTAGACATTCGCGTAAATCATACGAGTTCGTCTCCGGGACATATTCCGCTCTGCGCCTTCTCACATTGGGGCAGCAATCGACCGTGGTTCCTGGTCTTGGGATTCTTCGTCATCCTTGCAACCTTGGGCCCCCTGTTACCTTTCCTATTCGGTCGAGTCGTGGGGATCGAGACTTTCGTCCGCGTATGTGTCGCAGACCCGTCTCCTTGTATCTCCTAACTTTTTAACAGAACCAACGTAATGTATACCGCGAAGTGTTGATCGCCGGTGATTTATCCAGAGGGGACGTAAAGCGGGCGGCCGCACAATTTGTAGCATCTAAGGTTAACCGTCTGTAAATCGGTCTTGGCTTGCGCATTCTAATACCGCCCCAAGCACTTCGCCGAAACGTGGACCTTACTCCCATACGGCAGAAGCACGTCTGAAACTACAGAGTTCGTTTACGGGAACGACACCGTCTACTTCGCCCAACCGAGTCTGCTCCAGTTCGTCCCCGGCGGTTCTGGGGCAGGGACTTTCAACCAGCCTGAGTTGATCAATATAAAGGATACCCCGAACAACACCATTCCATTAACGGGTAGAAATGCACCCAAGAGCAACACCGGCGTGGTATTACGGTATGTTCCCCTGCTTGCTAGAGATGTAGCTCGACGTCCTGATATTCGCCTTTTTTTAGATACCCCCAGTGGGGAACCAGGATACACTGCGTGAAGCTGCCAAACCCTGAAGTCAACTTGTAAAGCAAATTGACACGCCTTCCTTCGAGCCCACTAGCTGATTCGTTCCTACCCAGGATACCCTTATCGAGCCAAAATGATACCTACATCTTCCTTCCTAAGGATCTCCTTCGAAGCTTGTTTGGAGTGTATGGTATGGACATACCGCCACCGTTCATGGAAGATGGTCTGGACCCGAGCGATCCCGTCCCATCGGGTGTCGACCCCTCAACAATCTCTTATGTCGGTGAGTTCTTTTCGACCCCCTTCGGGTTTTCGTCCCTAACCCCTGAAAGTGAAAATGGCGGACACCGGTGTGGGAATTAGTGCCGACGCCGTCATGTATGCCGAGCCAGACGGAACTGATTATCCAGGATACACGGCTGTCGAGACAGTCGTCATCCGACTCAACACCAGTTTCACACCATCTGGTCGTTTCCCCGTCTACTCGAATAGGACGTTGCAAGATATCAATGGGACGGAAACCAAGGTCGGTTACGATGCCGCAGTCTGCTTGCAAAAGTACGATCCATGGATCGTAGAATCATACAACACGTCTATCGTATCCCCCTCCGCTTTGCGAATCGTCGATAAAGGGTACAATATTACCTCACCTTCACCAAGCGGCAAAATCCGGGGGGCTCCAATCGCGAATACGAGGTTTCTCAACACAACGGGAAAAGACGTTGCGTTCTGGGTGGCTCATAGCAATGGGGTCAATCAGATATGGAAGGACAACGACCGGGGTAGTAGCTACGTCCCCTCTCCTACCGTGGGTCCCGCCGCGCCCCCACATACAATATTCTTGCTAACCTTGACATACTCCGCAGGTCGTTGCTTTCACCGAAGGCACTGGGCCTGGGGGATACGTCGAACTCTCTCCAGATCGCCTCGCCATTATCCGCGCACGAGCCGGTGCCGCTAATTCCCTACCGTACCTGGCGGGGTCGGGAGCCGTCGTTGCACAATTGTACGAGGATGAGACATTAGCATATTCCACGTTCAAACAGTGGCAACTGATCGGCCTCCCGATTATTATCTGGGTTCTGGGGGTCATTGGAGAGCTGTTCGTGCCGACGTTACCACTGAATGTCCCACGGAGGGAATTCGGGGTCTACAGTTGGTTGGCACTGTTGCAATCTCGGGTACGTGGACTCACTGGTTGTGTTCCGCACACGAGGACTAACCGGCCATTGACGTTCAGGAGCTGCGATTTGAGGCGTCTGATGAACTTGATAAGTTCATGAGCCTCAACGAATTAGAGGAGAAATTTTCAGACAAGCGGGTCGAGTTCGTCGTGTAGAGAGGCGAGATTTTAGTTTTCCGGATCGTTGAACTTTTCTTCTTGGGTAGTACTGGACGGTTTTAAATACGGTAATTTGTAATATGGCGATATGCACTCTGTTTGGCTCTGTTATACACCATTCTCCGCGCGTGCTTTTGTGCACGACGCGGGCTTGTGTACCTGGGATGATTGCTACACAACTCCCGCACGCCACTGATGTCGATATTCTCGGTTTGATTTAAGGTTGTAGGTTGGGTCTAATTTAGCCCCACCTGGCGCCGATAATTTCAGTCAAGGACCATCGACCGTTGGGTGAGAATGATGCTCTTCCCCATCACTCATTGTCAACATTACCGGTGCCGCTCGTTCCGGCCTCTGGGCATTCATGAACCCGACCGGCGTGTTTGTGGTCGAGTTGACGGTCACACCGACGAATGGAGGAGATCCGTCGGTGATTATCGTTTCCCTTGAAGTACGTGTAACCCCAAATTGTCAGCATTGAATTTACGGGCGAAAAAACAAAACACATTCGGGTTCAGGGAGGAATGATAGGGTCCACGTATTATACCGGTTTTGGTGATGTCTTCATGGTAGTGGTGCACCGAGCAACCCAAGTCGCTGGTTAAGTCCCCGAATCGATTGACAGTGAGGACGACTCGAGTGTCGACTGTACCATGTCTCGTCCGTCCCGCGGGGATTAATATTAAACCCTCAAGCGATCACGCGGCTGGAGCAAAGGGGGACCGCGCAGTTTTTCGAACCGACGACGATGAGCGATGCGTCTGTTGAATTCGAATCTTTTGAACTCCAGCCCGTCGTTCTTGTCCTGGACAAGCTGAACGAAAGGTGCAAGTTTCGACCTCGTACGTACACGGGTCGTAATGTGTTGGGTCAGAACTTCCTCGAGCCTCATAGAAGTGAAGCGAGAAATTCAATATCAACCTAGAGGGGTTGAGAGCCCAGGTCAGCTCAAGAGGCACTCAACGGGCGTATTTCTTCACGTCCCTACTGAAGGAAAGGATGATAAGCAAATAGATTCGAGAGGTTCTGAAATGGGAGGCTACCGGAAACAAATTTTGACCCCGACATGAGAGTTGAGGATTCCTGACAGAGTAGGGCCATCGGAGTTGTCGATCGACCTGCAGGGCTCAATGACGCCAATCGCGTCACACAAACCACCTTAGTCTTGCCACCCTACAATCTTGAAACTGAGTTCTAAATAGTCCAACATGATCCGAACCCCGACCTCGGTCCAGGCACTCTTAGACTCCTCGGTCCCCCTTCGGAAGCAAAATGCGTGCATTTTCGGGCTGTTCGAGTGTGCTGCATGTGGGATTGTACGTTGCCAAAGTTCAGCTTCGCGCGGATTAGTATACCTTGACAACTTGGTGGATTTCACGGACAAAACCGCAATGTTGGTATTGTTTTTACGATGTTTGACAGGCGATGTACCCTGTGCTATTGGTATCGTGGAATTCGAGAGATCCTCGCTCCGGGGTTGATGTTTGGTACACCTCGGAACTTCCCATCCTCTACTTATCTGCAGGCCTCTCACTATCCAATAACGGATACGCACCAGGCTGGGAAGGCTCTTGTCAACACAGGAAACGGGTTCAGCATATGCCGAACTCACATAAAGGTGGGAGAAATGGGTTCTCCCGATGTCATCAATTAGCTTGACCTCCTCCTCAGTGAGGTCTGGCAAACCGGGGATAGTGAGGTACTCCTCTATGCGTTCAGCTTTAGACGACGTCCTACGTTCTACTGTCAGGCTGCATTGCGAAGGACCGGGATGGGCAGCGGACTCACGAAACGAAGACATTGCCTTTGGCTTGGTGCCACTTTCCGAGAACTTGGGAAGGAGATACCGGTTTCCCGGCCCGCTTCGATAACGTTTCGGCGATTTGGTCGATGATGGGGTCCAACGGTCCGCCCTTCGCTTTGTGCAGAGGCGCCAGCCCGCTGTAGGAAGCGGTGAGAATTCCGTGTTTCTTGTTTAGCTCGTAGGTTGGATCGTGCACCGATAATAAGTACGGGTGGAATTCGATCTGCATCGGTCCCAATATCAATATGACAATCGCGGTTGGGTTGGGAGAATAATTCCGACCTGGTTAACGGCTGGAACGATTTCTGCGACAGATAGTATCTCTTCGATCTCCGGGGTGCCAGAGTTAGAGATACCAATCGATTTGGCGACGCCGGCTCGTTTTGCCTCTTCCATTCCCTTCCATGTCTCCTTGAGGGTGTCCTTGAACGTGGTGCGTGGGGTGTGAATCAAGTAGAGGTCGACGTAATCTTGTGCAGGGTGTCAACCGTGTGAACGCGCCGAGAGTTAATTTCAACGCACCCAGTCCCAGCCTGATTAGCTGCTTGCGCAGGGTATCAGAAACAGTATCGCCCGGCTCTGGGACCGAACTGATCTTTGTGGTTACAAAGAGCGATTCTCTGGGTTTTCCGGATGCCTTGATCGCGGCACCGAGGGTGTCTTCGTTCTTGTAGAGCTGCAATCAAACCTTGAATATCCGAGCCAACCAATCTATGACTATATGCGCATACCTGAGCACAATCCAGATGGATGAATCCCTTTTCGATCGCAAGACCAGCTGGCTCGGTCACGTCCTGCTTACTGAGGCTTGTCCCAGTTCCGAAGGCGAGGAAAGGGATCTTGTTACCGTCGTTGAGTGCGAAGGTCGGTTGGGACATTCTGGGGGAGGTATATAAGGGTCGGAAGGTGGGATGAGCCGGCTGTAGTACAGCTTATACGTTGGATCCGGGACCGGCATCATCAAAGATCGTGATGATATTGCGAATGGCATACGATCATTGAGGCCGAGGTCGTGAGGCGGTATCAGCTGTACCACGGATGCTCATCCATACGTTCGTCGAGGTTGACCCAGTTCTGCAGAGGGTTTCGTTCTGGGTATCGTCATTCCCCCCTCAAAACCCGCCAAGCGACCGGCCCGGTTACCTGGTAGGCGGATCGCTGGCAGAATGGCGCTTGGTGCGGTTGCTCCTCCCCAACACCGAACGTCGCCCCCGCCCTCTTTCTACCTGTCGCTCTTCTGCTCGCTCCCCTCCGCTCAAATTATTCTCGCTTCCCGTACCCCATAATGGGGGAAACGACTATCAGCCCAAAACTGTGAGCCACGTTGACCTCCCCTGCACCGTCTTCAACCTTTTCTTACCACGTTTTCTTCTGTCGTTTTCAGCCTGGAGGATGCTATGCTCAAAGCATTGCCAACTCTCTTTCCAAACCTACTCGGGACAACCAGTAACCCTGCCGTCGAGTTCTACAACAAATTTCAACGCACAGCGGACGACTACGACCGCGACTTTATCAAGAAATATGATGAAGATTTAAATAGCACGTTGATCTTTGTGAGCATTTTTCTCCACCCACCTCGGTCCTTGTGTGAACTCCAGATTGGGAATAGGCCGGTTTGTTCTCCGCGGTCACATCCGCTTTCATCATCGACGTTCAGAGCAAGCTCGAACCAGATTTTGAGGAAACGAACCACACACTACTCAAGATTGTCGCCAGTGCCGCGCTCGGGAACATTCCAACCGGCCATGATGCTGCTCTTCCAGAATGGAAGGGCCCTGATAGCACCATCATCCACGTCCAATCTATTCTCTACTCAAGTTTGTCCGCTTCCCTCCTCTCTGCCTTCATTGCCATGTTGGGGAAACAATGGCTGAATCGCTATGCCTCGGTGGAGCATGGATCTGTCGTCGATCGCGGTCGACAGCGGAAGCGCAAGATGGATGGAATGGTTACCTGGCGGTTCAGTCTTGTCATGGAATGTCTACCCCTCATGCTCCAAGCAGCTCTCCTCCTTCTTGGTTATGCCCTCTCCAACTACCTCTTCTTCGTCAACAAAACTGTTGCCAGTGTTATAATTGGTTTCACAACATTTGGCCTCCTCTTCTACCTGCTCATTGTGTCTGCTGCTACCCTTTCCTACAACTGTCCATTCCAAACCCCCCTCTCTCTCCTCCTCCGCTACTTGATTCGCTTTGACAACAAACACAAGAGGTACCTCAAGCGATCCAAGCAGTGGACCAGACATGTCTTCTCCAAAGTGAAGAAGAGATGGCGGAGACCAAGGTCTAGTGGTCTCCGTGGTTTGGGCAGCTTTGGTACATCCACTTTGAGTAGCTCTGGTGATTACATTGAACTGGATGTTACCAGTCTGTCCAACCAACTACCCCCAATCTTCAACAAAAAGACCAACTGGGATGACCATGTATTAGACTTGAGCAGTATCACCTGGATGTTTGAGATGTCAACAGACATGGATGTTGCCACAGCTATTGCAGGGTTTATCCCTGAGATAGCCTGGCACACTGACACTCAGGCTATCCCACTGGAAAGGTTATACAACACAGTACTCAAATGCTTTGATCATTCATCTGGACACCCCACACTGAAGCCAGCATTCAGGGACAAGGCCTACCTCTGTTCCAAGGCTCTCCTCCACATGGGTGTCCAGTGCAAGTGTATCAGTGACAAATCTGAAAATCCTGTGTTTAAATCCATCTCCAGCAGACACCAAACCTTGGGATCCAAGTCTTATAAGGGGGACCTGGACCTGGAATCTACTCTCAGCATGATTGATTGTGTTTTTGGTGATTCAAAACCTAAGTACTGGCAGAATAGGAAGAAGCTCTCCTTTACCATCCCCCACCATACTTGGATGGCTCATATCCTCCTTTACCGTACTTGGGACATCCTTGGGAAAGGAAAACCTTTACCTGATGATATCAGGGGATTTCTTCTCCACTCCCTTCAACTGAAGCCTCTGCTTCCAGCACCCATATTGGCAGACTGTCTGTTCATTGCTGGATTGACCCTTGGAACTGAGTTACATTTCAATGACCTATTGGTTGTTGACAAAAGGTGACTTGGTCTTTTATGTTCTCTATGATGTGGAGCTAAACATCCTGTCACAGTCATGGAGTTGGCCCTCTGAGCAACAGGATCTATGAGAAGCTTGCTCAGATATTCAGGAACCACATTCCCACTGTTGAAGAGATTGACCATGCTCTTCTGACCTTGAGGGTCATTGCTTGTCTCTCTGAAAATGACATTGCTCTCCTCTCTGGGAATGATGTTGCTCAAGACAGTTGTAACCTATTCCACCTTGTCATGCAGACTCCTATCTCCTTCACCTACCCTCAGGACAAGAAGTGGGAAGCTGCTCGCCTCACCATGCAAACTGCCTACAAGTGGGACAAACCCTTGCCATGGGTCAAGGATCCTCAGGACATTCTTGTCTTCTTGGATCATCACTTTGACTCAGATACCTTCCACTTGGCTATTATTGGTGATCAGGACCTCAATGAACCAATCCAGAATGCATTGCGTGCACTAGCTTATGCCTCTGGACCTACTGCCATTAAGGTCCTTGAGCACTTTGACCCAACAGAACCCTCCTTTGTTCGTGGTATCTGTCATGTGTTCCAGGATGACCACCCACTCCAGCTTCGAAAGGCTGCTCTCTTCTTTCTTGCTCTTATCAGTGACAAATGGTTTAACACTCCCCACCAAATTATGGGACCTGACCAAATGAAGGCCTTTTGTGTGGATTGGGCTTCTGTTGTTGATTCCATTGAGCATACACATGATGCCCAGAAGGCCATCATTGTGATCCTCTTTGGAATGATCAACTCCAATCATTGGCGTCCTCACATTGTTATAGAGAAATGGAAACTGCTTGAATACTTCACTTCAGTTCCAGATGACTCTCTACCATTGAGGAGGTCTATTGACAACCCAGAGCTGATGGATGTTATCAGGAATATGGGAAATCCAGCTACTGTGATCCTTTGGTTGGCAATTTTATGGTTGAAGTATAAGGAGTTAGTCCCCCAGGTTCAAGAGCAGTTGGAGATGGTTACAAAGGAGGTTGCTCAGGGCAGGAGTAGGAAGGACCTTGACATGTGTCTATTGACAATGGATTCTGAGTTAGAGAAAGCCAAGGACACATTAACATGGTATGATATGCAACCCACTGACCTGGGTGCCACCACTCTTTGGACAAAAATCAAAAACCTTCAAGAGGCCAAGACCTCCTTTATTGCTCTTAGTAGAGGTTGATGCTGAGCTTCTCTTGTTTATGTCAATGGTTCATACATTCTTGCTCTTCTCTTTCTCTGCTCAACATCTTTGTCTCCCTTCTGAGGTATTGCCCAAACACTTGCATTACTTACCCATGGTATGTTGTAACTTTTCAACTTGATCCATATCTTGTTAACACTTTGATACTTTGTTTGCACTCCACTACATTGTATTCACTCTGCTATAACCAACTATATTCACTACATCTGGTGATCATCAGTGTATTACTGCATCAGGAATGTGGGCCATCACTTATTTACATCTTTTCTTGACCTTTTCCTGAGAAAAGGTGGAAAAAAGCACCTGAACCACATGTGATTGATGGCTAACTAGCCTGGTGCACTGACCCCTGCCGCCCAGGCTAGTTAGCCGCATTGATGTTGTTTTCACTCACCGCCAGTAATCCCTTAGTTAATCCCTCTTTCGGTATTCCCTTTTCTAGTGTTTCCCTTTCCAGTAATCCCATTTGTAGAACTCCTTCTGAAGCACCCGCTGTTGTGGGAATTTACCGCCATCACTCGACTGACATGACTTTCCCTCGCGCACTTCGTTCCATCAATACCTCTGGGAAACTCCATCACTCGGTTGTTTTTACTTCCTCACCGCTTCCCCCATCAATGTCCTCCTGGAGGATGATCGCCCATGGGAACTCCTTCCCCAGTACCCCCGGTACCCGCAGGGGTCCTCTTACCCATTACAGAGGATGACCAGCATGGGAACTCCCTCCCGGGCACGCGCACCTGATCGGGTTCCCTTTTCTGGAACACCCAACTTCCCCCTGCTTGCGCACTGGCTCGCCTTCGCTTTGCGATTGGGGACCAACAAATTGACCAGGGGCTTAGCCCTTATAGGGACACACTGTACTAACACATGTTTAGGGTATGGAACCATTTTCGGGTCACCCGGCACAGGTCCAGACACCCTCTCCTTCCGGGTTGGAGTTGGGGCAATGATCCTCTTACTGCATGCGCTAAAGGTGAGTAGTGTTTTGGATACCTGTTATATTTATCCTACTGATATATGCAAAGTTAATAGAGCTCACTCGGGCTGGTTCTGCGCAATCCTTGACCCCTCGTGCCGGGGGGGTTGAAATCACAGAAATCGCGATTGCGCCAGATTGCGACGCGCGGTTGTTATGCCCTTCTTTACACATGTTCTAGTATGTACCCGCAAGGATTTTGCGTCTGTTTCGTGTTCTTTCGTTCACTTTCGCTGTGTCAATGATTGTGGACGTATTTTACCTCTATTTTGCTCGCACACTTGGTACGTTCGTTCCTCTGACCTGATCCATTACTTACACATTTTATGTATTATTTAGAGTTGACAGAACCCCCTGTAATACTGCGGGTGTTGCTATGTGGGACCTCAATAACTCACTTTCGTGTGGTGGACAGAATCGTTTCTGGATCGCCTCAACAACATTCCCCTTGTGCAGGTGGGCCAGTATTTTCAGGGAAGACATGATACATACGGATTCCATGCATTTTGGCGCATGTATTGTGAGTTGTTCGCTCTTGATATGCATTTTACACTAAATCTCTCCCCCCCCACTCATGTCCTTCCTACCTACTTTCTAGCTTAATCCTTTCTGTTACTGGGTCGCCTATAGATCTAGTATGAGTTCCTGTAACCGTTTGCAAGGCCGGTCAATGATCGGTGAGGTATCTTAATCTTTATGTTTCATCTTCCCCCTAAAAAGACTCTATCAAAATTCGCTGTTTTCGTGTCATTCAGGGTATTTCCTTGGCTAGAGTAGGATTAGGATTCATGCTATAGATACCACAGATGTAGTCCAGTGCTACTGATACGTCTATCGAGTGGTTTTTATGATGATGCACGAGGGGGAGGGACGAATACAAAAGTAGTGCAATTCTGGATACCGGGAATCATAGACCTCGTATTATAGCATCAAAGCATGTACAATTGAATCGGGTATAGCATACCTATTGAGCTACGCAAAACCTGTGGGTAGTCCCATCCACCGTTCTCAATATACACTCTTGAGAACTCGGGGTCCGGACAAAGGGAGTGGTCTGTAAGATCAGCACAAATACTCATTTATTTATCCTGAAGTTTTGTTGCTATGTTACCCACGTATACAGTAATCAATTCCTACATTTACAGCCTACCTGGGGATCTACCGCATGGCGGGTGAAAGCTGAGTCTCAAGATGTGGCAGTGATCGTGGGAACGTTGATGGTCAGTCTCCGGTGACTGATCCCCAGGCTCACTTTCCACTGGGCACACGATACATGCCCGATTAGCCTGTAGATGTAGGAATCCGTTGTAATATATGTAGATAACATGTGTAGGAAAATTTAGAATGAAAAAAATGTATTTGTGCTGGTATCGTGGACCACCCGTTCCGTCAGACCCCAAGTTCTCAAGAGCGCATATCGAGAATGGTGGATGGAACTACCAGCGGGTTTTGTGTGGGTTGAGAGGTACATTATATTTGGTGCATCTGTACGTTGATTTACGGTATAATATGATATCTACAATTCCCGGCATCCAGAACCCCTCTCGTTTCATGCATGTCCTTTCCACTTGTCAATCATCACGAGGGTCACTGTTTTGGTATGTATATAGTGCTAGATTGCATGTATTGTATCTATTATATGTATCAATAAGTCTCCGTTGTACAAAATATGGTTTGTATTACAATAAAAAAGTGAAAGTTAATAAGGTATTCTAGGGGAGGGAATGAAGTACAAAAAGCGAAATAACTTGCCAATAATCAGTCCAGCGTTTGAGCCGTTTTGGGAGGGTTTATAAGACCAATATACCACCTAGGAATGGGTTTAACCAAAGCAAGATAATGAAGAGGGAAGACGTGAATGGGTGGGAGACAATTTCTGGAAAACACATGTAGAGGGTGAAGTACTCACGATAAACGTGCGGGAGTATCCGGATTCCATGGGGATTCCATGGAAACATGGAGTGTAAACATGCCTGCATAAGGGGGGAAGATGGAGTGTAAACATGCCTGCATAAGGGGGGAAGATGGAGGCGGTCTGGAAGCAAATCTGTCTCCCAAAGGTAGATAACTTGGCAGAGGCGTGCCCTGCGGTACTGGTAACTTGGAGGAGGTGCTAGTTAGTGTAGAATAATGTGTAGAATGTGTTAATATAGCTCTGGAATGTATAATCAACCATACCTTACAGGGAGGCCTAGGGGGGCTGGGAACGTGTCCAGTCCTCCTGAGACGGGAAGCACGGGTACGACTGCACAAGAAGGGTGTTGAGCAGGCAGATCTATTCTAATATACTGCCGTACTGCCTTACACTTACCGAAGGGAGAGCTTGAGGGTAGAGGATGGGAGGAGAGGAGAAGAGAGAAGCGAAGTGATGTATTGCATAGTGAG
>Ga0307511_10001734_pt1 | contig 22960 bp, 25 predicted proteins | sample 13_EM_MG_FD_200266 | JGI IMG/M metagenome (GOLD analysis project Ga0307511, IMG submission 200266) | Populus trichocarpa ectomycorrhiza microbial communities from riparian zone in the Pacific Northwest, United States - 13_EM | ecosystem: Host-associated > Plants > Roots > Unclassified | place... | reverse complement strand
AGCCGGGGCGGGACGCTTTTTGGGACCGAGACGTGGTGCGGGAGTGGGTGCCGGAGAGGGAGCCGGAGGGGGAGCCGGAGGAGGCTCCTTGCGAGCGAGTGGCTGTTTACGACCGCGCCTGCCTGGCACTGGTGGCGGAATAATTACTGGTACTGCAAGGGGTCTCGCTGAGGCTCGTTCACTAACATGGGTAGCATCTGGCCTTACTGCTCGCGCAGCAGCCCTCTGCCTCTCCACGGCAGACTCAGTTCTCGCCTTAGTAGACCCCTGGTTAGCTGGCATGTACGCGGGCTCCGCTGTAGGAGCTCCCATATCTGGTCGCTGATCCACTAGCTCAATTACTATATTGGAATTATCTGCAGAAAATGTGGCTCGTGTGTCGGCAATGGCCTTCCATATCGCCTGCCTCGATTTTCGGACCTTCTTTGCCATGCCCGGCATCAGCTGAATTAGCGCACTCCGACGTGATTCCTCATGGTAATTGATCTGCCCCTGGGGAGTCATGGTCAGGTGTGCGGCACCCCATTCACAAAACCGAGCAAATCGGTCCCTACTTGTCTTACCAGGTCCATATACACTAAACTCGGCCATTGCACGTTACATAGCCGTGCGCCAGATCTGATAAAGGGTCCTGGGGACACCATCGTCGTAAAAGCCCAATATCTCGCCGTATTTCTTAGTACCATAGTCACCATCGACACCGAAGTCGCCTGCCGCATCACCTCCGTCACTAACGGGACTCGTCTCCACCAGCTTCCTTTTCTTGTATGCTATAAGTGGGTTCCCAGCCATGCATTAACATTATTTGCACATATGTAAATGGAGTGTTATATATACTTGCCAATTCTGAGCACCACTAATTGCACCTAGACTATGTATTAGTACACCGCAAGTCCCCTTCTGACTCTTTTCGGCGTGCTCTTACCTAGACAAATACGCAGGGGGCTCAACACCATCTGGCTGCGTGGGGTGATGGGGTTATAGTGTGACAATTTTTTTTCTTGTATAGATATGTAGTACGGCACGCAGTCTTCTGAGTCCTTTCGGGGCGCTCGTATTAGGGCAGATATGTTATTACCGTCAAGTTGTGTGGAGTGGTGAGGTTTGTGAGAAAGAAAGAAAGAAAGCAATTGCTATTATTACACGGTATATTTAGAGACCTTCTTAGGGTATTGTCTGAGGTTCTTTGTTTGCCTTGAATTGAAGAAAATTTCCCTATCATGCATTTGAAGGCAAGCGGTCATCCGGCTTCGGACTAATACAGTCAACAGGAATGGCGACTCGGATGTTTGTAGTGCCACATTAGGTATGTGTTCGATGAAACAACTAGTTATTGAGGACACAGAGAACCAGTGTTCATCAGGCATGTACAACATATCTCTAAGCTACTGGATTCTGTTTTGTGTGGCTGCACTATATACTGTATTGGGCAATACCTCTCTTTGTCTGGACTCCGGTAGTCCAACTGCGAGAACCAGACTATACTGCGAGAAGCTTAGTATGGTACAGGAGGAGCTTAGGGGAGTTCGCACAGCCTGATATGAACCTAGTTTGGCAAATTGACCCGCACTACCAAGCCGTCGTGCCAGCCAGACTAACTTCAGAAGGGATTGTGGGAGTCTAAGGTTGTGCTAGTCTGGTTGGGTTGTTCAACCGAGTGCACTCGTGCACTGTACGACCGCTACAAGTGGCTTGTGAGACTAGTGCAGCCAGACTAAAAAGATGCGTGCATGTAGACTATGTGTGCCAACCAGACTACAGAATATGTAGATCCGTGTAGCTCGTTTAGCCAAGTTGACTCCTTGCCTAGCCCAGTCCGCCATAATAGTAACATGACCGAGTTAACTTGGAAGCCGTGGTGCAACCAGACTAACCATCAGGTGGGTAGACCCTTGACGTACGCGACTAGCCATTCCTGTTTGGAGAACCGCTGGAAAAGACTCCTCTACAGAACCAGACTACCTCCACAGGAGCGGTCATGCCAACCAGACTAAAGCAGACTAGAGGAGACCCCTGTTACCCGATGAGCTCCGCAGGAGTGGTCGAACCAGACTAGAGTAGTCGTGCCAACCAGACTACGCGACGAGAACCCGGTGCCCACAAGACTGGCAACTACTCCAAGTATCAGCGATAGATGCTGTCCGAATTTGCCGCCTATTTGGAACGTTGCCAACGAGAACACGAGGGATATACTAGAGCCTGTACAATTTGAGATAGTTACAAAACGGTGAGTCCCCTCGAACCGCACCTTTATCACGTTAAGGTGTCATTCAGAATGCGTTGTCGGTTTTGTGACTTTGAATTCCATAAAGCTGGAAACTATGCTAGACACTTGCGAAAAAATCATCTGGAGTCTGCTACAGTGTCAGTGGCAGCATCCGACCAACCTATCGGGGACCACGAGGAGACACCACATCCCTATCCAAACTCCATGGTACCTGTGAGAATGCCTGGCTGGCAGAAGCGGCGACGTTCTGTTTCCGTTGTGGTAGAGGACATACCCTCAAAATCCCTGAAGCGACCTGCAGGGACCAGGGCTCTGTTGTCTGGCTTCCTCAGTCATTCTAAGACGGGAGCGAAGTTTAGCAGACTGGATGTGGCACCAGAGGGTGGTAAGTGACTTCAAAACATCAAACAAACAACCTAAAACAGACAAAGTTCTGACTTTTGGGATCCAGCATTAGATCCCGAGGCTCGTTGTAAGCAAGCAGTCCAGCATGCTAATGTTTTTCCGGATGTGGAACCAGAGGGTGGTAAGAGACTTCAAAACATTAAACAAAGAAATAAACAGAGACAAAATTTGGACTTTTGGGATCTACCATTAGATCCTGAGGCTCCTGGTAAGCAAGCAGTCCAGCACGGTAAGGTTTCTCCGGATGTGGAACCAGAGGGTGGTAAGAGACTTCAGGACATTGAACAAAGAACTGGAGAGAGACAAAATGCTGACTTTTGAAATCCACCATTAGATCCCGATACTCGTGGTGAGCAAGCAGTCCAGCATGCTAAGGTTTCTCTGGATGTGGAACCAGAGGGTGGTAAGAGACTTCAAAACATTAAATAAAGAACTGGGGCGAGACAAAATGCTGACTATTGAAATCCACCATTAGATCCCGATACTCGTGGTGAGCAAGGAGTCCAGCATGCTAAGATTTCTCTGGATGTGAAACCAGAGGGTGGTAAGAGACTTCAAAACATGGAACAAAGAACTGAAGGGAGACAAAATTCTGACTTTTGGGATCCACCATTAGATTCAGATACACGTGGTGAGCAAGCAATCACGAACGCTGAGGGTGGTGGGCCAGTTACAGAATGTCTACCAGCAGAGTATGAGGTGGGAAAGATAATAGCGACAAGACCTTTGGATGATCTGCAACGGCTTCAATTCAACCCGATATTCCCCTTCCAGAGTGCATATGAATACAAGCTTGCCAAGTTCTTCCATGAAAGCAAAACCTCCTTTACAAATATAGATCGGTTTTTCAAGGCAAGTCTGTTACCAGACGCCCATGGGGTTCATTTTCAGTCAGGGTATACATGGAGAAATAAAATGCGTGCAATGATAGATCAGCCTAGTTGGATCAAAGGCACAGTCGACTTCCACCTGCAACGAGGCTGTACATTCTATTACAGGGATCTCGAAGATACGATTCAGTATCTACTGCGGCAACAAGCCTATGCCGAACATCTGGTTTTTGCACCTAAACACGAATTCGATGAGGAATATAACCGAGTATATACAGATATGCATACTGGTGATTGGTGGTGGAGGACGCAAGTACGAAGCCTTTCCTCCTAGTATAAGAGCATGTGCTAAGAAGACAGTAGAAGACGCTGCCAGTCGGTTCAACGCTTGTACATGTGTTTCTCACATCTGATCAAACTTTCCTCCCGAATTTCTCCGGGGAAAAGAAATTATGGTCCTTGTTCATGAGCATTGGCAATATCTGCTCGGAGTTTCGGAATAAGCCATCATCACAAGAGTGGATCTTAGTCGGGCTTCTCCCAGTCGGCCCCAAACGGAACAATAAGGTTGCTGGCTTCTCAGCTAAGGATCAGGAGTATGATGCTCTCAGCGTACAGCACAAGATTATTGCGCATATCCTGTTGCCATTAACAAAGCTATTCAAGATAAGTATACAATCCTATGGAGGTGCAACGGCGTCTATTAATAAAGTTAGCAGGCAGGAGGGTTAGACATCCTATGTCGGGATAGCAAGGTTAGGAAGTGCATCCCAGTTCTCTCCACCTGGCTGGCCGACCACATGGAAAATGTCAACATTCATAGTATTAAGACCAATCGGTGCCCTGTTTGCATTGCAAGTCCGCAACTACTGGGAATACTCTCAAAAAACCCACTTGCGATGCACGATCACGCAGCTTATGAGAGTCTTTTTCTGGCAGAGGATATGGGAAGGTATGGAAGAATGTGAAAGAATGTATTCAGAGTATGGCTAAGATGTGAGCAGGTTGGCTGATGCAGGCATCAAGCCCGTCGAAAATGCGCTGTGGGTACAGTTGCGAGTCCTAGGAGTCCAGCCCCCGTTGATAGTCCGTGGTGACATACTTCACAATATTCTCCTCGGGATACTAAAGCATCTGATGAGCTGGATAGAGCAGTTTCTTAGCAAACACCACCGTTTGGAGGTGTTTGATAAGATCTGGGAACAGATCCCACCATACCCAGGATATCGACCACCGCCAAAGCGCTATCGATAGATAACGATGTGGAGTGGAACTAAAATGCGGGGGCTTAATCGAGTAATATTGGCTTGCTTCACGGCGGCTCTATATAATCCGATAACAGACACCGCCAGTCTCTCAACAGCGGCGAATCGAGACAGCAAGAAAGCGATCCGTTGTGTACGATATATCACTGACTTCTGTCTTATGGCACAGTACAAGAGTCACACAGCGCAGACCATAGGCTATATGGATCAATATCTCCGAAAATTCCACGATAACCTCCATGTCTTCAGTGAGTTTCGAGCGACAAAAAAGGACCATCAAAGCGCAAAAGAGGCCTCGAAAGAGCTGGCAGTTGAACAACGTGAAGCACGTCAGGGTAAACTGGAGGAATAATTCCAACTTAGTACCACAAAACGGAAAGATATGGCTACGGAAGAACGGCAAGAGAGACAACAAGTGGTACAGGAAGTCCTCTCACAAGCCGATTTCAACTTCCCTAAGATACATTTACTGTCACACGATAACACTCAGATAAGAGACTTCGGGAGCCTCCCGCAGTACTCGACAGAAGTGACGGAGGTGATGCACAAGCCTTTAAAGGATGCGTATAGGAGATCTAACCACGTGAATGCAACTGACCAAATCCTCGATATCATCACTAGAGAATATGCGTTAAGGATAAGGGAATTGAACATTGAGGTTTTTTTTTTTTTTTTTTTGGAGTCTATACGCCTAATCAGCCTAAGGCTATACGGCGCCCCCGTTCCCTCCCCTTAAAAGGTTCGGTACACCCACGGGAAAACGGGTTATATAAACGTCCTGCCTTCCGAACCAAAGAAATGTCCAAGGAAATACCCCCTTCCACCACCACACCCGCTACCGGTCCGTCCCCAATAAAAGTATGCCTCCACCTCCACGCCCCTTCCGGCCCTCCCCTTACCTATATGATTCTTCCGCCTCCACGCCCATACCGGCCCTCCCCTGACAAAACAATCGCAATATCATCAGGAAATCAGTACAAGTCAATTTTAGAGAAAAACGTCTCCACCAAATCAACCGTGTAAAATCCCTTCTCGTCTTTTTCCTTCCTGGCCCACCTTGCCCTATCGTCCATGTCTTCCCATGTGCTCCACCTCCGTCCTATATCCTCCCCGTGCGTACAGACTAAGGCTACGGGCTTGCCTGTCTCCGCGTATCTCCCACAATTCCGGCATTCGGGTTCATTTGTCTTTCCAATCTTGTGGCGCCAGGCTTGTAGGTTGTCTTTTCCGGTGCGACATTGGACGTATGCGACCCTTGCCTTCCTATTCCACTTTACCACTCTTCCCATGTCCGCTCCCTTCACTCTTCGTTCTTCTTCCCTCATCCTCTTCCACGCCTGCTTCAAGCCACCTTCCGTAAGCTGGGGGTCTTCAGGGTATATGTTCGTGGCTTCTTTGGCTAGACGATCGGCTTCTTTATTGCCGTGTAATTCATTATGGGCCTTGACCCACCCGAAAGATACTGCATTGGAGCCTAGTCTGGATTGCCTTTCTCTTATCCCTTCCATCACTATCTTGAGGTCACGAGTCCTTGCTTTTCCTGTACGACCTGCCTTCTTCACTGCCGCAATTGCTGCTTGTGAGTCTGAAAGGATTAGTACATTGGATTCGCTTGGTGCGTCCTCTAGTGCCCCTCTTATTCCCCATACTTCTCCGTCCCACACTGTTGCCAGCTTGCCTAGTGTGGTCCCTCCAAGTCTTTTTCCTCCCTCCATATGCCATCCACCTCCCACTATCCCGTCCTCGTTCATGCTGCCGTCAGTGTAAACTCCTGTGGCGTCGCAATATTCCCTGGCTTGGTTGATGGCCTCTGTCCATACCTCTGCCTTGGAGTCTGCTTGAGCCTGGAGTTTAACTTCCGGAACCTCCACCTTTTCCACTCTTCCTCCGTAACGCATCTTTTCGTGTCCCTCCTCTTTCAGTACCCCTGCCTTGCTTTGGATTGCTGTCAAGATGGAGGTAAATCCGTCCGGACAGACAGTGTACTCTTCTCCAAAATCATCCCACTCTCTTCCTTTTTCCGCATTTCTTCTCGTTCCGTTGTCGAAAATCAAGTCCCCTAATGCAGTGGAGTCCCGCATTATTTTTCCCATGAGTCTGGCTTGTGCTGCGTCCAAGGCCATTCTCGGAGACTCCACCCCCGCAATCTGGCTAACCAGCTCTATCTTGGATCCGTGTGTCGCGTTGATGCACTTTTTTAAAGCCTGGTACTGCAGTTGTTAGAAGTCTTTCTCCCAGTCCCTTTGTCCTCTCCATCCTAATTCTGACCCCCATAAGGCTATTGCTCGAATCATTCCAGTGTAAATCTGCCTCCAACTAGAGGCGCTGATCCCCCACTGAGAATTTCCTAACCCGTTGAATTGTGCGAGCATCGCTCGTGCCTTCTTGATTCGGGCTTTCCAATGTTCCTTGAACGTCAGACTCTCGTCCATAATTATCCCCAACAACTTCACCCACTTCACATCCTTGTTCTTTTTCCTTCTCTTTTTTTGTAGGACTAGCCGTTCATGCTTTGAGTCTTCAAGTGGAAGATGATTCTCAGCTGCTATCCTGTTTATTATTTTGTCCGGTCATCCAACACCTCGTCCATCTTTATTCCCCGTGCCATGATTCTTTCCCATATTGATACTCCTAGATGTAGGTCATCTACGTACGATGGGAGTTCAAGGTCGAATGTAGGCCATCGGTTTTTTAAAGCTTCCTCCATTTTGGTGATTATCGGGGCCATCCAGATGAGGAATATCACTGGTGAGAGAGGTGATCCTTGTGGTGTCCCAATATTTGTTTTCCCTTTTCCTCGTACTTTCCCATCCCATTCCAACTCAAATTCTCTTGCTCGAAAGAATTCCTTTACCCACGGTATCCACTTCCTGCCTTCTTCTGACTTTTCCAACTCTTTGATCACATCTTCCTCTCTAACCTTCTGGAATCCTCCTTTCACATCCCAGAAGTTCCATCCCACTGCTCCCTCCGCCGCCATACATCTCTGAGCCCTCGTTACCACCCTTAACGCTGCTTCCGTGGCCGACCTGCCTTTGACTGATCCGAATTGGTGTCTATGTAATAGACCTGACTCTTGAAGTCTGTCTGCCACCACCTTTTCTCCTAATTTGCCGATGCAGTTGATTAGGTTGATGGGTCTCCAGCCTTTTGTTTTGCTGTGGTCCTTCCCTGGTTTTGGAATCATGACTACCTTGGAGTGTTGCCATTCCTTTGGTATTCTTCCGTTGACCAGGTTCTCCGCCACTTCTCGAATGAGCTCCGAGCCTAGCTTAAGGTCAAGTACTCGTTTGATTAATTTGTACTCGATCCCGTCTGGTCCTGGTGCTGACCTGTTAGACGTTCCGGCTAAGGCCTTCCTCACCACCTCCTCCATCTTTTCTTGGTTGATACCAGTCAGTCCCGGGTATCTTTCCCTTTCTTCCTCCTCCTCGTCCACTTTCCTGCCTTCATTTCTCCACCAGAAGTGGTCTCTAATCAGGCCGTTTTTCTTTTCATTGTCCGTTCGGAGGGGTGTGCCTGTCGTATCTGCTAGGTCCCCCATTGTGGCCTTGAGGTGCCACGGGTCCTTGGCCCACTTGACGATTTCCCACGGATCTTTTTCTCCATTTTCTTCGCAGAAAGCCTGCCAACATTCTTTCTTTTTCTCCCTCACTAACGTTCTCATCTTATCCTTCTCTGTCTTCCACCTTTTGATCCTTGCCGCTTGATCCAAACTCCGGTTCGAGCCTTTCCCTCTCCTGGCGTCTTGTATGATCTTCAACTGTTCCGATAGTTCCTCATCCCACCACCTCTTGGATTTTTCGGTGATCCTTATGGTGCTGCAGCAGGCTTGTCGAAGCAGTTTTAGTTTTTCATATGGGGTATTTCCTTCTAGTTCATCGTACCAGTGGAAGTCCCCTTTTTCCTCATCTTCTTCCGCCATTTCCAACTCCAGCTCCGAGGCCGCTCAACTAGCACCTCGTACCAGTTGCATGATGATCTCCCTCCCTCACGAGGTATTCGGCAGTACTACCCACCGGCCATATTTGTGATCATTCGGGTATTGAGCAAACCTGGACTCCTTTCGAAGGTCATGCAACATCCTCCAAGAACGTCCCAATCGATCTTCTCCCTTACCACTTCCTCCAGCTTCCCGTTCCAATCAATTTCCGCCATGATGGCCCAATGGTCCGAGAGGAATTTGTCCGACTTGATCTTCTGCCAGTTCTTGGGTCCTCTGCTGATAAAAAGGTCGATCCGGCTTTGTTGTCTTTGTCCGTTGACGATTCTCTCCCAAGTTGGTCCATCATATTCCCCCCCAATCTCAAAACCTTTTCCCACCATCCATTCTTCCATATCTTTTCCTCTCGTGTCATCTTCGTTGAGGGGGTCCCATGCCTGGTTTTGTGCGTTCCAGTCTCCCACTAAGCAATCAGCTTCGTTTAGACTTTCGAGCCACTCCCTCCAATTCCCCCCCGACAATTTTCCGTCTGCGTAAATTCCTCCTAGCTTGTGGCCCCATACCTCCACCAAGGCCAGTCTCTTGTCTTCCCTAATGACTTTTACTGCACCGTCCATCTTCTTCCTCTAGTATACCATTGTCCTCTTTCCTTTCTCTACCTTCGACCCTAATGTATATGAGGGGTGGGATTGTGTCCCAGTCCCTTTCTTGTCCACCCATGCTTCTCCGACAAAAACAATATCAATCCTCCTCTTTTTACACCATTCCAGAAACGTATGAGTGCCCTCGCACTGTCCTGCTACATTCTGGTAAGCCACGCGGAGGCCCTTAGAATCGGCTTGGGCCGGCTATTGGAGTATCGTCGGACCAATCGCTCTTAGTGGGAGGTGGGAGCTTGGTTAATTCATCATACCCTGTCCCCATATCATCGCTGCTCATTTCGGTGATTCTTGGGTTAGGTCCTAGTCTCTGTATGACATCTACCTTAACCTCTCCTTTCCTGTTTGCCTTCTTCATTTTCCTTACTGTCTCAAACCCTTCATCATCCTTCTCCACATCCTTGCTGGATGTCTTTTTTGTTGGGTTTCCGGAGATCCCCGTGTCCTCTCCAGGTCTCTTGTTCACCCCTTGGATTTTCCCAGCTGCCTCTCTGGTCCTCGGGTTGCAGTTTCTTTGGATGTGTCCAAATTTTCCACAAGTGTAGCATTGGACCATGCTCCACGGCTTGGCCTGTCCACCGGGTATTTGGGTTTGAGTTCCAGGCCCTTGTCCTGTTTTCCTGGCTGCGGTTTGGGACTGCTTGTAGATAGCCTGATCATATATACCTGTCCTTCCTGCTGGTGCGGCGGGTGCGGCGGGTGCGGCGGGTGTGGCTCCAGTCCTTTTTTCCCCTTTCCGGTTGGGGGTTTTTCCCTTTGGACCAGTAGGGACTTTTTCAAAACCTATCTTCTTTTCCGCCTCTTCCATGTCCTTGTCCCAGAAGTTGACCTTCCTCGTGGTCCCTTTCCACTTGATGCTGTTGTTGATGACCTTCAGAGCCTCCTCCTTGTCCTCAACTTCGAAGATGATACCTACTGGTCGATAGCTTCCGAACTTTCTTGGTAGTCTATCTCCGAATTTGATTTTCTTGTTTTCCGCCTTGAGTTTCCGCTCAAGTTCCTTCCTATCCTTGATCTGGTCTGAGGGTGCTGCGGGGGCGACTAAGGGGATAGTACCTCCTCTGCCGATCCAGGCCTTCTGGTAGTTCTTCCTATCTGCGAAGAAACCAACAAGACAGGTATTGACTCTCTTGAAGACTTCGAGCTCTGTCACGTCTTCCCTTATCTTGCTGATCTTCCATTCCGATTCCATCCCTGCCTTCCTGTCGTATCCGGTCGCCTTGTCTACCTACGGGGTGCGGTTGTTGGTGATTCCGTCCTCTCGGAGGAGTTTGTGGATCTCCGTCATTGCTCCCATCAGGGTAGTGTTTGACCGACCGTCCATCTTTTCGGTATGGATCATTCGGAGTTCTACCGTCTTATGAACCATCCCTGAGATAACCGTCTTCTCAGTTCCTACATGGGCTTCCTTTCCGAATTCTCTCTCGGCCCTGATCTTGTCTGCTAAGTCCTTGGCCATCTTCATGTCTGACCCTAACTTCATCAAATCTTCCGGGGACAGAGAATTCCGATCCTTCTTTGCCAACATCTCGATTCGGTTTTCGCAATCCTTGATGACTGCGTTTTCCTTTTCCATCTTTGTTTTTTCCTGTTCTGCCAATTCCAGCGCTTTACTCTGTTCTTCCATCTTCCTCTTTTCGTCCTCCGCCAACTTCTTTGCCTCTGCCGTGATCTTTCTTTTTTCTGTCATTTTCCTCTCATCTTCTGACACTTCCGTTGCCCTTTGAGCCTTAAACCTATCCGCTCTCTTTACCTCCTCGACCTTGCCAATTCCATTCGAGGCTAACAGGAGGGCGAGCTGATCTTTGATCGAACTGATATCACTCTTGATATTTCTGATTTCTCCATCCCTGTCAAGGTTTGCTTGCGTCCAAGCTAACTCTGCTCTGGCAATGTCCAGCTTTTGGGTTACTGTCCCGCTTGCCTCTGCTTCCTTTTTTAAGAGGGTCCAACCGTTTATCATCCTCTTATCTCCGTCCTTAGTCATGCCGTACTTGATCGAGTCACCCATAGCTCGTATCATGAGTTTAGCTATTGACTTTTCCGCCTTGGATCTCCACCATAGGTCTGACTTCTCAACACCGTTGATGGAGTCGATACCTTCTTGGATGGCCAAGATAGCTATTGCTAGCTAGTAACTCGTCCTTGGGTCATTGACCTCCTTCCATGTGACCTTGTTAACCTTCTTTTTTTCCTCCGTCATCTCAGCATCCTCGGCTGGTAGGTGTTTCTTCATTTTTTCATTGAAGATCTTCTCCGCCTCTTGGATAGCTTCCTTCACCGCTTGTTCCACATATGCTTTGTCTGCCTTGGGAATGGCATGCTTGCTGGTGTTCAAGCCTGTGTCTGTCTTCAAGGTGTCCTGTGACCCGCGTGGGGCCGACATGGTGATATCCTCCGCATCCTCATATTTCAACCCTGTGGGGATAAAATGATTCTCGGGGACTGCCTCACAGGTTGAGTTCGGGGTATGTGTCCACTTGATTGTGAGTGGTCCTAGGTTTCGTGACAGTGGTAAGATGTCCTCATCATCCGACATGTCTGAGAAATCCGATTCTAGCTCCTGGGAGTCTGGGATTGTCGGTTTCTCATACTCGATTGTTCCCTTGACGTTATCACTCTCCCATTCCTCCGGTCCATGCAGCTGCCAGTGTGGAGGGACTGTCGCATAGAGATTGCTCACAATCTCTGTCGTCGGCCTTGGTACTGCAGGTTCGTATAGATCCATGTCGTACTTCCGGTTCAGGGTTTCCAAGGAGGTGCCAGCCGGTGCTGGTTTCTTCTCGTTTCTCCTCGTCTTCCTCCTAATTGCCTCATTATCTGAGACTTCGTCCTCTGAGTCCTCCGGGATCTCGTCGATCTATTGCATGATTTCTGCTGAAGTCATGGAGACTGCCGTGGTAATCATTGCATGGTGTTTTGGTGTATTGAGGATCGCGGTCTTTCCTCTGACAACTATCCGTTCCAAAACATTATCTGCCGAGTGTTGCCTCTCATACCTGCAAGACGCCCCATCGAAGTCCTCGTGAAGAATGGCATCTTGGATTAGATAACTTCTTTCCAAGATTTCAATTGCCATCTCCGCAGTCGTTTCATCTGTGACAGGGATGACTTCCTCCTCCGCTCTACCTAGTCTCTCCATACTCATAATCTTCTCGTCCCAATTACTGTGTCCTCTGTCGCTTCTTCGTACCTGGTGATGGTCCTTTGAGCTGCAGCGGTTAATCTCTCGGGGCCATTTAACTCCGTAAACCTTGGAATTACGTTCTAGTTAGAGATATCCTCAAGCACAAACTGCTTGACTTTCTTCACTCCTCCTTCACCGTCATATTCGAATAGGGCCTTACTTCCTCCAGCTCCCCAGTTGGTAAGGGGACCGAAAATTACTCCTTTCGGAGGTCTGACCATGGCTGGTGTCAGCGAGACTCGAGTTTATAATTATATAATTATAAACGAGTGAGAGCTAATACTCGCGTTGGTCTTGTTTATTTGTTGTTTGCAGGGATTGGGTTGTTTTGGCAACGGTTGTTAGGCAACTGTTGTTTTAGCAAGCGTTCAGCCGCAGTGGAAACTCGTAGAATCTCTGAGAATTGGTGTGGGTGGAGCTGGCCAATGTAAATTGGGGCTGTTGCGACGTAGGCACTCAGAGCAAAATCGCCCGGATTTTGGGTCGAAAGTTCATAAAACTTTACCCTTGGGGGGATTTTGTAGTTTCAATCAATAAAGGATAAAAAGTAGATAGAAGTGCTATTGAGCTCGCGCTCTATCAAATAAAGCAAGAACCGATATCGGGGGTCCTCTGGTTGCGAAGTTCGTTCGAAGAATTTTCGTCCTAGAAGTTGGTGTCGGTGATCTTGAACATTGAGGTTTGGAGTGGTGAGTACCAGGTGGATCGCGAAATCCTTGATGCGATCAGAACACAGGACAGCAGCAAGCAGACGCAAAATGCCGAGGAGCCAGACGAGAGCCCTATGCTCCCAAGGACCTCTAAAAATGCGAGATTCGGGGGTAAACAAGCTTCGAATGGTCGACAGGGGACGCCAATGGGCAGGCTTGCGGAAAAGCTAATGGTTCCTGAGCATACACACCAGTTCTATAAATACCTCATGGGGCTCGCAGTAGGCGCAGTGAGTCTAGCAGAGGTCGCACGTTTCCCGACTCACTATTATACGAAGCTCACAGTGCCGGTGGCACAATTTCAAGTGGAGGGTATACAGAGGCACAATGTCTGGTGGACAGCGGGGCAGCCATTCCGGAGATTGGGTAAGCCAAGGGCTGATTGTGTATGGGTGCGACACAGAGGGCGTACAAAGGCGGCTAATAGGGAACTGGATGGGAAGATTGTGGGCAAACTGGAGGGGCTCTTCAGCGTGCGGGATCGTATTGACATGATGCATGAGGTAGCTCTAGTGTCATTAATTTCTTTGCGGGCCTCAAGCAAACCAGGTGGGGAGGAAGGAATGGTACGTATGGGGCGCGGGAATGCAGGTCGGAAGTTACGTATTATGCCGATAGGAGACATAGAAGGGATGGCACATCTGATAGGGTTGAAACAAGACAGCCTGTGGCTGGTAAACAATCAGATAGATCTGAATTCATGGAATGAGCTCTTCGATTGAGGAATCGGACTGTGGGTGAACGATGCAGGGCGAGGAGGGTCTTAATTGCATGGTAGTGAAATAAATATATATATCATTACAATAGTGGGCTTAGAACGTGGAGATCCAGTGATAAACGTGTGTGGGAATTGAAACGTGGAAGGGGAGGATAAGGAGGAGTGTCGTAGAGTCAAGGGAGTGGGGGTAGGGGGTACCGTAAGGGAAAGATGTAGGGGACCATGAACGTACCAGGCAGGAGAAGTGACGCCCAGGGGCCGGAGAACTTGAAAGGGACTCAGGAGGCACCAGTGGCAAGGAGCAGGGAAAGGACTGACAGGAGACAGAAGGGGCAATGAGCGGGAGGGGGACATATGGGAGGCACAAGTGGCAATGGGCAGGGAAGAGACTTACAGGAGGCACAATAGCCATTGAGCCAGAAGGGGACGTACTGGAGGCACGAGGGGCGGCAATGAGCCAGAAAGGAACGTGCGGGAGGCCCAAGTGGCAATGAGCCGGAAGGGGGCGTTCAGGAGGCACGAGGGGCAATGAGCCAGAAAGGAATGTGCGGGAGGCACAAGTGGCAATGAGCCGGAAGGGGGCGTTCAGGAGGCACGAGCGGCAATGAGCCAGAAGGGGACGTACAGGGTGCCACTAGAGACACTGGAGGCATGGGAAAAGGAGATGGCGCCAGGGCGCCACAGCAAGGCGTCAGGGCGCCAAAAATTCTTTGCAGATGTACTACTCTTCTGCTTGCTGGGGATGCAGTGCGTGTTGCAAGTAAGTTTCTAAGTTACTTTTGTTCTTAGTGATTCTTTTACTAATATTTCCTACTAGGTTTGTTGATGAGCCTTTCCTTGGTACTGAGTCTTTCCAGTTCAGGTAACTGGTTTTTCTTTTTTCTTTTGTTCTGGTGTTGGTTTATTGTTGTAAATATCTGCTAATGTGATGTTTTTACCAACTGGTTTGTTCTTTCCTAATGCTATTAGGGGACCAAGGTGTGTTGCAGGTTCTACCAACTGTTTTATTCTAAGTTGCTTTGGTTTATAGTATATATAACCTGCTGAGGTTCTTTTTGGGTAGATATTGTTTCTCTTTTTCAAGATGTATTGTTTATTCTGGTGATTTCTTCTTACGGCTGAGTTTATTGCTTTTTGTCTTCTACTCATTCAGTTATTGCAGGTTTCTGTTCTATTTCTTATGCAGGTTCTTTTGTACTATTGTTTGTTGTATTTTTCTTTGCTGACTATCAGGCTTGGTTCTACTATGGTTTCTTATCCACTATAGAGTTGTAGTACTTAGTAAGTAGTTTCTTTTTACTACTTGTGTATAAGATTACAGGCCAGGGTGATCAAGCCTGCCTTGATATAAAAGTCTTTCTTAGGTTAAAAAAATGTAAATGGGGGCCTTAAGTATTTAGGGTGGAATATTACCCTGAAGTAATATTCCAGAATTACTAAGTACTTTAAAGGGTAAATAATTGGTTTCTAGTATTGGATTACTAAGTTCTGAGTAAGAGTCCTTATGGGACTAGAAGTAACCAGTGGAACTCTTATATTTGTTGTATCTAGCTATTCTCTCTCTCTCCAGATCTCATCCCCTTCTCTGGATGCAGACCTTCAGCCCTTAAGTATTACATGCCAAGACTAGCTGTGACTCACTATTGTGGCTGTGCCATAGTAGTGAGTTATACATGATTTGAAATCCATCTCTGACTCATTAAGTTAGTCATAACGTTAGAGTCATACATGAGTCATAGGAAATTCTTGAGTCATAGGTGACTTATAATTGACATGTGAAAATAAAGAAATGACATGTGATTCTTCCAACATAATTAACCAGGCAGGTTAGCATAACTTAGTAAGAAATTACATAGTAGATGTTGGTTCAGGGTAAGTTGTGAGGTGGTGATAGATCAGCATACTGAGAATATCACTTCCTTACACCATGTTAAGGTCCACAGCTCTGTCCTTGCCCCCAAATACCAAAATAATGATGTAAAATTTGCTTCTAGAACTCCACTGTAATAGATGGTGCCAATAGTAGCATAGTGGGCCATTTAACAGAGTTTATACTATTACTGAAATAATAGTGTATGTCTATTATTGGTTCCGCTAAGACAAGGACTCAGAGGGTCTTCAAGAATATATAGATTTCCCAAGCGGGAAGAGAGTTAATAGTTGTAATCACTCTGTATCAAAGCTATCTATGGCTTATCTGAACTCTGTTTGAAGTGATTTGATTTGAGAATCCTTCAGAAGAGTGGAACGGCTCTGTACTAATACTAACTGCCAAGCCTTATGGAATCTGAAAAACCTGTTTTCTGGCCGTTATAGAAACCCTGCTTTCTGGCCGTTCCACAAAGCACTCCTCCATGACCATAAATACAGTTAAGTGAGGTCAGGCCTCCATTACTCACAAATGCAGGTGTGGATGTATAATGCATCACGATAAGGGAAAAGTAAATACGGACCGGATATGCTCTATGCAGTAGTACGTAAGGTACTATGCTCAAGCTATCTAGTATACATAATAGGTGCTAGGAAATGCGTACTAAGACAATCATAAGAAAACGGTCTTCCATTACACTTCCCCTTTTAAAAGCATTTCCTACTCTTATTGCCTTGCACAAGCAGAAGGTACTCCAAAATAACAAGTGCAAGCTTGATAGTTATGAAAGTAACAGTCTTCGCAAGGAACCATAGGAGACTATATTAACTTCCAAATCATCCATAGTAAAAACTCATGACATAAAGAACAATGAAAACATCCGATAGATACCTGGTTTGCCATACTTGCCTCCTGTAAGGGAAGACGGTTTCTTATAATTGTCTTAGTACGCATTTTCTAGCACCTATCATGTATACCAGATCGCTCTAGCATAGTACCTTATGTACTACAGCCTTGAGTGTATCCTGCCCTTATGTAATTTTCCTTTATCATGATACATTACGCATCCTCACCTGTATTTCTGAGTACGGAAGGCCTGATCTCCCGCACCTGTATTTATGGTCATGGAGGAGTGCTTTCTGATATAGCCAGAAAGCAGGTTTTCTGGAAAGGCCAGAAAACAGGTTTTTCAGACTCCAGAGGGCTTGGCAGCTAGTAGAAGTAGGGAGCTGTTCCGCCCTTCTGGAGAAGGATTTCTTAGATCAGATCTCTTCAGACAGAGTTCATACAAGCCTTAGATATCTTCAATATAGAGAGGTTACACCTATTAATTCTCTTTCCATTTAGGAAATCTGTATGCTTTTAAAGACCCTCTGAGTCCTCACCTTAGCGGAACTAATAACAGACATACATTATCACTCCAGTAATAGTATAGACTTTGTTAAAAGGCCGGCAGTGCTACTATTGGTATCGCCCATTATATATTTTTTAACACACAAAATAATTTAACCGTTAAAACTACCACTATAGACTGATCACCCGTTGGTATCTTTATAATAGCTTTTCAGCTATCACCTATATTAGACGTCAACCTATTCAAGAAACACTTTACATTTAACGAAAGCTAGCAACAAGAATCCATGACCGAGACAGAGATATTCTCAACCTGCAGTCAACAGAAGACCTTATGCAAGACAAGGCAGAGCTCTAACGGGCAGTGGTATACACCATTAAACAATTCCACCCTGATTCCATCACATCTGCAAAGAATCTAGCTTGCCCCTGCTGCCTTAGGCGCCACCCGCGCCACCCAGAGGGAAGCTGACAATCTAGAAAGCCACGGTCCGGACCGAGGGCGCCCGGACGCCGCTGTCCCAGAACGCTGGCGTCAGGGCGCCATGGGGGCCATAATTCCGCGAAAAATCGCCTCAATTCCGCCCGGAATTGCTGCTATTTGGACGCTCAGGAGGCAGCTATCTCGGACGGTGGCGCCTGGGCGCCCTAGAGGCACCAGAGGCACTACAGGCAATGGTATAAAGGCCTGGCGCCCGGGCGCCACAGCAGGGCGTCAGGGCGCCAAAAGTTCTTTGCTGATGCACCTTACCCCACAAATATTGACACTACCTCTTGCATTCCTGGCAACTATAATCCCCTTTCATCTTCTTATACCAGAGAGTATAAGACATCGCGGCACCATACGTTCCAGGAATAATTGCAGCATATAAATACGCATCACTATCCCAAGGCTCACCCTCATTCTTTTCACTATTAGAGGAAACATAGGAAAGTTCCAGGAACTACATAGCTACTTCCTGTTCCATCCAATACCAGATTCCTCACAGGCGAGGCAAATCTGTCCTCCTTCCCAACTGAACCATTTTCACTTGTCATCAGCTCAACACAGAAGGAGTTTGAGCTATCCAACTCTTCTATATAAGGAGACCACCTCATGGTCTTCTTGCCGCCACCTTTACTATCTCCCAAACCTTCCATCGGGAAGGGCATCTTAGGCCTCGTTGGTATAAACCACGCCTCAGGAGTACCTACCATCGTAGGAGTGGAAGAAAACAATGAACCAGCATATGTGCTCTTCTCGTTCCTACTATTCTGCCCACATATCGAACAGGCAGTCGAGCCACAGTCATCCAAAATCTATTGGAAATCACTCACGTCTAGAGTGAGGTACTTGTCCCAACAATATATGGACAAGAGGGAAAAATAACTCGTAATATCGGAATGAGTAACCACTATTATGGCCTCCAAGATGGACCAGCCGTACACCTACCAAAAGTCACGAAGAATAGCTATGATTCCCAAAGATATACAGAAGTTAATCGCCGACATACTACGAAAGAAAAGAGATACTCCTGAACCACAAACGGTCAAGTAATCAGTCAAACCACCTCCTCTCAACATCTACATTGTAGATATCCTGAAACTAGAAAAAGACTCTCCTCTTACAACATGGGAATTTGAATCACCTCCAATGACATAAGCAAACTGGAAGAAAGTACAACCACAAATATGTGATATCTTCGCCTTCATAAAAACGCTTGTATATCTTCCCTGCTTTTATACAAAGGATATCCAACTGTTTCTCGAAGCAATAACCAAACACTATCTTTGGAACACAACTAACTCATTTGAATATAAAGATTTGGAGCTTACCACGGTGCTTATGGAGCGCCTAAAACACTACAAGATTGTACAGCTCATAGAACTTCACTGGGTTCTGATGGAATGAGATGATATTATGTCTTTCATACTATGTGGTCAGCATCTCCTTCTACTTATTGTACTAGTGCAATTTGAGGACCCACCTATAACCAAAGGACCAAAAGGCCAAGACAGAAGGGATCCTCCTGAGATGCCAACCAAATAACATTCCGCTCCAGAAGTTAGCACAGGATCTCAAACTGGCATTGTGCTAGAAGATGACATTGTGGAACATACCTCAGATGCTGGCAATACAAATAATGGAGAAAGCGATCAAGATCAAACCCCTCCCTTAGGACGAGGTACAACAGCAGGTGGAGAAGATGATTATGGGTATGATAGTAGCTCTGGCAGTGGAAGCTCTAGCAGTGGATCGTCAGTCTACAGTCAAAGAAGTATATGCAAACTAAAGAAGGTCAAGAAGAACAAGAAATGGACGGATCATAGTAAGACACCAGAACAACAACAATGGGAAACGACGAAAGGAATTGTGAAACCTGAAATATCGTCAAAAAGGTACAAAAGGATAAAGGGTATCAAGATTGATGCTCCAGAAAATCTCAACAGCAGAGGAAAGAAATGGCGAGACTCACAGTATCTTGACACTTGGGTCAACGTGATACTGAGATGGTTAAGTATGAAAGGTATAAGATTGGAATCGAAGGAAGTGTTGGACTTTATTGGATTCAAACTGTAAGTCAGCGCACTCACTACTTATAACCACCACCTCATCAAGGAGAAAGACAAGGTGTCCTTTTTCAGCATCATGCTAGTACTAAGGGAATTCCGTATTCCCTCCACTAGCAAGGACCTCCTATGGAAGGAATGGGAGGCAGCATCACTCTACAAGGATGGACAACACATGGGTATCAAAACTATCGCCAACTGGCTGGAAGAACTTCGGATTAAGCTTATTGACAAGGATGGAAACCAATGCAACTCGGAGGAAGTCAAATGCAGGAAATTACTGAACCACCTTCCGACTTACATGGAAACCATCTTGGTTGTACAAATAATTGATTCATGGACATTTAACAACCTGGTCAAGAAGACGGAATCATACGAGGCTGCACGAAAACATGGGCGTATTTCAACCACACCCAAACCTGCACACCCGCCTGCTACTCAACCAGCTCCGAACCCCAGTCAAAATCACTGCAGGGATTGGAAGACATACAACAAGAAAACAAGTTCTAATCTTGGAAGGACCCCAGCTATGAAAAGAATAAATACCAAGGATCTAGACTGGGAAGTGGTTAACAAGATGTTAATATCACAAGCCAAGATGAAGCTGATCAGGGAACGGAAGTATCTATGGTGCCATGCACCTGGTCACACCTTCAAGGAATGCAAGAAGCGAATATCCAAAGTACTCATGCGCACCGCCGAACAAGTCCTATCCCTGCAACACACCAGCAAACCAGTTATTCCCAAGAACAACTGCAAGGGCAAAGCCAACGCAAAACCCCAGTCTATGGAAGAATTAGACTATAGCAGGGTTCGGGTCAAGATTAATGGCCACCCTTCATTAGCCCTTGTGGATTTACAAACCACTAGCAGAGATCTCATCAACGCACAATTCGTGCACCCATATGGCCTAACCACCTATGGTATCGATAAGAAGTCACTTAACACTGCAATTAAGGGATCAAAGGGTGTGAAAAAAAAAGCATGTGATATCCAAATGTACTGTGGAAGATATACAGAAACAAGAATGCTCTATGTAATGCATCTTGCGGGCTGGGATATGATACTAGGCAAACTAGGGCTTACAGCTCTGATTGCTTTAATCCCAGCAGTACCAAAGCCTGTCACCATCCAAGCAGAAGGGATGGCATGCGTTGTACACAAGGAATGGAGAAAAGCAGGGCTTGCTATAGGACAAGTCACTTCTGCAGCACTCACAATAGAAGACGAAGTATCAGGCTACCTTCTACCACTCTTCCAATTCATGGTCTCAGCTATGAGTCTCGGAGAAAGTCAGAAATTTAACCCTTATATTGAATTCGTCCAGTTATTTCCGGGACCACACCTAACGAGTTCCCACCCCTCAGAACTATCAACCACCGATTCTACCTGAAGCCTGGCTCTACATGGGTACCAAAATGGCGACCCTCACCCTGCAAATTCTATGCTGAGCTTACTAAACAGCTCAATGAGAAAGAAGCCTCAGGCTAGATTTATCGAGGGGAACATAATACCATAGTGGTAGTTCTGTTCGTACAAGCCAAATGAGATGATCCTTCCAAACCCATGCGTATCCCAGACGCCAGGGATCGGAACGAAGCAGTTGATCCCAACCACACACCCCTACCAAGTATTAAGAAACTCATGGGGCTAGTCACTGCTCGGAAGTATTGGAGCAAGATTGACCTAGCGGATGGGTAACACAACATTAGAATCCATCATCAGGAAAGAATTTTGGGCGCACTGACGCCTTGCAGTGGCACCCTGACACCTGAACTTTGGCAGTGGCCCCTGGAGCCCCTTGTGCCTTAAGGGCTTCAGGGTGCCACTCCTTAAGATCGCCTGCATCTGGGCACCAAAATAGCAGCTATTCCGGCCGGAATTAATGCATTTTTAGGGCATTTTCGGCCGCATTTTCAGCCGCATTTATGGCGCCTGTGGCGCCCTGACGCCAGCATTCCGGACCAGTGGCCTCAGGGCACCCTAGGTCCGGACCGTGGCCTTCAAGATTGTCAGCATGCCCCTAGATGGCGCCAGTGGCGCCTGATGCACTAGGGGCATCCTAGATTCTTTGTAGATGTATAGGATCCCATGCCTACAGGTTTGAAGTACCAGAAGAAACTCGGTGGCATAATGTTGTTCATACTGTCCTTCTCAAACTATTTAGATGGCGGGACAATCTACCAAACATGGCGGAGGATGAAGACCACGAACTATACGAAGTCGAGAAAATCCTAAAGTCCAGGAAATATGCAGGAGTTGTTAAATATCGGATGCGATGGAAGGGCTACGATGAATTGGAAGATATATGAGAAGACTTCGAAAGGATGGATAATTGTGCTGAGAAGCTCAAGTAGTATCGAGAAAGGTTTCCCAGTAAGCCACGAGACGAAAGAGACGTCTGGGGTTCAGACCTATGTCAAGTACGAATTTCACGAAATACACGGTACCTTTTATCCTCCCTACTTGTCACCTTTTTCCAGTAGGTTTTTTGGCAAGACGCTGGGTTTTTAACAGCTATGGCATACATGTATAGGATACATCGGTCTTGTGGGACTCCAGACACTAGGGATTATGGGTATCTTAACAAAGTGTTAGTACCTTCCCACCAAAGTTATTTGAGCTGTTACTAACACCTATCTAGGTGTTCGGATAGTTTGTTTAGGCGAGGACGCCTGCCTCGAAACGGGGAGTAATGTTATGGCTCAGGTAAGAGACATCTGCTAGAGCATGATAACCAGCTTCCTACTGTATCGTAAGACACTGCTAACCAAATGGACTTATTACCCACCAGGGATGTATGGATACATCTGGAAAGAATTTTGGGCGCCCTGACGCCTTGCAGAGGCGCCCTGACACCTGTACTTTGGCAGTTGCCTCTGGAGCCCCTTGTGCCTTAAGGACGTCAGGGCGCCACTCCTTAAGATCCCTTGCATTTAGGCGCCAAAATAGCAGCTATTCCGGCCGGAATTATCGCATTTTTAGGGCATTTTCGGCCGCATTTATGGCGCCTGTGGCACCCTGATGCCAGCGTTGCGGACCAGTGCCGTCACGGCACCCTAGGTCTGGACCGCGGCCTTCAAGATTGTTAGCATGCCCCTAGATAGCGCCGGTGGCACCTGAGGCACTAGGGGCATCCTAGAATCAATGCAGATGTAAGTACGTCAATGACGGCATTAATGGGATTGGAATAGGGAAGTGTGTACAACCAGGATTGGCCTCATACATGTTATCTCTTCGATA
>Ga0307511_10001733_pt1 | contig 22963 bp, 32 predicted proteins | sample 13_EM_MG_FD_200266 | JGI IMG/M metagenome (GOLD analysis project Ga0307511, IMG submission 200266) | Populus trichocarpa ectomycorrhiza microbial communities from riparian zone in the Pacific Northwest, United States - 13_EM | ecosystem: Host-associated > Plants > Roots > Unclassified | place... | reverse complement strand
AAGTCCGTCAAACGGGCGTTGCCGTTGCGGTCAACAAGAATGTTGGGCTAGCCAAATGTTTTCAGTGCGGCGTGAGACGACACAGATAAATCACCTACCCCTTTCAGGTCTCCGTGTATTACATAGTTTGTGTGAAGGTAATTGAGACCTTCTGCCACACCCAATAGCTTGAGAAGATGGTGTTATCGGTCACCCGGTCGCTACAGTGAGGAGACTCACCAGGGCAATCCGATCCACGCTCGGGTGCTTCTCGACGTACTTCGTCAGAGTCCCGTTCGGCACATACTCCGACACGAATTGCAGGGGGTCTCTTGTGATGCCGATGAAAGGAACGACATTTGGATGTCGCAACCTTTTCCATATGACGGCCTCCTTGTAAAATGACTACGGCGCCCAGGCCCGTTTCCAGCGGATACGAAAAGGATGCACAGATACTGAATACGAACCTGCGTAACTGCCTGGAGATCCTCCTCGGAAACCCTCGGGCACTTGATACAGACTCTCGTACCACCGTGGGCGCCTTCCCACACATCTGCTGTGCCACCATCGAGGGAGATCGGGGAACTGCCAACCCTGGTGAGGCCATCGGATATGATGTGGGAGGATGGTAGGATCGTGTGCTGGCCACAGATGGTTTGTAGCTTGTGTAGACATTGTCGGTAAACGTCGTCGGTGGTAGGGATGGCACCAAGAGCCTACAGGATCTGCTCCGTAACTAGATGAAAGGCGAAGGGGAGAGTACGTACTTCGTCGAGGAGGTCTACCAGCCGATTCAACTCCGGTCCCTGAAGGCTGGACAAATACTGTTCCTCTTTGTCACGCCGAACCAAGCGGCGGAGGGAGCGCGAGAGATTTGGAGAAGAACTATCGAGCGAATAGAGCTCTTGTAAGACTTGAGAGGTGGACATTGTGGGCGGATACGTGTCGAAAGCAAGGAACCCTCGTGGTGCTTAGTTGCAGCCATGCCTCCAGGCGATGTCGTAATTAACGGAGGGAACGCCGTCGGCGGTCTCCTGCTGTGTTGCCGGGTTTGTATTGGAGCGGAACGCCACGAATTCTACCACGACGCCACGCGCCAACCTTCGAGGGTCTTCCGGCGCCCAGCGGTGCCCACCACGAACTCCCTCCAGGCTTGACTGGGATTCCGCCCTGGGACCCCTCCTGCCTTCACGCTTCAATGGCAACAAACAAACCCTCCGATCCGGGCATCACCCATCTCCCGATCCACACCGTAGTGTGTTAAACTCATGCTGAACGTTGAACGTTGTCGTCCCAACCCTAGTCACACGGATCCCGGGCTCGAGTCATTTGCTAGAAACGTCAATCCGTTTGACTGAGCAATTATTAGGGTCGTACCTTCTCCGAGTGGTCTGGGAATTCTAAAACCGACGGGTAGCTAGCTGATTACCCCTGTAGGCGTTCACCCCCGGGCCCTGACAGTGACGAGCGTTTCGCCACCAGGAATAGGCTTCCCAGAGACCGGATTCTCCAACACGACCCCCAGTCGAGCGAGGCTCAGATTATCGAGTGGGTTGGATCTTATCAGGATCGTGGGCAGGTTTGGCCAAGGCGGTTCTTTCAAGTGTGGGAAACTCAAACGGGCTTTATGGTCGTGGCAGGAGACCGGTGGATTCAAACTGTGGTAGTTGCCGAGCTGACGTTCGGGTAGCAAATTGATGCAAGATGACATTTCGACCTATAACCGCAGTTTTCATGAGGGAATCAATAACAAGCTCTTCGTAGAGGATTCGATAGCGGACTAAGTACCTTGCGATCCATCCCCTGCCATCTTCGTCATTGTTGTGCTCCACGATCTGGTCGTGGTGAACGTGATCTGGGACATGTACACATAGAACAATGTCGCACTCCAGCTGAAGTGCAGAGAGTCAAGAAACAACGGCACGCTCCACCCCCGAGGGCAACTCACGCCTTTGTTGTCCCAGATTTTATAATGAGAGCGGGCGGGGTTTGTGATTTTGAAGATGAGACAGTAACAGTGGTCGCGAGGGAATTTGGTCATTCCGTTTAGAATCACTAGGCACTTGTGTATCGAGGAGTGTATTCGACTCTGAACGAATGGCGTCAAGCAGTGGGGCGGTAGCATTCGGGCCGGGATGGGATTCGCGTGACTGACCGACCGTGAACTTGGTACTTAATTGCCGTTTCTCCCGGCGATGGCTATCTTCCCTCACGATAGCGTCGCGGCCACGAGGCAGCCTCGCCTTTAGCGATCTCCAAGCCGCCATGTCCACCCAACAACTACTACAGGACCTCTACTCGCTCGATCCCTCTTCTCCCGGCATATCGCGCCTCATCTATGGCTTAATTCGGCATGACGAAGACGAACGGTATTTGTCCAGCCTTAAGGGATCAGAGCTGACGCGGCTGGTGGATTTCCTCGACGAGGTGCGTACTCTCCTTTCAGCCTTTCGCCTGGTTACGAAACAAGTGTCCCAGGCCCTCAGCACCATTAGCACCGCAGACGACGTTTCCCGTCAATGTCTGCACAAACTACAAGTTATTTGTAGCGACAACATGACGCTCCCGTGCTCATACACTGTATCCGGCGATCTCGCCAGAGTCGGTGACAAACCGGTCGCCTTCGGCGGCTTTGCCGATGTATGGGAAGGCACTCACTGCGGCACGAAAATCTGTATCAAAGCGTTGAGGGTCACTTTGAACGATGACCCAACCCTCACGAAGGTTTGCATCAGCACGCCTTTTCCTCGTGTCCACTGAACAACCCACGTGGGTACCGTAGTTATTCTTCAGAGAGGTCGTTATGTGGAAGAGGTTAAGACACCCAAATGTTGTCTCCTTCATCGGCGTTACAATGGAACCTTTGCAAATCGTGTCAGAATGGATGCCGAGTGGAACTCTGATCAAGTACGTCGAGAAAAATCCAGGCGCGAATCGGATTAGCCTGGTGCGTGTTTCCTCTGAGATTGTACTTAATTGATAACGCCATCTACCTAAGCTATTGGATGTGGCAGAGGGTCTCAACTACCTTCACGCAAATCATATGATACATGCAGACTTAAAAGGCGTAGGTACTTTCCTTCGGTTGTCTTAACTGCGTTAATAATCCTTAACTAGCCCAACATCCTTGTTGACCACGGCGGCCATGCGCGCCTGACGGATTTCGGGCTTTCCACGATCATTTGCGGAATGAGTTCTGTCCGTGTAAATCAACCACAGGGATATACTGCGGGGTGGGCTGCGCCAGAGATTCTCATGGGAGCTGATAAGATCACCCAGGAAGCAGACATATTTGCTTTTGGCATGGTTGTGATAGAGGTTTGTCTTCGCATGGTGACAATGGAGGGTCAGATAGTTCACCTAACGTCTGAGCCCCGGTTTAGGCTTTTACAGGAAGGAACCCGTTCAGCGGCTTCAGGCCCTCATCTATTAATTTAAAAATTGTCGGTGGTGGCAGGCCCGCTCGTCCGCAAGAGGCGGGAGAACTAGGTCTTGTGGACTCGGTATGGGACATGACACTCAGTTGCTGGCAGCAAGACCCTTCCCACCGGCCGACAGCGGCGGCGGTGGTTAGGTTTCTGCGCGAATGGTCAGTGGTTTCCCTCTCGTAGAACTAACATCCTCATATGATTCCTTCAGCTACACACTACGTGCTGCAAATCTGTCGTTGCCTAACCTCGCCCCATGGCGACAAACAGGGAGTGTAGGTGCAACAAACTATACGCCTATCTTTCCGGCCCAATCAAATGGAAAGCCAACTCTACCCCAACCACTGGAGATCTCGCGGAAATCTGGCCAACCGAGTTTCCAGACCCATGAGATCTCGACGGAGCTGAGGTCAACCCATGCCCTCTCTGACTTTTGTGATTTTAATGGTGGTTGCTTTCTTTCTGTTGTTTACAGTATGCACACAGTCTATGCTGATAGCCGTAGTACGGTCCAAACGTCGTATGTTCGTCTGGAGGATTCGAGCTCCAACGTGGCCAGAAGGCGCACCGATGGGGACTCCCAGCTGACACCACTCGATATTGCCGCAGCTCTTTCGTCGGGCTTGCTCAGTGCAGTAATAATGCCATACGAACTCAAGGGCGTCGTGAGGGAGGGAGACTATTCCCAACGCATCTCTCATGTGATCGAAATATGGAAGGGAAGGTACAAAGACGAAATGGTCGCACTCAAGGTTTTCAATGTGTCTCCTCATAACCCCCAAATATCGGCATTCAAAAGAGTGAGCATGTTCTGGGATCCCTGGTGGGGTTGCTCGTCATTCTGATATTTAACAGAAGCTGCACATGGAAGTGGCCCTCATGAAGCGGAAAGCGCATGACGATCTTGTTCCTTTATACGGAGTATCGACGACCATCGCTACTTATTGCCTGGTGTATCCCTGGTACGAAAACGGAAACATCATGAGCTATGTGGAGAAGAAGCCAGGGGTCAACCGATTTGATCTTGCAAGTATATTTCAGTAAACCCCCGCGATCCTGACACTCACTTGCACTCACGAACAGTTATCGGATGCGGCCAGAGGATTGAGCTTTTTGCACATGGGAGGCCATTGCCATGGCTCCTTGAGACCAGTGCGTGGACCTTCATTGTTATTGATGGGGCTTAATAGTGTCAACAGAGTCACATATGGATCAATGACAATGGCGTCGCTCAATTAGACATACAAACTATTGGAGGAGGCATCGGCAACTACCGGTACTCGCCACCGGAAAGCCAGTTTTCAGGGGACATCGGCGATAGTGTGTATTACGACCCACTGCGGGGCGATATGTACGGAATGGGCATGATCACGTATGAGGCGAGTTCTCACCGTCTTTGGTCAGCTTCAAAACTTACCTTACTCTAGGTCTTGACGGGGAGCATGCCGTACTCTGGGTGCGACGATGTCATTGCACTGTCAAACATACGGGATGGAAAAACACCTGAACGACCCTCTGAGGGGATTCCCGATCCGATTTGGCAGCTCCTTGAGGATTGCTGGAGCATGTATCCTCCGAAACGTCCATCAGTCACCCAATTTTATGACGCCCTCTCGGGATTTCGTTCTGTCCACCCGGGGAAACTAAAGTTCGAGGTTCAGAGGATCAAAATATCGTTCACCGGAGCGAAGAAGCGGCAGCTTTCCGTCAAATTCCAATACGGAAATGAGAGCCACATGACCTCACTAACCACGAAGACCACGGCTAGGGATGAATACATGTGGTTTGTGTTTCGCCCATTCCTACCCTCGCTACTGTCGCTAAGCCCTGGATAGGGACAATCCGGAAACCTGGTTGGTAGAAACCGATGAAAGGAATCATAGACAGCTGGTCTCCTTAGAAGTGCTCTGCCGGACGTATACAGCGGGATTCAAGCATGACAGTGTTTTGGCAACAGGGAAATTCTACGTGAGCCTGTAACCACCACTGCGACTCCCAACACCGTTGATCACCCTTGTGCAGCTTCAAGGAAGCATCAACAAACAAATACAGGTGAACTTCAAAGCTCCAGGTAGCATCGGGGAGGCGGTGCTTTGGCTCTACCTGACGGATAGCTCTTCACCCATCTCGGCAGAGTTTGGTGATTTCATAGGAATACACAAATCTCCTCAGAGCCAGCCTTGTGCCAAAGACAGCGGCGACTCGGAGTCATGGGTCCCCCTGCTACATCAGTCCGACTGTTAGTACGCTTCCCATTTGTATGAATGCCCGGTATTACGAACTTGTAAATCCACCTAAACCGATAGTTGAACCGTCCCCCTCCCTTCGGCAATTCGGCAATCCGTGGGGTTCAATTCTACCGGTTCTTACCAGTGTATCGGAAACTTGTCACCAATGGTTTGAGAAAGCGATCCATATCGTAGCTACAGGACGCCACGTCCGCACTGGCGGGTCCAACAGTGTACCGTTCCGCTCACCCGTGTCCACGAACGAATAAGAAAAGATGGAGGGATCCCGGCCCCAACCAAATGAAAGGCCTCGCCTAGGCGCGGTACTCCATGACCCAGCTCTGATCGGTCAATCCACAGTCGAAGAATATACTTACCGCCCTTGGAGGGGGGTGCCTGTGGTCCGAGGTAGGTTGGACACGATTTTCAGGTTTACCAACATACGGGTTGGCGACCCATTTGATTATGCGCTGAACGCCCACTTGGCAGCTTACCCCCTCGGTCCGGCTCGGCTCTCCCCAATCAACGATGTGCAGACAACGTGTGTCACAGTGTGGACGGAGGAGTCCCAGACGCCCGCGCTCTTGGAATCAGCCAGAGAACCAATTGATTACGACTCGGAGTCGTCGGGGGGAACGGTCCTGACTGGGAACATACCAAACTTCGAATGCAGTGGTGCATTTTTCAAACGCGTCAAGGTAACAGTGCCAGGTAGCGATTGAGGTTGTGAACGCCACCTCTCATCACCCTCCGGGAATCTGAAACCCTACGGGAGGCAGTTGACTGAGTTCGCCCGCGGCCCTGCGTGAATTCGACGGTTGTTTGTCGTCACCATTTGAAATCTGAGGATGGGAGAACGCAATCCGGCCTCAGCTGGGCGGGTCCTGCAATCTGCCGACTCTTGGGGATATCTTGCCCCGGAGGCAAATCCGGCAGCGGGTTGCTAGGTTTCCGCTGGCGCGCCTCCATTCGTCCAACACCGTCGGGACCTCAACCCCAGCCGTTAATTACTGCCTCATATCCAATCCACCGTTTCATGTCCCTTACAACTCCGGGTGTGAAGAGCGCCGCTTCCTCGACGTACGAACGAGTGCGGCAACAGTGGCGACAAAGAAAGGCGCAATCTACACCCGCGGTGCGTTACTAACCCATACCCAGCGGGGTTCGTTACCGGCGACTCGGACCGAATCAATATGTATAGAGGGGGCCTACGGATAGTATCAGCCAGTTACTCCTCACCGGTTTCAAACCTTCAGATGAGGAGCAATTGGCATCCCGTTTTGCTCCGTTTCGTGTAAGCCAGCAGCGTCTGGGTCCTTCTCTCTGACTGAGTGCGGAAGCGCTGCTAGTGCATCGTTCCAGATAGTGCCGCTTCCTCGAGATCAGTACTCAGCGCTCGGTTTCGATTCCGAATCCACCATTGGACCTGCCTTCCACGGACGCGGTTCGCTGCTACTTACCGCAATCTCCGTCAATCGTTCACGCTCTATCCTCCCCGGTCCGCCTAGTTGTTCACGCTCTTTGGAACTGTTGCGAGTTTCCTCGGAATTGCGCGTCGATTTGCGGGTACGGCAGGTGTATCGACACTTTATTTAATGTTTATAGGTCATTCACCCCTGGCCCCCCTTTGGTCGTTTCGCCGGCAACCGCTCCAGATCAATCCCTAAACTCTTGCTAAGCCCACGCTTCTTGCTTTGACCTTGACCGGGGTTACCGTAATCCGCGACCCCATTGTCCATATCGGAGAGAGGATTTCCGGAGGCATTCTTGCTACCAGTCCTCGGGAACTGGTCCGCGACTTTGTCGTCTATCCACCCCGGCTGCTCCAAAGCCGCTTCGAATAGATCGATCACCTCTTGTGGTGACACCGATGGTTCTGGGTCTATTTAAAGGTCCAGATTTTCACCAGATTTCAAGTCTCGTTAAGGTACTCACAGGAACCTTGGTCTCCGTTCAATGCGGCATCCCGTTTTCGTATGAGATACCGAGCGAAAAGTATCCACAGATCCCAGAACAATCCATTGAACGGCCCACAGGCAAATTTGACTCCGCGGAGATCTGACTCTTTGCTTCTGTACATCTCTTCCTTTCCCGCACCACCCTTGACAACGCCACCTGGTAACGGTCGTTGCTGGTCAAAAATGTGTTCCATGTCGATACCCCGGTCGCCGGGTTTATCGTGCTTAACCCAGTGCAGTGCCGTCCACATTAAGACGAAGAAATGGGACTCGAGGTCATCGGCGATAGTGTGCTTCGATCCGGGGTTTGTGAGTAATGGTAGACATGAACTGCCAGGTCCCCTGTGAATGAACAGATGTGAACACATGTATTGTCATACCCAGAGGCCCTCCCACCGTTCTGGGACCTTCCAAACCCTTGTCAACGTTGGCACCTCGACACAAATCCCAGTCATTCAACCTCCCTTCTTGTCGAGGCCGATCATGATGTTCCCGAGGCTCACATCCCTGTGAAAAAGGCTGGCGTCCGGGTATGCAGACGAAGACGCTATGCGGTCCAGTGTGGCGTCAGCGTGTGGTTGAAGTGAAGTCTGGTCATCTCTCACCTTTCAGTGAGTCCAGCACAACCATGACGAGGTGCTTTGAATTCGCGAATCCCGAAAGTGGTCGACATATTTCGGTCTGGACAAGCTGGTAGTGGATCTGTCCCCGTAACGAGGAACCACGCGATTAGGTACGCCAAGCGAAGGGTCAACCCTCGTTGTACACTGCCTCGACTTATCGTCGAGTCCATAGGGTTTAGAGGGACGGTCCCATAATAGTTGGTGGCCAACGTGGGTAGGTCGGCCGTGTGCTCGAACCTGACTAGGTGTGGGACTTTGGCTTCAGCCAGTTTCCCGTACCAAACGTGCTCAGGCTCGATTCCTGGTACATCTTGGCGCCACATGTCCTTGAGAAAGACGCACTCCCTCGTCGAGAGATCGAGGGCCAGATAATCCCGGGCACAGCGGCCGACAACACCTAAATTGTAGTCGAGAGCCTTCCCAACGATGTAATATGACGCGCCGCCGCCCGCTCCATGAACCTCGAGACGAAACCGCGGGTAAATCTTCTGATCTCCAACAGTACGTTTCAGGGATTCGATTTCGACCTTTGCAACGGCGGACTCGAACATCCCGATCTCTTCCGGCGTGGCTGGAACGGCGGTAGGATCAAACCCTCGCTGTTCGGCCGTCATTTGGTTGAAGCGCTGAAGGAACTCGATGACGAGGTTGTGGCGTTGTGAGCAATCGATTCCTGCGGAAACAACAGCTCCCTCTCGGTCCCAACGGATGAACCGAACCTTCTTTCCGCAAATGATGAGGCTGAAAGCGGAGTCTGTGTTGATAGGCAAGCTGATTCGCGGCGTACAGGAGGCATTGGCCTCGAGTGTTATCACCGTTGATGGTATCCCACTCCTCCATTTCTCCATTCCCGAGGTCGCGAAACGGGTCGCATTGTGTGTCGAGCTTGAGCTCGACGAACAACTCCATATGAAGGAACGAGGTCACTGGGGAGGCCGCATCAAAGTCTTCGCGTTGGGTCGTCGCGTTGTTTTTAGAGAGTGTGATGTCAGGTTTGAGCGATGCCTCTGGATCCACACGATCTCCAGTGAACTTCGCTATAAAGTTGGTACACGCTTCATTTGCAATGGCAATCTATGTGGTTAAGTGCGTCAGTGCAACTGGTATTACTGGGGAATGACACAGCGCCTTCCAAATGGGGCATACATTGATCTTTCATTAACCTGTTCATAAACCTCACGGAAGTCGATTCCGTCGGGAGGGTCAACTGGGTTTGAGGAGTTTATGGGCATAAAAGAGCGCATGAACTCGTCAGGGTCCATTGGGCCGAGAAAGTAGCCCTGCATGTTCTCGCGTAACTGCTGTCTGCGTGCCTTGGCGAGTGGAATGGGCCTGTTGCTGTACTGGATATAGCCCCTGGGGGTTGGTTTGGGAGGGGATGACTGGAATAGTCTGGCGGCCATAATCAGAGGGGGGTGTCCGTTAGGACGAGAGAGTTGCGTTCACCCACAAATATATAGCGGAGTTTACCAGCCGCCAGGCCTGGACACGTGGTGCGTGGGCCGAACGTCCGCGATGCGATTGCAGAGATGGGCAGACGGTGAGCTGATCGAATGAGTGAACTTCGCGGTTACTATATCCAATCACAAGAGGCGGGTCGCGTGGCGAACATTCCCCATCCGTCTGACGGGCGTCTAGCTCACCCCATATAACCAGGAATGTGAGTCGACAGAACGACAGTAACTCTTGGTTTCCCTCACCTATCCAAAAGATACGACGACAGTCTATCACGGAATCCTAGATCAATCCGGCGACCATGGGGTCATCCTCGGATGGTACATAGATGATGAAAGATGGTCCGAGGAATGGGGTAAACGCGACCCGGAGTGTCCCCTCCGATGGTGTGGTTACAATATCGCACCGCATGGGTGAGCACTTGCGCTTGCTAACAGTCAAGCGGATCTTCCCCGTGAAGAGTAAAGGCTACAACAGAGATGTCTGCCGTATCTGCCGAAGTCAACAATTCCTCCCCTCATACTAAGTACTTAGTTCGTTGTACGTTCTCTATCACACAGCCCATCTGGAACGCCTCAAATTGCCTCGAGGGTGAAGTTGGAAAGCTTCCCCCTCCATCCCGTCCTTTCATTCCACCTACGCGGCGACGGATGGGGTAAGGACGATGTATTCGAATACCTCCATATCTGAGACCGCTCCGAGCCTTTAACATCAAGGTAGTTCCTGGCTTACACCGCTCTCCACCAGTGATTTTGCGGTGATTCGGATCCTGCCGTGAGGTTCCGGTAGACTCGTCGTTCTCGGTGAACTCGATTCCACCGCCCAAAGCTGAAAATCGAGGAACGTTCCGTTGGTCAAAGAACCAGTAAGTGCCCTCTTGAGACCATCCAAATCTCCTCCAGTGACCCGCTGGTTCGGTGACACTGAGGGGAGCGGCGTTTCCTCGAGCAATTCATCCCTCTCCGCGGATTCGTAAAGGGCCGGAAGGACGCGTTTTGCGTCCCCGCATCGCAACCAGTATCGTGGCCTCTTCTAAAGCCACAATCAGCCCCCAGGGAGACCGCCAAGAACCCTAAACCGGCATCCAGGACAGAACAGATGAGCTCCATAGCAGATATATTGGGTGTAATGGGCGGACATCGGAACACTGTGCTAGACTCGAGGATGAGCCACTCGAAAACCCCAAAGGATACATATCTGAGGTGCCCGGTCAGGAGTTGCCGTGCCGCCCTGGGCCGGGATGAACTGGAAAACGGGCTTTACTGCAGCGTTTGCCCAACTCAAACAACTATGCTTTGCGCGAATTGCGGTGTCCGTAGGAGTACCCAGGACAAAAACTGCAGCGGTTGTAGGTTGAGGTTTTCGAGATAGACCGGGGGTACTAGCTTGTTTAGAAACACTCCAATGTTCCGACCCGTCTTGGCCACAGTCGTGAAAATTTCACACTCCTCCGACGAGAGAAGACTGCTTGTTCTGCGATTGGAATAGTGGGGATGATAAAACAGACTGAGATTGGGGTTCCCGACGTTGAGGACAAAGGTTGTGTGATTTCCGCAAAGGGTGGGACCAGCCCAAGCACGTATTGATTGTACATGAACAAGGGGGAAAGCCCACCTTGAACTCAAGGTTCATATGATTTACCTAACTGGCTCGATCTAAGTGCTTGGCCAAAAAAAAAAAAAAAAAAAAAAGTAGGAGGGACCTGGGTGGCAAATCCCCGCTTGTGTAGCTCCCGATTTTCGTATTCAATGCACCAAACGTAGGACCAAAGTTGGAGGACTACAGCACCCATGCCAGTTGTCTGGTCTCAAGTTCCCTTGTAAGTACTTGAACACCGTGAGCAAGGGAGGACAGCGGACCATAAGGTGGAATTACCGTGTAGCTCCTCGGCGATACTGCAATTGGATATGCCTCGTCGGATCTGTCGTAACGCGAGCTCTTTCAACTTGGGGGTGTCGTATTAATGACGATATCAGTCCTAGTGGAGTACAAAGGTTTGTACCCGGATTGATCTTTGTAACATTCGCGTGTTTCAAGTTGCGGTTGCCTTCTCCAACCTAAAGTAGGGTACAGCCGATTCGGTCTAAACGGGCCCTATTGTACTTGAAGACTAACTGAGCGAACCGGGTCTTCTTGCTCTCATGGGGTGTTGGAAGCTTGCCTTTGGGGGCGACAGTGAGCCTGTGACAGTACCGTGTCAATGCCTGCTACTCCGAGAGAGTTCTATATGGACGTACCGGGATACCCCATTTCCTCGTCTTTCTGCGGCTCCGCAACGTTGTCCTTGAGTGGTATGCTCAGACGCGAGCAAATGACCGACACGTGCCGTACGAGTTTCGCCAACGGTACGACCTCGTCCCCGCCACGCGACCCCAACCGTTGGTTATTATTGATCAGTCAAATGGATCGAAGCTCTTATAATAACAAACGACTTCAACGTTCAGCGTTCGGATCCGGCACGAATTTGAAACGAAGGAGACGAACCCGTGTGGTACCGCGTGGATCGGGAGGGGGACGCCCAGATCGGAGGGTTTGTTTTGTTATCGTTGGAGTGTGAAGGTGAGAGGGGACCCAGGGCGGAAATCCAGTTAAGCCTGGCGGGAACTCGTGGTGGACACAGGAAGGTCATCGGAGTCGGCGTCGATCCATAATCCACACCCAACAAGCCGGAACGAGACCGCCGACGGCGCTTCCTCTCCAAGGTTAGGCCAGCCACAACGAAGGATCCCTGTTTTCGACAAACTTCGCGCTGCATGGGCGTATCCGCCCACAATGTCCACCTCTCAAGTCCTACAATACCTGTATTCACTCGATACGTCTTCCAAAAATCTCCCGCGCTACCTCTTTCGCTTGATTCAGAGTGATGAAGAGGAGCAGTATTTGTCCGGCCTTCAGGGGTCGGAGCTGGAACGGTTGGTGGATTTCCTCGACGAAGTGCGTGCTCTCCTTCCTGCCTTTCGTCCGGTTACAGAGCAGATCCTGCAGGCTCTTGACGCCATCCCCACTACTGACGACGTTTACCGACAATGTCTACACAAACTACAAACCATCTGCGGCCACCACATGATCATTCCATCCTCGTACAACGTATCCGGTGATCTCGCCAGAGTCGGCGATTACCCGATCTCTGTCGAAGGCGGTAATGCCGATGTGTGGGAAGGCACGCACGGTGGCAGGAAAGTCTGTATCAAGTGCCCGAGGGTTTCCGAGGAGGATCTCCAGGCTGTCACTCAGGTCCGTGTCCAGCATCGTATGCCTTCTTTGCGTCCTCTCAAGAATACCCCTGGGTACCGTAGTCCTTCCTCAAAGAAGCCATCATATGGAAAAGGTTAAGACACACAAATGTCGTTCCTTTCATCGGTGTTACAATGAACCCTTTGCAATTCGTTTCGGAGTATATGCCAAACGGTACTCTGACGAAATACGTCAGGGGAAACCCGAGCGCGGACCGGATCGGCCTGGTGAGTCTCCCGCCCCGAGAACGATCGTCCGACTGACGATGTCACCCTCAAGTTATTGGACGTGGCAGAGGGTCTCAACTACCTCCACGCGAACTATACGATACACGGAGATTTAAAAGGGGTAGGTAATTTATCTGCCATTTTAAGCTGCGCTGACAACCTTTGACCAGCCCAACATTCTTATTGACCGCAACGGCAATGCCCGCTTGACGGATTTCGGGCTGACCTCGATTGTTCGCCGGCTGAACTCTGTTCTTGTAACGCCGGTAAAGGGGTATACTGAGGCGTGGGCTGCGCCGGAGGTCCTTGAGAAGGGTGATAAAGCCACGCCGGAAGCCGACATTTTCGCTTTTGGTATGGTTGTGATAGAGGTTTGTCCTCGTGTCTTCCAAAGCCTAGTATTGGAGGTGGAGGGATGAACTGTTTGTCTGATGTTTGATTCCGGGCAAGGTGTTTACAGGAAGGTACCCGTTCACCGGCTTCACACCGTCGGTCATTATTTCGATGATTATGGATGGTAAACGGCCCGATCGTCCGAAGGAGGCACAAGAATTGGGCCTGACGGACTCGTTATGGAACTTGACGGTCAGATGTTGGGAGCAAGATCCCGCTCATCGACCGACGATGACGGAAGTTGTCGGACTCATACGCGAATAGTCAGTATCCTCCCTCTCCATAGGATCAACATCGTGACACGTTTCTCGCAGCTATGGGCTGCATCCTTTGAATTCATCCTTATCCGATTTGGCTCCTCGCCCGCCAGTAGAGAATGCGACATACCATGCACCTGTCCCCCAGATACTCGGGAACGGAGAATCAACCCCGCAAACATCATCGGGAACCAAACGGCACTCCGGCAAATCGGACTTCCAGACTCATGAAACCTCACAAACCCTAGGTACAGTGTTTAACTCATCCTGCGGAACGTTGTCTGATGAACCGTACCCCCCTGGCTCTGGTGATTCTAACTGTAGTTTTTATCGCTCACGGTATGCACACAGCCGATACCGATAAACCGATACCCTCAAAGTTGGGCACCCACCCGGAGAAGTTTACCCCCAAAGCAGCCGAGTCACACATCGACAGGATTGCCAAGGTGATACAATCCGGTATCTCTCCCTCCCGTTCTCATTACAACCCTGTCTCAGGAGCTCGCGCGTAGGAACTCAAGTCCAAGCGAAGGGGCGGTGGGTAAACTTCTGAGGTTGTGTGATTACTATCGTACAATCCCAGCATCGTATCAACTTCTGGGCGTCACGAAGGAGGGAGATCATCCCCAAAGTATCTCGCAGGAGGCTAAAATTTGGAAGGGCAGGTATGGCGGCGAGGTGGTCGCCCTCAAGTTTCTCTGGCCCAGAGAATATTATAGCATATGGAGTTCCAAAAGTGTAAGCACGTTGTGTGGTCCAAAGAGTGGGAGGTAGTTCACCGTTGTTCTGACAGACCGGTAACAGTTTCGCAATGGGATCGTGTTGATGAAGCACCTTAACCACAGTAATATTCTCCCTTTCTACGGGGTATCGATAACCACCACAGACCTCTACTTGGTGTTCCCCTGGTACGAAAATGGAAACATCATGAGGTATTTGGAGGGGAAGCCAGATGTTGATCGATTTGCTTTGGTCAGTACGTTCGAGGAAACCCCGTATTCCCAATACTTACTCGCACTCGCGAATAGTTATCTGGCGTGATCAGTGGATTGCGCTTTCTACACAGAAACCGTCTGGTTCACAGTGCATTGAACACAGTATGCAAAGTTGCGTTCTTATTGATGGAAATTAATATCATCAATAGAGCCATATCTTGATCGACGACAATGGTGTCGCTCGGTTGTCTACCCGCGGCCACAGTTCAATCATGGCTGTATCATATTTTTCAATGGCAGGCCGCGTGAAATTTAGGAGAGGCACCGACAACGACCGGTACTCAGCACCGGAACTTCATTGGCCCGGTGTTCGTGGGATACTTACATCGGAGGAGAGTGATGTGTATGGGATGGGTATGGTCATCTATGAGGTGAGTTCCCGCTATACCGTACCATCTGGCGCAACGGTCAAATCTCATGCCAATCTCCTAGGTCTTGACGGGGGAAGAACCATACTTTGGCTGCGATGATCTCGTTGCTATGTCGAAGGTACAGGCGGGTGAATTTCCTCAACGGCCCTCAAATGGAATCCCTGATCCAATTTGGATGTTCCTTGAGAAATGCTGGAGCAGGGATCCTAAGGAACGCCCACTGACTGTCCAAATTTACAATGTCCTATCACAATTTCAACATATTCCCTGGCCTATGGTCGACCCACCCCATCCCAACAGTGATCATACGCTCCCAATACCGGATGATCGTTCAGAGGAGTCGATGTCTGGAGTGGCCCAAAGCTGTATCGACGAGATCTCCGAGGTAACACAGCCCATCAGCTTTCCGCCCAATTCTCACCATACTCCTGTCCTAGGAACTCACGCATGCAAATCCAAGGCCACGGGGAACAGATGCTACCAAACTCCGGGAGTGGTGCGATATCTACGGCACAGTTCCAACGTCATATGAACTCAAGGATGTTGCGAGGGAGGGACGCCATTTCCAACGCATCTCCCCGGTGGTTGAAATCTGGAAGGGTAGGTACAATGGCAAGGTGGTTGCACTCAAGGTTCTCAGGGGGTCCAGGAAGGATTCTCTTGTGCTCAGTACCAAAAGCGTAAGCATGCTGCACAATCTTTGGTGGAGGTTGCTCGTCATTGTTCTGATGGATTGATAGTGGTTTTGCGTGGAAGCAGTGTTGATGAAGGACCTCGAGCACGGTAATATTGTCCCTTTCTATGGGGTATCAATGACCGTCGCGGATTTTTGTCTGGTATCTCCCTGGTACAAAAACGGATCCATCACGGACTATCTGAACAAGAAACCGGATGTGAATCGGTTCGATCTGGCCAGTGCATTTGTGCAAACCCCATACTCCCGACGCTTACCTGTATCTGTCAACAGTTATTGGGTATGGCCAACGGACTGCGCTTTGCACATGAAAACAATGTGGATGGAGCCCCCTTGAGACCAGTACGTGAAGTTTCGTTCTTATCAACAAGGTCTAATACTGTAGACAGAGCCACGTGTGGGTCGATGACAATGAAGCTGCCCGATTGGAACTGCGATCTCTAAGAGACTTCAACAAGCACCGGTACTCGCCATGGGAAGCCAACTGTTCCGAAAACGTCCTCATGCCTTCCACAAAGAGGGAGGACGTGTACGGAATGGGCATGATCGCCTATGAGGCAAGTTCCCACAACCCAGAGTCAAATGTAAAACCTCACTCTGATGTCCTAGGTCTTGGCGGGGGAGATTCCATACAAGGGGTACAATGAAGCCGATGCAAGGTCAAGAATTCTGCGCCGCACAATGCCCGAGCCATTTAGTACGATTCCTGCCCCGGTCTGGGAGTTCCTCACAGAGTGCTGGAGCGCATATCGTTACCTGCGTCCTTCGGTTGCCCAAGTTTGTGATGCTTTATCAAGATTTCGTGCAATAGAGGCGCTACCAACGGTATTGAAGTTGGAGGTGCAGAGCATCAATATCCAGTTTGCCGAACCGAAGACACGGCAGTTTTCTGTCAAGTTTAAATATGGGGACAAAAACTACATGACTCCACTGACCACGAAAACCATGGTCGGTCATGAACACACATGGTTTGTGTTTGTCCACCCTACCCTCGCTACTGTCACTAAACCTCGGACAGGAAGGATCCAGGAACCTGGTTGATAAAAACCGACAAATGGTGTCACAACCAGTCGGTCTACTTCGACATTCTCTGCCGGACATCTACCAGATTTGGGATATTTGGGAAATACAGTATTTGTTCGGAGGGGTATCTCTCTGTAAGTCCACGAATGCTACTCAACTTTCAACGCAGTTGATCATCCACGCGCAGCTTCTAGACTATGTCAACGGATGGGTCCACGTGAAGTTCGATATGCCGCATCGCCCTGGAGAGGGAGTGCTCAAGGTCCGCTTGAGGTAAACGTTCCAGTTCTCGATGCGTCTGCTCGGTAGAGTTTGACCATTTTGTAGGGCCAATTGATCCTCCTCAGAGACGGTCCGCGAACATGGCGGTGGCCCAGGGCTACGGGTCCCCAAGATATCAGTTTGACGATTACTATGCTCTTGTTGTATGCACACCAAGCACGGTGTACCGCGAAATATACAAACTTCAAAAACTACACCAGCCAGGCCGACGACCGAACCGCTATCACTGCCATTGGTGACTCCAGACAATGGCCTGGAATTCAATTCCATCGTATTCCTACTGGTACTTCAGAAACTTGCCGCATATTGGTCGAGAGAGCGAATCACTCCCGCAACCACATGGTACTGAGTCTGCGCTAGCGGGCTCCGAGTCATGCGTTTAGGAACTCAACTTTACCGAACCTTCCACAACAGGAAAAGGTCAAACGCATATCCAACATGCCAATGCTGCGCCCCACGCCTATCACTTCCATGGTCGCAATTTTTTTGGGTGGTAGGCACTTTACCGTAACATTACAGACCCCGCTGTGCGCAATCCTGATTGGTATTCGAGACTTAGGGAGCCTTACCCACGGAGAGAGATGTTCGCTGGACAAAGGTCGCGAATCGTCCCAAAACCCTTCCCGGCAGTGGTGGAGCGTTTGAAGATCTTGCGGGGTGGTGATAGCAACGCACACCGGCTGCGGGTGTGGTGCGCGGTCCCGCTCCCAATAGAGGGCCCCCGGATAGTATCATCCAGTCATTCCTTGTCGGTATTCAAATCCCGAGATGAGAAGCAATTCCCTCAACGAGAGAGGCGCTCACGACCCGGCCGCTACCCAACGTTCCTCAACGAAAGGAGTTTATGTTTTGAAAATCACCGGGGCCTGTGATCGCTGGGCGAAGTGACCTTGTCAATGAGGGGGAAAGTCCGGGTCAGAGGGATCGTCTGTTACTAGCCGTTGAGATTTCAGGATGGGGAGGAGAGCTGTTGTCTGAGAGACGTCCGGCTATTAGTAGGTTGGCGGGCTTGCCATTGCCCTGTCTGTGGGAATGTCTAACCTCTGGAGGAGGCTGTCGGGAGTAAATTTGACGATGGGTTGCCGGTCTCCCGTTTCGCTCCGTTTCTTGTTTAAGCCAGCAGCGTCTGGGTCCTTCCCTCCGACTGACTGTGGAAGTGCTGGTGGTGCATCGTTCCAGATCCCCCGCGACTCTGGGCAAGAAGAGTGCCGCTTCCTCAGGATCATCAGTCGGTACTCAGCACTCGGTTCTTGATTCAAAATACACCATTGGACCCGCCTTTCACAGATGAGGCTCGCTGCTACTTACCCCATTCTCCGTCAGCCGTTCGTGCTGCCATTCCCCGGTTCACCTAGTCTTTGGAACTGTCGCCTGGTTTCTCAGAATCACGCATCGATCCAATCGGTGCCCGTAAGCGAAGAGTAAAAGACAGGCATCAAGAAACGACAGTCTCGCAGGTCAATTCAAGCGCTCTATGATAGGTAGGTAAGAAATTTCCAGCTTTCTCCGGGTTGTTGGGCTAGGGTCGGTGGCAGATTTTGCGGAACGTGCGCCCGGACACCTGCTGTTATGTATGTGTTCACCGTTTGCCTGGATGGGAGGATCGATCGTCCAACATGTCGAGGCTGCGCGCGGTGCGTGCGGTTCTCGCGACCTGAGATTCTGGTGAGTCGTCCCACAACGAACTTGAGCGGCGCGAAGTTGTGCGTACCCTGGGCAACGTGGCTCCAAAAGGTAGTAGGCCGCGTCGCCATATTGCCATGAACCTTCTCGGCCCTTGCTGCGCATCATTCCGCCCAGGTGGTTGGTACTCATGACGCTGGTGGTTGGGGGATTCGATCCCTGGAAAGTCGGATGCCGGGCAGCAGGTAACGGATCGGGGATGCCAGTCCGATCAGACAAACATCCCATGTTCTGGACGTATCATGTACCGTATAGATGTGTATCCTGAAGCTGAAGACTGAAGCTATGGAATGTTAGGTAGACGTAAACAAACCTCGCCCAGACCGTGCGACTCCCGACCTTTCCTCTGACTTCAACGACCCCGCCCTTGCCAAGCATCGCCGCGATCCCGGTCACGATCATCCTACTCCCGGTACAAGAGGCTCTGAGAGATTCAAGATGTGAGGGGGTGGGTTTTGGATAGAGCGGCCCGGCTCAGTGTTCTCAGGCTCAGCTAACACGAAAGCCGGAATGGCCGTCGCTCCCGATCTCACTATAACTGTCGTCACGAGGTGATGATCTCCTCTTCTTGAAACGGGTCCGTTTCTCGTTCTCGTGATGCAGACTTTCCAACCCTGTGCGACCGATTCCAGGTGCTGCTTTGTTACTTATACACGAACGGCGCCGTGTTTGTAACCCACGGAAAGACGGAAAGCACCCGCTCACGAGGAATCCGCCAATCTGTATGAAATTCCAAAGCTGTCATCGAAATTCGCCCACCGGCCAGCCGACAAGGTTGTAAGGGGACATGTTTTTGCTACGCGTCGGGGCTAAAGAAACTCGCGTTGCGGCAGATCCGACGTGATTTCTCCAAGTATGATACGGGAAGGATACGCTCAACAAGTTCACCTCTCGGTTTGTCATTCAACGCGAGCGTGGCCGTCCGAGCTCTCACTTTGCTGCAGAGATCTGGAGCGGAGAGAACTGGAGTCCAAACAGTTGGCATGTGTGTTGCGGTCGACGAGCTCGAGTCCCACACTGCACACATTGGAACGTCAGGACTTGGACTGATGACCAATCGATTCATGGGAAGGGCATCCTTCTAGGTCTGCACGAGCTCATGGAAACGGACGGAGTGCTCGGGGGGACACCGGCGAGGTCACCCACACCTTCTAAGCAAGCCACTGCTGACGGAAACTGGGAAGGATTGAAGGATGTCACCTGGTCACTGACGCCCAGCCGTTCCTCGATTTCCAGTTCTGTGCTCTGGGTTCCAAGCCGCGCTCGGCCAAGGGATGGTCGTTCCAATCCTTCCAGCCCCCGTTGAAAGTCATGCGATTGTATGTATTTGGATGCTAGTGGGGAACTTCGGCTCGGCAGGACATTTCGTGATTATTTACTGCCCAAACGTCAGTTCAACCAACCACCACCATTTGGACCCACCGGTTTCGTGCCGCGACAATAAATCCCATTCGATTTCCCCGCACTCGAGAATCGCCTTGACCGAGCCTGCCCACATTTTTGGCAAGATCTGACCGCTCGACGCTCTGGACCCAGCTCCGTTGAGAGTCGCGTTGGAAAATCCGATCTCTGAAAAGGTTATTCCCGGTGGTTGGGCGCTCGTCACCACGAGGGTCCAAAGCCTTGCACCTATAGAAAAAACCAGCCAGTCCAATCCCAAGAACTGAAGGCGCGACCCCAACCATTACTTACTATTACTCAAACGGATTGACATTTTGAGGAATGACCCGAAGGCGGGATCGTGGCCGGGGTTCGGACGCTCGAACGTTCAGCATCCGGGTTTGAAGCGAAGACGACCCTGTGTTGTTGGGAGGGGAGATGCCCGGATCTGAGGGTTTGTTGTTGTCATTGAAGCTTGAAGCCTGAGGATGGGAGAGTGGGAGTCCAGTCGAGCCCGGTGGTGTAGTGTTGGCGTCGTGGTGGAGTTCGCGACATGAGTTCAGAACGTCCAAGCGCCAAGTGACGGAAACCGACGGCCGCACTTCCTCCGCTGACGGCGGTTTCGCCTGGTTTCGCCCAGTAGCAAGGCTAAGGCCAAGTACCACGAGGGATCCTTGCTTCTGATAACCTTCATCTTGCCCGGGTGTATCCGCCCACAATGTCCACCTCTGAAGTCTTACAACACCTCTACTCCCTCGATACTGCTTCCGCAAATCTCCCGCCCTACTTCCACCGCTTGATTCAGTGTGACGAAGAGGATGAATATTTGTCCAGCCTCCAAGGGCAAGAACTGACTCGGCTGGTGGATTTGCTCGACGAAGTGCGTACTCGCTCCCTTCCGCGTTTCATCCAGTCCGACGAGCAAATACTACCGTAGGCTCTCGGTGCCATCCCCACCACCAACGATGTTTTCCGACAATGTTTACACAAACTATATACTATATGTGCCCGCCACATGACCCTGCCATCATCGCACAATATATCCGGTGATCTCGTTAGAGTTGGCCATTACCCGATCTCCCTCGACGGTGGCACTGCCGACGTGTGGGAAGGCACTCACAGTGGCAGGAGAGTCTGTATCAAATGCCCGAGGGTTTGCATGGAGGATCTTCAGGCAGTTACGCAGGTTCGTATTTAGTATCGGTGCATCCTTTTCGTATCCGCTAAAGAAAAGTCTGGGCGCCGTAGTCATTCCTCAAAGAAGCCGTCATATGGAAAAGGCTGAGACACACGAATGTCGTTCCTTTCATCGGCGTTACAAGGGACCCTCTGCAATTTGTGTCGGAGTATATGCCGAATGGAATCCTGACAAAGTACGTCGAGAAACATCCGAACGTGGATCGGATTGGTCTGGTGAGCCATTCCTCTACAACAACCCGGATGACTGATAACGTCATCTTCCAAAGCTCTTGGATGTGGCAGAAGGGCTCAACTACCTTCACACAAACCATACAATACACGGAGACCTGAAAGGGGCAGGTGATTTCTCTATGCCGCTTTATGCTGCGTTGACAACCTTTGGCTAGCCCAACATTCTCATTGACCACAACGGCAACGCCCGTTTGACGGATTTTGGGCTTGCCTCGGTTGTTCGCGGGCTAAACTCCGTTCTTGTAACGAGGGTAAAGGGATACACTACCGCATGGGCTGCACCCGAGGTTCTTCTTGAGGAATGCGGTAAAGCCACGCCGGAAGCAGACATTTTTGCTTTTGGCATGGTCGTGATAGAGGTTGGTCCTCTCGCATCTCCGTACCTAGCGTTGGGAGCGGAGGGATTGTCGGTTCACCTGACATTTGAACCCCGGTGAAGGCTTTTACAGGGAGGTACCCATTCAGTGGCTTTACAGAGGTGGCCATCGGTATGAAGATTATAGGCGGTGAACGGCCAGCTCGTCCGCAGGAGGTGCAAGAACTAGGTTCGGAGTCGGTATGGGAAATAACGCTCAGATGTTGGCGACATGACCCTGCCCTTCGGCCAGTAGTGACAGAAGTGGTCGGACTCTTACGCGAATGGTCAGCGTTCTCCCTCTCCGTGGAACTAACGTCATGACATACTTCCTGCAGTTATAGACTACGTATCATGAATCCGCCTTTGTCTGATTTAGCTCCATCGGAAGTCCAACAACGCTCCGGCAGAAAAAGCTCTCAGACCCACGAGACCTCGTCAAGCCTAAGTTCAGTCCCTAACTTATCCCACGAATCATTGTCTGATGAGCAGTGCTCCATCTGGCCCCGGTGATTCCAAATGTGATCATCTACTTCTTATCATTCGCTGGATGTATACAGTCCATGTCGACAACCACCTCACAGTATCAGAATCGGATGCCCACCCAGAGAAGCCTGTCCCCGAAGCCGCCGAACGGCGCATCAATGAGATCGCCAAGGTGACACAACCAGATATCTCACCCTCCAATTCTCATCACGCACCCACCTCAGGAGCTCGCACGTCGGAACACAAGGCTGGGGGGAAAGAGGATAATTGAACTTCTGACGTTATGTGGTTACTATTCCACAATCCCAACATCGTATCAACTTGAGGGTGTCACGGAAGGAGGGATATCGTCCCCAGAGCACCTCCCAGGAGACCGAAATCTGGAAGTGTAGGTACAATGGTGAGGGGGTCGCCCTCAAGGTTCTCAGAGGGGCTAGAGGTGATTCTCGCGTACGGAACACCAAAACTGTAAGCACGTCGG
>Ga0307511_10001732_pt1 | contig 22965 bp, 35 predicted proteins | sample 13_EM_MG_FD_200266 | JGI IMG/M metagenome (GOLD analysis project Ga0307511, IMG submission 200266) | Populus trichocarpa ectomycorrhiza microbial communities from riparian zone in the Pacific Northwest, United States - 13_EM | ecosystem: Host-associated > Plants > Roots > Unclassified | place... | reverse complement strand
ACCGTTCTGAATCACCCTGCCACTTGCTGACTAAATCCGAAGAACTTACGCTGAAGAAGGTACCCTTTGCTTCGGTCGCCACGGCTTTGGCGAGATAAGACTTTCCGGTCCCTGGTGGACCGTACAACAAGATACCCCTCCATGGCGTCCGCTTGCCGGTGAACAGGTGGGGGAACTTTATAGGAAGAATGACGGCCTCTTTCAGTGATTCCTTGGCGGCCTCCAAACCGGCAACATCGTCCCACTTAACGTCAGGTTTGTCCACGATGATCGCATTGGCTAGACCAGCACGAAGCTTCTTGACCTCTGGGTCGTTGTCGTCGTCATCATCCTTCCTACAAACAACCACAGAATGAACGGGGGGATACTGGAAACACAGACCGAGTGGCGTACTTTTTTCCCGCTGCGCCGGAGCCACCATTAACCACTCCGTTCGCCCCCACCGCACTCTTCTTTGACTTCTCCCCCGTCGTTAGATGCTGCTTCAAGGTCTCAGCCCTCGTCAGATATTCGTTGATCTTTGACCGAATCAGCTGCTTGGATTTGTCGTTCTTCTCATCTGGATGATCGGCATTGTAACGGGAGTTTGGTGATGAAAGTGGGAGAATCGCCCATGGGGAGTCGAAGTTGATAACTCATCAGCGTTTCGGATCGGACCCCGGAGTGGTGAACGAGAGGACGTTACATTTGAGAGCGAGCATGAAGTAGTCCAGCGAATTCTGGTATTGCCGGTATGCTTCCGCATAGTTCTGCTTGACGTCCTCGTCGATGGCCCGCTGTACGATTTCGATAGCGCGCTATCCGAAGCCGACAGCACCCAGCAGTCAGTTGTAGCTGCGAGCAGGGTCGTAGTATGCACGTACATCCAAGTTGTTAGACATCGGGCCAGAGTGTAGTTGAGAAGAGGCGCTCGACCGGCGGATCGACTCGCAGAGAAGTTAACTTCCGGAAAATCTCTCACGCCCAGCACAAGAGAAACACCACGGACGTTTATTCAAGCGCATTATGTATCTGTACAAATAGAGATGCACACGTATCACCGATGCGAGACACTGGATTGAACCATGGAATAGAATAGACTACCGAGCCACAAATGCAGACCCGGGGACGAGGTCCCATGCGCCTACACACGCAAAACAGGGAGAAGGAAAAAGAATAAGGGCTCAGGATGCGCTGGTGAGGTAAGAAACGAAACGAGAAACATAAAACAGAATCAGCGCAACACCATAACAGAACGCTAGCCAGAATGAGAGCCAACGATGGACCTGACGTTGACATGAAGATGGTTGGGCTTCTCCATGAGATGACAAATTTCTATCCCTTCTATCCATGGGTGAGCCATAATCTGTTCCGTGGTCCACCTTAACTTGGGGTTGGGCTCCAGCATGGCGCGAATCAAGGGTCGACATTGTTTGGGCGAGAGGTTGGCGACTGTGGGTGGAGTGGCCGCAGTGGCCGCGTTGGAAGAGTTGCAGGCGTTAGCATAGGTGGTGTACAAGGAGTCGGTCATCTGTGCGACCCTCCACGGCATCTCTTGGAAGTGGAGACAATAATAGACGATGCCGCAAGCCCAGATGTCGACCAAGCGTGCGTCGTAGGCTGATTGGCACAACCAACGAATCAAAAGAATGCCCTTAAAAAAAGGCGACACCCTGCTTACGTTTTCCCGAGAACTGCTCAGGAGCTATGTATGGCTCGCTCCCACACAGGCCGGTAGACATATGGACCGTGCTCTCCCAGGGCAACCTGTATACGGTGGAAGCACCGTAGTCTCCGATCTGAAAAGGTGGGTCAACGAAGGCTGCGGATGAGTACCCGAGATGAACTACCTTGAGATGACCCTTTAGATCGAAGAAGAGGTTCTCCGGCTTAATATCGCGATGAGCAACCCCTTGGCTATGTAAATAGGTCACCCCCATCAGGATTTGCTTGAAGCAACATTCAACTTCGCTCGGTGACATGCGGCCTCTTTTGATCGCGGCATATAAGTCGCCCCCTGGGCAGAACTCCATCACTTCACACCATCGTTGACTCTCGTCCTGGACCAGGTCGACCGTCTCGACGATGTTCATGTGGTGGAGAGTCGATGAGATACAGAACTCTGCGGTAAGTTTCTTGATGTATTCCTTCTCAGTTTCATTTTTCCTTCGTTTGCGGAATTCCTGTGAGATACGTCAAAGGGATATCCTCACCTGCCAGAGAGATAACAGGAGCTACTGACCTTGACAGCATAGATCTTCTCCTCACTTCGATCCCACTTGTGTACCAAACGAACAACGGAAGTAGCGCCCTTGCCGATCGCAGCGTTCTCGCAGACACCGTACTTCTTCAACAGGCTAGCAGTGCTATCAGCCACAGACTTGGCCCCTCCGTCAGACTCAGACTTCTTGCTGCTCCCAGTTGAGCGCACAGAGGATCGTCTACCAAGTTTCGGAGCGGTGCCGAGTAGCTCTTTGAGAGTGAACTTTTGGGCGGTGTCGGAGTGGACCGAGGACGGGCCTTTGCTACGAGGTGTGGATGGTAACTCGGCACCGGCGGGCTGTGGGGTAGCGGCGGCGGTGGGCTTCTTCGGGGACAGTAAACCGCTCAACTTCCCCATGTTGAAACTGGCAGCCCTGCTGCTACGCCTACTAGGAGCCCTACTGGACGGCGGACTCCAGCTGTCGGGGTCGGTGGACGAGAGCGACGTGGTCGAAGGGGAACTGTGGAGGCCGGCAACATCTTTAGAGAACGCGCCGGCCACGATCTGAGGCTCTTTGGGATGAGATGAAGCCTCTCGAGCAGGGAGGGGGACCTTGGAGCGCTCGCTGCGATGCTTCTTGGTACCGTTGGTAGCGGGGGCGGGGGATTGTGAATTCATGTGAGATCCGTTGGGTGGACGGGACTTGTTGAGGGAAGACCGCGGGGGTTTGTCTGAACCGTCAGGACCCTCGCCCTCGGCCTGGGAAGTTTCTGTTTCGGTCGAATCTGGCTGCGTCATGGCCCAGTGATGGAAGTGCGTGCAGCAAACGGTGTGAAATCTTCGAAGGGATGAGCCACAAAAGCGATTGGATGTCACTTATGTGGATTAGAGGATCATGACGCAGTCTGCACAAAAGGGCGGGCGAGATTGAGCAGAACCAGAGATAAAAGAAAGGGGAGAGCAGGAAGAGGGAGGACGAGGGGATGATGTGCCCTGGTTAAATTCGGTCTGGTTGATGACTAAGCACCCCCATCTGTCATTTTGCGAAAATTATTTTATTTTTATTTTTTTCACTTCGCCGGAGCCCTCCGCCCGACTCCCGAGTCATCGGCATCATCCGGCCAGCTGTATAGCGGCTTTCAAACCCAGCCACCTCCCTCCTTGCAATACCCAAAGATCGCCTGCCCGCCGCCGAATCCCTGCAAGTCATGGTCAACCTCCGTTCCCAAAAGCGGCTCGCCGCCTCCGTCTCCAACGTCGGCCAGCGCAAGATCTGGCTCGACCCCAACGAACAAGCAGAAATCGGCAACGCAAACTCGCGTTCTCATGTTAAGAAGCTCATCAAGGATGGACGAATCATTATCAAGCCCACCGTCATCCACTCCAGGGCTCGTACTCGCGATCTCCTCACCGCCAAGAGGAAGGGAAGGCATACAGGTGTGGGTAAGAGGAAGGGTACTGCTGAGGCTAGGATGCCTACCAAGGTTCAATGGATGAGGAGGCAACGAGTTCTTCGTCGCCTATTGAGGAAATACCGTGAAGGCGGAAAGATTGACAAGCACTTGTACGCACCATCCCTCGTTTGTCTGTTCTATCCGGTCGCCTGACCACGAGATTAAAGGTACCACTCTCTATACCAAAAGTCCAAGGGTAACGTCTTCAAAAACAAGCGTGTGTTGATGGAATACATCCACAAGGCCAAGGCCGAAAAGTCGCGTACGAAGGTGCTCAGCGACCAGATGGAGGCTCGCCGCACGAAGAACAAGGTACCGTACTTTCCCATTCTTCGTGATCGAAAGGCTGATTCACCCTCCCTTTTTAGGCTGCTCGGGAACGTCGTGCCCAGAGGATCGCCGAGAAGAGGCAAGCGTTCCTGGTGGTGGAAGAGGCACCCGCAAAGGAGTAAATACTCCTCTTACAACCCGCTTTCACTTGTCTTCATTACTGTTGTACGCTATGCATCGCATGCTCCCCGCCAACCTCCACTACATATTCTATCGCCCCCCTGGTTCCTGGATTTCAGTTCGATTGAATGACTTCCTCAACCCCATCGGAGCCCGCGTTCGGTATCTTCAGGACATGAACACAAGCCATCCAGAAGCTTTAGGCTTATCATCGCTTCTCCCTTGTTATCTCACGCTGGGCCACCCTTACGTTGGGTATCTCATCACGAGCACATTCACGCTAAACTGAGAGTGTTGGATCGTTCGGCCCTAGGCCGGGTTTTTAGGCACAATGCATCTAAGGGTCATCAACATTCCGGGTGCGATTCGCCTCGAGGCGACGTTTCTCACAATTCCATCTTCTCCTTTGCTGTTGATCGAGCATTGGGGGCAATTTCAGCCACCCGGGCATCGAGGCTCGACAAACACTAAATACTCTGGTCAAATAGCGAACAAAGGCAAGGGCGTCCCGACGCGGTCCTTCCCACCCGGATTGGTGGACACTTTTAGCGTCCTCATTGCTGATGAACATCGATCAAACTGTCATCAGAGAACTTGCGAGGCGTTTGCTCTCTCCAACTTATCTCTCCACTTGTTTGCCTCCGGCTACTTGAAAGAAAACGAGATTCTTCGTAATGATCATCGCGTGGCGGTGAACATGGCCGAGGTATGGCCGTTGCGACCCATTGCAAGGAGCTCCCGAACCCAAAAAACATCACCTCCGAAGGCAACACTTATAACGGTTAGCGAAATGATACGCTCGAACGTTTGCACCCTCCGCAGGGCTAGGCGAGGTTTTCGAATGACAACGGTGAACCTCATAAGTACGTCCTATGGAGTGATCCCTCCACTTCCCTCCAGCGCCGTCATGACCGCCTCATAACAGCACGTGTGGTAATATCAAACACGCTTTCTTAACCCCACGTTCCTTTGCGACCTGTTCAACCATTTCCCGGGTAACCACAATCAGGTCTGTGGCGTCGTCCTCACGACCGTTCTTTCCGCGCATCCTCAGAAGACCGCATTCATTCATAGCGAACGCTGCGTCTTCGGCCCTGAGATTCGTTGCACGGGATAGATCAGCCAACGTGCATTTCACGACGATGTGGGTCGTTGCGCTCCCGTCCACGTTCTGGCTTGTCACGAAGGACCTCAGCGTCGTGAATAAGGGGTCTGTGGTGAAAGTTCCGGTTTGAGGATGGGAACGAGGTGGAAAGTCAAGCAAGACCGACCGTCCATAACGGAATCAGGCGCCGTCGGTAAATCGAGGTCAATGCCAATCTCTCCATCCCATCCTTTAACGCTCTTTCTCCGTTTTCTCTTCGGACCGTGAGATACTGATTGGAATTCCGGGGGCGGGGCCGGAAGTTCTTTTGTACTGGCGCTGATCCTGGCTACGTCGAGTGCATTGCTCTCTATATGAGCCAGATTGGGAGGCAAGACAGAGAGAAGGCGCCTGAAAAACTCTATGTCAATCTTGGGGTAACGCCACGAACGTGAAAATGTATCTTGCCTCAAAAAGCGGATTATCGTCGCAACCCAATACGCTAAATAGCTCCGGAGCCCCAAGTCGGACAGCGGCCGTTCCGGCGTTCCGACTTTCCCGGCGCGTCTGCAAAGCTCATAACCTGGTGCAGTCGAAGCTCGTTGAGCCGGGGAACAGGCAGAAGCGAAAAGCAAGGTGTGGGGATCTGAAACGTACTAAACTCGATCATCAACATCCCATATCCCTTCCTCTGGTAAGGAGGTAAGACCACGATGCACGCTAGGTTATAATCGTCGTATGAGAACTTTTCCTGTGGGGAGGAGGGATCCGATTCAATCATGATCATTTATCGCCTCGCTGCGATCGTCAAACGGCGAATATCGCGCACCTTTGAAAAAAATCCCAGGACATGGTCACGTTGAGAGTCGGCATCGGTCAACAAGTAGAAGAGAACTGTGGGTTTTCAGATGACCCATTGGGGAGCTTGAGAGGATCTGTACCTACAGTTATCCGTATCGAAAAACAGTGTCTTGATGTCGATGAAAAACTTTCCAAACAGCGAAAGATTCTGACAATATAACTGGACGTTCCTTAGTTACATCGTTCAACATCAGAACGACGGCGAGTACCTTATCCTTCGCACCGTCGACTTCCCAAATCGTATGGGCACCTCGTTGGTAAACCTTCTTTCCTGGAGGATGCCTTCGACCGCACTTCTTCTATGGGTGGCAGCAGTGATATCACAATTCAGTCTCAAAAAAGTCTAGCGGTTGGGCACCGTGCACGTACAATATGAACCTCCCACAGTGTTCCATCCGTCATGTACTTGAAGCATCGATCGCATACCCAGAGCACGGACTGCTCGAGTCTCGAGTGGTGCCTGTTTAGGCCACCGGCGAGGAGGTCGGAGGTCCGTCCGTGGGCCCGCATGGAGGACCGCGCGATCCCAACCACCTTTTGACTCGGTCCGGCAGGTGTGGATGAATCACGAGGTGCAGAAGATGAAGCGGCGTCATTAGTCTCCGAGTCTGTCACCGGGTACGGTGAAAAGTACCTGAATACAGTATCGAATGAAAAACTTCAGATGAACAGATTGAACACAGAGAGCAGAACGTAAGTCCGCACGCACCAGGTCTTAATCTGCCACTGTCCAAAGACGACTTTGTCGAAGTTTCTTTTCGAAAACAGCTTTCGATGCTGTTGGATGTCGTACTCTTCCTCGGTCAACTCTCGCGGTTGAGTCAGTTGTGCTCCGGCTCCATTGGAGGTCCCTTCCGCGGGGGTGTCTGGTTGGATATTTGCTGCGTTGGAGACGCGTCGTGCGGAGGAAGATGGTTGGGCGGTGTCAGGGCCGCGCTTCCGTTTGCGCGTTTGTATCCCGTTGGTGGTAGACGATGAGGGACCCATAGCCGTGGTTCTTGCCTCGTGTTCGGTAGCAGGCCGGATGAGCTGCTCCGATACCCATTCGTCCAGCCGTTTGTCGGTGTTTAGATAGTGGACATAAGCGTGGCCGGAATCATCGTTCTCAACCACATGGGCGAATTCTGGCAACGCCCGAGGGCCTGTTAGGCCAAGTGGTCCTTCAATGAAGCTGGAATACATACGGTCCACGCCGTTCCTCTTGACGACGAAGATGGGGAGTCGCGTTTCGGTGAATGTAGCAGAGGCAGTCATGCCCGTCAAAAGACAACCTAGTGTGACCGTGCGCCAGCCGAGACAACTGTGAGATACTAGTACAATGTAAGGGTTGACAACGACAAGAAGTAGTAGTGGGATGTATCCCAGAGTTTAAGCTACAGTTAAAACCGGTTTCGCTTCCTTTGCATTGGTCGCGCTGACGAGTCCGGTGCCCTAGGAGAATTGTGAGATCACCGCCCAGGGAACCCATGGCCAGAATCAGGACTCACTTTCTGTTCTTCCCTTTTCCTTCCATCGGGTCATCTATATCCATCGCATCCCTATCCTTATCCGCGCGTGGGCCCGTAGGAGGTGAAAACGACATTTTGGTCGCATCGCGTTTACCCAACTTCGCCTCCCGTTGCTTGTCCAGAATATGCTTCAGAGTCGTGTTGAGCTCCTTGTCGTAAGCCGCTTGCTTGACGTTCTTTATCTCGGCCTGGGATGACAAATGGACAAGATTGGCGTCGAGGGTGGATAGGACCGCTGTGGTTGTATTCGCCCTGTGCTAGGGTTAATACTCTGTTGTTCGTCGTTCGGGAAGGAGGACTCACCACGCCTGAAGGGCAGCCAGAACGCTCTCGACCTTTCCTGGAGCTAGGTCTCGTCCCATCGTGTACTCTACTTCGAGTTGCTGCTCCTTTTGGTCGAGTTTACCCCGAATGACGTCCAAGTAGATGGCATCGATGATCAAATCCTCCAGATCTCGTATCGTTGGCATTTGTAAGGAGCCGAGGAGTGTTTCGTAAGGTAGGATCTGTACGAATGTACTCTCTCAGTGGATGCAAGTGTCGCCCGATGATCATGCTTACTCTCCGCTCCATCGCGAGGGAGACGAGGGTCAAGTGTTTAAGCTTCGTAATATGGGCGTTATTCAACGGGGGGAAGGTATCCTTTTCTCCTGCATGCAAGATTTGTATGTGAGATACTGTGATAGGAGGGGCTCGACCCACTGAGATAATCTTCGTATGTCCCATATGCGAAGAGTTGTAGGAGGCGGTGATGACCCCCGTACTGTTCACTTCGCGATAACTGTGTACGGCGAGCGGTTAGAGAACTGTGACCATTACCTCATCGCACGAACCTCCTGTATGCTCGGGACGTCCAGCAATTCTCCAAACACGAACACACCCGGTGAGCCAGTGGCATCGAGGATTAGTTTTGCGGCTGCTGCCCCTTTGGCAGACTTGGACATGAGCAGAAACGGTTCGACCTTTGCGAGAAACCCAGCGCCGAGATCCATCTTTTTGTTCGGAACGTGTCGAGATGGAGGGGAATGTGAGGGTTGTGGCCGATCAAGAGGGGGTAAGCTTTGGGCGCCTACGCACGAAGTGACTTGGGACGATTTGCGGAATTTGCATGCCTTTTTACAGAAATACACCTCTCATTAGGTTATCTCTCCAACCACTACCCTTCCCGCTAGATATACTGCTATCGTCGACTTTCCTCTGTACCACGACGCTGGGAACTACAGAATAACTCTCAAGCTTTCCACTTTCCACCAACCACGAGATCGCCTGGTCAATCGCCCTGGAATATGCAAAAGGAGGATGCCGAAGATATACCGCCAGCCGTCGTGCCCCTCTTCTCGAGAGTACGTACGCGTGTGTACACTTCGGCGAGGTCGACGGGTGAAGTGTCGTGACAGACACCGCGATGGTTGAAATCGACGAGCGATAGGAGGCGATGGACGGCCTTTCGGACTCATCAGACCAACAATGACCTACCCGACCATCAGCATGACGCCATGAGTGGACCATCCTCCAGACTCTGTACCTAGAAACACGATATCCCATGCGCTGGGCAAGGAGTCCCAAACCCCGAGCAAGCGCTGCCGAATGTCCAGCTCCATGTCCACGTCATCTTCGAGTATGAGAGCCGCACCGTCTTGGCCATCCGCTATCGAGCGTATTACACGCCAGTGGGAGTGCCAGCAAGCGAGTCGTCCATTTGTGAGTAATCGGAAAGACGGCGTCTGAGGGGAGTAAGGATCCAAGGTAGAATCGCCATAAGCGCACGTGAGAGGTTCGTTGGAGGGGAGGTCAGGGAGATCTATGCCATCAGAGACCCAGAGATCAGATCCTTTCATGTCTAGAGGGTTCTCTGATTCGACAAGTGTATCGACATCTTGCGGCCATTCGAAAGCAGTTGAGAGTGAGAGGTTGGTTTCGCGAAGATCCTGCAAAGCGCGAAATGCTGCAACGTGACCCATGATTCTCTGCACCGTATCTTCGTCGCCTTCTGTCCCGTTGACATATGTGAATTCCAGTCCGATAGTGTACCGGAGTTGTTCCATGTCCACCCGTCGATGGGTATTCTCTGGTAGATTGATAACGTAGATGCGAGAAGCGACGTTGAGGGTAGTCATCAAGTTCTGCCCGGACGACGAGCGCGATCCTGGTGTTATCGGAACCGGGACCAAAGTAACCGCGTGCTCGAATCTCCAAGTTGTAGGCGACAGAAGCAGAACAGAAACAATGGCAGCCACGAGTAAGGTCCCGATAAAGATCGCTCTTGAAGAGACCGACATGCTGTCAAGAGCAAAAGACGCGTTCGAAACCGCGGTTAGGAAGGAGGATGGCAGGAGAACGGAGGACCACGTGACTGTTTGTTGAACTTGTGCTTGAACTTCTTCCTTCCACTTTTCTTTTCTTTCTTTTCCGTGTTACCCACGCACCTTACAGCATATAGGATCAAGCTTTGTTTAATGGGGTTTTGCAGACATTGCGGGGATATTGTTTCTGGGCCAAAGTGCAAGTGCGGAGGTACTGCAGTCGGTAAGCACTTCCTCCAGCCGGAATGATGGATCACCCAGCGGACTGATTTGTTGTTTCCCTGTTCAGCACCAACTGTGAAGTGGAACGGGCAGGGAACTGTCTCCAGTGTCACCGACAGGTGGTCCCAGACATATGTTTCCAATCCCAGCAATCGGGAGAAATCACCCACTCGACGACCTCTCTCTACCACATTCCCCCCTGCACCCACTCAAGGTCAAGATACGAACAATCCCACCCCCACCCCATTGACAAGATCCACGACGACCAGACGATTCCCACGACCACAGTCGACCGTGGGGACCGTTAACCTCAGTTCACGTGTCTCGACGCACATCGAGAAGTCTACAACATCTCGTCCCTCCTCCCCTCTCAAGAACCAGTATTCCCTCGAGGATGCCTCCGATATCATTGCTTCTCCCAATGGGTCGGTGCTCGCTAAGGTTTACGGTTCGATCCTGCAACCCAAGGAAACCCTCACCTCATTCGCATGTTCTTCCTGTCTCACCCCATTCGAACCCGACGCAACTATATACCCAGATCCATTGGCTGCACCGGGTTCGGAACCTCGTTTTCTTTGTCGCCCATGTTTTACTGCCAATGGTGGATCCAAAGGCGATTGCGTGACCTGTTCCAAACCTGTTCTCGTCCTAAAGAGCGAGGGCGGTTACATCGAAAATTCTGGGCGCCTCTGGCACAAACAGTGTTTCCAATGCGAGGGTTGTCAGAAGGACATCAGTAGCCAACCGATGGTCGACCTTTTGGGAAAGCCCTCTTGCGCGGACTGCTTCGACACTTGCCTAAAGAGGGACAGCCCCAAGCGTCATGAAAGCCCACGCGTGGATCGCGAGGAGAAGAAGGCGAATCTCGGCGGGATCAGGCCCGGGAACAGGAGCCGCCAGGGGTCCCCAGCACTGGAGGAGCTGGAGCATAAACTCGGAATCTTGACTCGGAGTCGAGAAAGTAGTCCCATGCTTGAGACTCCGACCAAACCTTCGAACACCCGGCCACCTCCCTCCCCCCAATCCTCCCCTACGCACACGCCTTCGAAAAGCCCCCACAGTGCCCGTTTCGTGTCACCCATGCGGGACAGTAGCCCCCTCGTTGACCGAGTCCGGGCGAGGACAATGTCAGACCTGACGTCACCCCGCCAGCCCGCATTGTTTGGGGATGGGAGCCCCACAACTCGCAGAACTTACGAATTTAAGACGCCCGAGCGTCCGACAAATCGAGAACCGGTGAAATCGAGCCCGAATGTATTTTCTACCCCTTCCAACTCGTCACCAAAGCCAGATATGACGCCTGGAGAAGCCATCAATGAGATGAAACAGCGATTCCTAAACTCTGCCCGCTCCTCCCCTTCTTCAACAACTTCCCCAAAGCATCCCTCCCCGTTGCCACACACCCCACCATCACGTATTCCCGTCATCTGTCAGGATACCACACTGACAAGCACCACGCCCCGGGAAATTAATCGGGACAGGGTTGTTTCACCTCCCGCAAGCATGCTTGTTGATTCCAAATTCCTTTCATTTCCCGATCCCTCCAGTTCTTCGACCGCCCCTTTGCGTACTATGTCCTCTGTCAGCCTCTTCCAGCCGCCCCAGCCTCAACGCGATCAGGAGTTACTTTCATCGGAGCTCCTTTCCACTCCCGACCCCAGCAGAAACGCGATTCGGACTCCAGAACTAAGAACCATCACATCCGTGGGGTCGTTACGGGAACCCGATGTGTTTTTGTCAACTCCGGAACTGGGGTCGGATTTCTCCGATTGTCCATCCACTTCAGGGCCCTCAACTCCCCCTTCGCTCCCACTCAGCCCCCCGACTGTGCCAGAAGATTGCAGGCCGGTGAAGGTTGAAGAGATCGAGGATGGAATTCCCTTGCGAACCACTCCCACACCCACGCCTCAACCCAAGCGACCCCCAACCACTATTGCGATACCCACTACTATATCCTCCGATGCCAGGTGCTCAAGATGCAACCTCTCTTTGTTAAATAGGAACGGAGCCAAGTTCGTCACCGTACCGGAAGATGACCCGAAGAAATCACCCAAGTTATACCATACCCATTGTTTCCGATGCAGTGTGTGCCGGGGAACGTTTGAAGGTGTTCAAGGAGGGAAGGCTGCATTCGTCAAGGCGGACCAAGGGGTTTGTCACGTTCATTGCGCTCCCAAAGAGGTGAAGACAATTACGCCGTCGAGAGCTGCAACCAACTTTTCCAACGGAACCTCCACCTCGATATCGAAGCGGTTCGAACAGCCCCCTATGACAGCCCCAGCCACTCAGACCAAATTCCCGAGGTTCGGTGGGTCGACTTCCTGCCCGGGTTGTCTGAAGGCGGTCTCGCCAATGGAGTGGGGTGTCGTTCCTGGCCCCTCTGGAACAAGATGGCATTCTGCTTGTCTCAGTTGCGGTGGCAAGAACCGACGGGGACGCACTGGACGACGAAATCCGGGTGAACCGGGGTGTGGGAAGAAGCTGGATAGTGCTGCCAAGAGTGATCCCGATGGTGGGGTTTGGTGCCGTGAATGCTGGGTACGTTCGCGTCCCCCGCGGCGGATTTGCAATGGGCTGAAAAATTTACAGATTCTGTTACCCCCTTTGTCTCCGATTCGTTCGCCCGAGCTGAGCACTCCGGGCTCCTTTTGGTCGAATCAAACCACGGCAAGAGTGAAAGGGGTCGAATCTCAGATCACAGGCACGACGACGATCGCCCGCCAGTTTACCGGGATGGGTAGCGGAGACCCGCTCATTCGACAGATGACTGGCAATCGGAGCGTGAGCCCCGTGAAGCAACTGGGAATGTCAACGACGACCCGGTATGCTCGGCCAAAGAGCGTGATTGGTATGCGAGGGGAGGGTCGCGGGATGCAATTGGTTCGTCAAATGACTGGGGGAGGTAGCATGGAGTTCTAAGCTCCGGGTGCCATGCGTTCGCGGATTTGGGATGGTGGGGTCGATGGACTTTATATACATCTTGTGACAATGTGTTTTCGTTCTGCATTCGTATTTTGCACGTGTACAGTGGAGTGTACAGCAGGAACTTAGGTGTATATGCAGCTGAGGCTTGGTCGCTTGCATTAATGCGATAAGATAACCAAGAGGACCGATTGCTGGGGGAAGTTTGGCTTGACAACAGGTTGAGACAAATGGAGACGTATGTGCCTTGGCTGCTGGCGGAATAAATTCTGATAGATTTACCCGCAGCAACCGGAGCCGATAGTGGGGAGGGACAAGTGTGGGGGTGGTTACGGGTATGATGGGATTCCAGTCCGCCCGGCCTCGTCATCCGGCTATGAACGAGTCCCGGCCCGGATTTCTTTCCGAATCTCTCTCTTCCGACCTGCCAACGCACCTGGTGGTCGCACTCGAGAAAGGGGGTCCCTGCAACACACGAGGTGCTCATCAACGTCTTCCTGGAGTAGCGGCGGGGTTTTTTTCTTCGTGAGTCGCTTACCTGGCCAAGCAGATGGACAGTTGGTCGCTAGGGCAGTCTACTGATATCATCCTGGTTTCTAAGTGGGAGGGTCAAATCGTCGTTGGTGATTAACGATATCCCTTGGGCTTGCAGGGCAGAAACTTGTTGCCTCTTTCCCTCACCTTCTTCACGTATCGCGGTGGCTCACAAACTTACCAGTGGAGTCTTGAGACATTGAAGAGGCCCCGCGCCGACGGGTTCCAAACCACTTTCATTTCCGCTCCACCAGCAGCCATTCATTCCCTTGTTCTTCCATTCTTTCTTGGTGCCAACTTTCATTCTCCGCTCTCCACAGCCCCCACCGCCCCCGGCCCTCTCAGACTCTGGTCCTCTACCTCAGGTTGGCACCGTTCGCACCGTTAGGAGCATCTAGGTCCCAGAAACGGCTGCTGCGGATCCCCCTCCCTCCCTAAACCCACATTCCTTGGCATTTTATGGCTTACCTTCCTCTGGAGGACCTCCGTTTCCCTTCGTCAAAGCGTTCTTTCGGTGACGATGCAGCGGTGCGTAGTTCTCGTCGGATCTCCCTCGAGAACTTCATGTAACTGATCCTTGCGTTCAAGCTCGACTATATCCTGGCTGATATTCCTTTTCTCACCGTCGGAATCTTGGCATTCTGCACTTTTACTTTTTTGGCGCTCGTGAGGCGTCTTGGGATGTGTGTATGGTTTTGATCCGCGGCCTGCCTGATGCTGACCATACTCGTAGCATGCTTACGACCCTGCATTTGTCCATTGTTGCGGCCTTCGTTGCTTCGATCCTCGACCTTTCACAGATACTGCAACGGGGGACGCTCAACACCGATCTCGGGCTCCGGCTAGACTCCGTTCAGTCGCTTATTAAGACGCGAGAGGTTGGATACGCCCTCTCTAATTCACTTCGGTTTCTCTTCTTCTGGATCCTCGTCGCGGAACCGCCTAAAACCGAGCGCGACACCCCCGGCGCTTGTACAGGGACTCACAGCGGCAACTGGCATGCTTGGGGACTCATCGGCCTCATTTTGCAGTACTCCACTCTCGGCCTTACCCTCGCCGTTTTCGCACTGCAATTGGTCTGGCGGATTGACGACAAGGTCAATGGCTTCTCGTCTATTTACGCCGCCGAGTCGGCCATTCAGGTTATTCTTTCGGCCGTTTTTATCCTCAAACTCGTCCTCAACTGCTCCCATTCGAGAGTCGTCTCCAAATGGATCTGTCTGTTTGATTATCTGGGTTTTATTCTGTCGTTGATCTTTGGTATTGGATTTGGCATCGCCAACCTCATGAACCGTAAGCTCCTTTGGATTCATCTCTGTCATTCATGTTAACACCTGCTCTGCAGTCAAATTCACGGAGACCTTGCTCGGCCGTTTCCTACAGGGGGTTAATTTCTACATCCTCGTACTCTGTTCACTCTTGATGGTGTTCGCACCTCTGACGAGACCCCGACCCGACCGCCTACCCGCCTTCCGCCCGCTTTCACCGAAACAACCGGCTTCGTCATTCAATGTTCCGCCACCCGACGTTTCCACCCCCAATCTCTCCACTTTTGGAGCCCTACCCGACTTGCCGATGACCCAACGACCTCGAGTCGAGCGATCCTCGTCCACGGCGAAACTATCCGAATGGTTGGCCAACCAGCGAAAAAGGCTGTCGAGCATCAGCTACCGAGGAGGTGGCCAGGACGAGATGAACGCCCAGCTGTGGAATCAAAACCGAGCCGAACGCGGGCGATCGTTCCAGGATGATTCTCCCACCAAGGATTCCGATGTATTCGAGAAAATCTACGGATACCCTGATACGTCCCCGGGCGCTGAACCATTCCAACTTCAACCTCCGCCCATCGGGAAACCCAAGCTGGAGGCGCCCCGGCTCGGAAGGGGGTTCATTCAGTCCATGACATCTCGTTATTCGGACCTTGACCTTTCACCACCTGACGTTGCCGATCGAAAAGTATTGCAAGCTGACTCTCCCGTGTTCGGCTTGAGTGGTATCGTCAGACCCTCCACCGGCCAGTCGAAAATGGATTCCCCTCAGGATTCTGTGACCGTCGCGGAACCAGACCGGAGTTCGGACCTCTCCAACCTTTTCCGCAAACAGGAGGAGCTAGATAACAGCATCGCTGCCTTGAAGTTGCTCAGAGATTCTACGGATCCACCATCGACGCCCTCTTCTAAAGAATCGAGGGAACCGTCAACCGTCCGGAGCGATTTCACTCTGAGCAACTTCCCTCCCCCGCCGTGGGTAGACGGTTCGGACCCAGAATACCCCGGTGAAGCACCGCCGAACCCTAGTTCCGCTCAAACCATACGACAGCCGCGCGTACGCTTGAACCCGCCGAGCATCAGCGTTGACAACGTCCCCTTCGACTTGATTCCCCCTCGAATTCCTGCGGCTATGATGGAACATAACAGGACGTTGTCGGTCCCGATATCAGAGTTTGCGGAATCCGACCTGCTTATGTCCGCTCGCACACAAAGGTTTGATTCTCAGGGCACGCAATACGATGTCACTTCTTTCATCGGCAGTAAGTTCCTGGGGCTCAACGGTTTTCCCCTTTTCTCACGTTTTCACAGATTTGACTAATGACCCTCCTCCACCTGGACACAAGAAAGGCTTTTCAACGTCATCAAATGCCACAGGTGGTTTGACGATCGCGAGCTCAGGGTCCAATGACCCCGAACAGATCGCTACGATCGTGACCCTGCAACAGTCAAAACAGACATATGTAGGGTCCCCGCTCGCTAGAGTGCCTGTTGTCAGCCCCACGACTCCCAGGATCTTGCCGGCTACTAGGGTCACGTTACCGTCAAAACCGAAGTTGGATATCAGCCAACCACGGCCGGCGGTTTCGCGGTTACGACAAGACGTGAGCCCAAATACGTTTGAATGGCCACGGGCTGTACCTTCTATGAACCAGTAGCCACCTTGAGTGATGTGGGCCCTGTTTTTTTTTTTTTTTGCTAATCCGATACAGTAGATGCTCCGTATTGAAGCAGACGGTAACAGCAGGCTTCTGTTCACGGGTTCTGCGTCTCCTCCGACCCCATGCCCCATGTCCGCCACTATCTTTATACCGTATACATACTGTTATATGCCCGATGTACCTTGTACCTTTTTTTTTCCTTCCTCCAGATGAATCGAGTTTTGTCGCTCGCGTGTAGCGCGGGCGCTTTCCGGAAATGGAAGGAGGGCGTGGAACATTGTCGTGGAGGGAGAAGACGTCACTGGCGCAGTCCCTGCCGCCCCCCCTCATCCCCCTTGCAAACCCATGTCCAACTTTCCCGACTATTATGCGATCCTTGGTGTTCCTAGGACTGCTACGACCGAGGAAATAAGGGCAGCCTACAAGAGGGAGTCGTTGAGGTACGTAGATACGCCACTTCCTCCGTCCCCTTGATATGGTGTCTAATCCTGACAGAAATCAGGACCCATCCTGATCGCCTCGCGAATGCCACCCCCGTTGAGAAGCGGAAAGCTACGGAACGCTTCCAAGTACGCATGTTGCGGTCTCTTTCACAACCTTCGCCGCTCTATTCACACATGCGGACCTCCTTTCCTTAACCTAGGTGATAGCCGATGCGTATTTCGTCTTGTCGGATCCGGAGCGACGGAGAGAGTACGACTCCTTGTACAAATCCAAGAAGGAGCGTACGGACGACCCTGCTGCGTCTGCGAACTTCTTTACGAACTTTGCGAACATGTTCAATGGGAAGGGATCCGAGCCTGCCCCTGAGGACGCTGACCGACCGGACGCTGATGGGGTGTTCGCGGATGTTTTCGATGAGGTCGGTGGAATTGTCGTCACCAATGGAGTCTTGGAAACCGGGCTAACCATAACAATTCCTTCCTCCCTTCTTACGTGGCTCGTTTAGCTCCTGCGACCAGAGATTCACAGCCGGGCCCCATGGTGGGCGTATCTTGGAGCCGCTTGTGGTGCCGGGTTAGGGTTCATCGTTGCGAACATTCCTGGCCTCATGGTTGGGGCGTACGCCGGAAACCGGCTAGGTGCTGTGAGGGATGCAAAGGGCAAGGCTGTCGCCGCGGTCTTTGCTGAGCTCGGGAACGAGCAGAAGGCCGAGGTAAACCACGGGTTCTTGTTCCGTGACATATACATCATCGCTAAACGTACTTTGTAGATCATCAAAGCCTTGGCCATGAAGATATTCGGTCCCAGTGGCATCATATAACCATACCATCGGTTCGCCCCACTGCGTTCATTGCTTGGTGTCTCATTGGAATACACAATTGTAGTATTAGCGTAGTTGTACTATTGTCTCTCATCTTGGACTCAATTTTGGACCGATTGCAGAATACTATATTCGCCTCTTGGATATGCACGTATCTAGGCAAAGGTCTCCCCTCGGTCGATTTGGAGGGTAGTCTGCCACGCCATCCAAGCTGTACGCAAAACATGACGCTCCGATTCAACCGTTATCTTCTCCATTGCCTCCTCAAACGTGAAGAGATGAGATCGGTACCTGTCCTCGAACTCCATTCCGGTTCCCGTCTCCGGGACCTTTGATCAACCCACGATCTTTCTGTTTAGGTGATCAAGAGAGATGCCACACAGAGGTAGACTCACAGCGTCCTCGGTTATCTGTCCAACATACCAGAAGGTAATGTATTCGCCGTTCCCACCTCGAGAGAAACAGGCGGTGTGGTTCCAGTTATAGGTCGTGACAGCGATCGGTTCTGTGTCTTTTCTGGTATGCCCGAGGGTTGGGTTTCCAGGAATGGTCTGGTCATCTGGCTGGTCGCCCTGACTTGGTACGTCCGGAGCGAGACTTCCGCTGTATAGAGGGAGAGGCGCGATCTGATAACCTGACTGTAGGTACGAGTGTCGCGGGGTTAACCATATCGCTATGGAATCAGATAATCTGACTCCGGAGAGAGCGGGTGGGGAGGGGTGGGCTATTCGGACGGACCTCCTCGTATCCCTCTCTCAAAGCAGTTTTATCAAGCGATTCACCCACGTCTTTCCTTCCCTTTGGCAGAAACCAACGTCCCTCCCCATTATCCACCACGACGATTTTCCCCGTCGATGGCTGGATGACGGCGATCCCGGCACCGAGTATGAACTCGGTGGCGTGGAAGAAACTGTCTGGGATCGCTGGTGTGGATTTATCGGAAAGTTGGTAAACTTCTGGTTGCTGCGCGAGGACGACCATGGTGGGGTTGTCTTCTGTGACAACTGTACGATTCGGTGTGCGAGGAAAACGGATCCACTCCCCCCCACCACCCTTCTAATGATATAGATTTCGGTACCGTCTGTGTGAGATGTAGATGATGATGGTTGACTCATTGGCTCACGGAGCCGGGGATACCAAGTCGGTTGAGCGGGACTCTACCCGAGTCAACGTCGAGAGTGTGCTGCCACGCCTTCCACGCAATCTCGACGACATGCCTCTGAACCTCCCTCGACTTCAATCTCTCCATCGCTTCCTCGATCGTACAAAGCTGAGCGACGAACGATGCCTCGCCCGGCATCCCCGTTCCTGCTTCAGGCACCTGTAATTCACGGCCATGATCCCCATTCAATGATAAAAAATCAGCATCCCCCGGCGACAATTGGCACCGCGTACACGGGGAAGGGAAAGAGAGCCGCTTACCGCATCTTCACCGATCTGACCGACATACCAAGACGCAAAATATTCTCCACTTCCTGACTTTCCCAGATGCTTATGCCCAGCCGGCCAATTATGAGTGGTGACGGCGATCGGCTCGGTATCCTTCCCGGGTAACGCATCCCGGGCCAACGTTGGGTCAGATGCGAGGCTACCCGTATACAGGGGTAGGAACTGGATCCGATACCCGGTCTATATATCACCCAAAAACATATCAGCATGAAGACCCACACAACACGACCCGCATAAGCACGATGGGATCAGAAAAAAAAGTTGGTGATAAGGGGTAAACATGAAGTACGGCGTGGTCAGCTTCGACATCAAAACACGAAATGGGGGGACAAATAAATGGTCGAAAAGAATGAGATAGAAGGAACGGTTATTAACCTCTTCATAAGCTTCCCGCAACGCGGTCTGTTCAAGGGACTCTCCCTTATCTTTTCTCCCTTTGGGCAAGAACCACCGCTTTCGTTTGTCAGTCACGAGAACGATTTTAGACGTCGATGGTTGGATGATAACCACACCGGCACCCAGTAAGAAGTCGGCCGCGTGAAAGATACTATCCGGGATCGCCGTAGTGGACCTCTCGGACAGCGGATGGGTCGGAGACTCTTTGAGGGTGACCATTATCGTAAGGCGACCCGGAAATTTACATACCAGCGTGAGAACGCTCCTTATATCTGCCCACCGGGCGCTCTATGCCCTCCAAAGTTCCGAAGGCTGTGACTGCGGGAGAGATAAACGTTCGATCACCTTTAGTGTAACCCGGATACAACCAGAGGATGTGGGGTCCGATGCGGGGATCATGTCGAAGAGGTGGGAAAGGGGAAATTTATAAAAACCGAATAAACACATGTGGGTAGACAAGACAGGAATTGCAGAAATGAGCAGCTTGGATGAACTGGGAGGGACCCTCAACCAAGGGGATTCCGAGAGAGATAACGGTGACTACTACCCTTGCGAAATCAGGGGGAGTAATGGTACAAGGATAAGAATACCGAGCGGCGTGGGACAGGGGTTCGGTGACAAAAGGGAAAAGGAGGACGGGCATGTATCTTTCACAGAAAGAAACGGAATGGGGAGCAAGTGGGTAATCTGATGAGAGAGTGCGGAAAGTTCGGGCCGAAAGAAATTGTCCTTGCCCGTTCAAGAGGATGTACAACTCGTGATATCGTCAATGAGTAGGTCGTAAACGCGGTTGTGGTGAATAGGGCACCACATGCGGGGGCCAGGTCGTATCCAGGGATTCATTCACCCCCATTGCTCCTGCAAACGGGACGAGCCACTAGAGATGTCCGTCAACCATGGCGCTTGTGGCCTGACGTCGGGGCCAGCGGTGCGAACTTGATCCCGGAGAGAACTGTTCCTGGAAATATTCCAGTTTCCGGCGCTACCGGATCGGGTATGTCCACTGGCACGAGAGGAAGTTCTAGTTGAACCCAGCGGGGGTGAGTCGCTGTGAGGGTTGACCGGAGACTGGGCAATAAGGTCCATGCCACTAATGCTTCCGTCTATGGATGGACGTGATTGATGTTTCCGCTAGGAGGTGGAGTTTAGTTAAGGTTCAATTCATACGTAGGAAGTTAGTAACATACCCGGCCGACAATGTCGAGTCGAGCACTAGCGTGACGACCAAAGTCAGGACCAGCAGTGACGGGGCCATGGGTCATGATCGGAGCGGGAACATTCGCCTGGATGAGCATGCCGTTCGCCAGGGTGGGGTAGGCCGACTTATTCTGTTTAGAGGCCACGGGGTCCAAAACAGAAGTATCAACTCTCAAGGAGCCCATCGGAGGCCTTCCAGGGGTAGCAGTAGGTGGAGGGGGAGTCGAGGTGACACTTCCAGCAGAGTTGGGATCTTGATTACGCTTAGCGGAGATGCGAGCGAGGAGCGAGCTGCCGGAGGTGTCGTTGGGGTCGCTGTTTGTGCTTGACGATCGGTCACGTCCGGAAGGTTGAGTGGGCGGGGGAGTTCCCTCAGAACCAGGTCCTCCTCCGCCAGCGGGGACTTCGGTATGGATGAAGCAACACCGTTTGCCGTAGGGGCAAGATCCGGAGACCCAGAAGGTCTAGGAGAGGGTTGGACGATAGCCACAAGTAAAGTAAAGATTGGACGTACCCTGCAGATCTCCGTTTTATATTTGGGGTGCCTCGGGACCTTGCGAAGCTCCTCCTCTCCGTGAGCGAATTGGCATTTGCTTCCATACCTGCACGTCCCCTTCTCTTCCCAGCTACGACAGAGTTCCGTTTTGTAGAGACCCAGCTTCCTGTTGTTTGCGCTTGGACCGTTGCCACTCGGGGGATTTTGGGCGACAGTGGAGGCCGGGGAAGTCAGCCCGCTGTTGGTTGCAGGGGTGGCACCGTATGTGCCCGTGTAGGCTTGGAGTTGCCTAGCCATCAGCTGCGCGGCAGCGATATCGTTTGGTGCGTTCGATGCATAAGTATCCGACGGGTAGAATTGATTGGCGAACGTGGAGAGAGCGGGTCCACCAAGCTGAGGATACATTTGTTGAGGGAATTGCTGGAGGTTGTTAATAAGAAGTTGTTGCAGCGCGGCGGCCTCACGGAGTGAAGCGGGATCGGAAGCAGAGTGCTGATGGGTCTGACGGAAGGGCTGTCCCTGGACCCGGGCAATAGCAGGATCCTGTGGGATGATCATATCGTAGAGCTGTTGAGTGTTCCCGGCGGCGAGAGCTGGCATGGGGTATGGGAAATTCACGGGGCTGGGTACGATATTTTGGAGCTGCTGATTGAAACCGCGCGTGGCCTGTGGCTGGCGAAACTGCGCATTTGGTGGCGCATTATTCATACGGGGCTGAATGAATGCGTTCCCGGAGAATTGCCTCTGGGGGGCGTTATAATCGATCTGGAACTCCTGCTGATCGCGTCCAGAGAGAGAGGGAAAGGTGGGCTGGTCGCTATTAGACCAATTCTGGCGGTGGGGTGATGGGTGAGTTCATATCGGGTTAACGGTTGTGACAGCCGAAACAAACCTGGTCGATGGAGCCGTGAAGCGCCCTACCGTTTGATGCGTCAGTTGAAGATCCGCGGGAGTGAGTCGGGAGCACCAGATTCTGATCAGAGGGAGAAGAATCGAGGCTGGTGCTAGAAGATGTCTCCAACGGACTGCCCTCGTGGCCGGGAGTGGCGGTATTGCGCATTTTAGTAGTGGCCGAGTCTTCGCCAGCAATCCTCAGCTTGGACATGGTATCCGCGAGTTCCCAATCGACGGGTTGGACCATGGAACCTGTTCCGGGGAAACGCCAAGTGTAGTCGTCAGCAGGTGCGATGAGCGTGATGTCGGAAGAGAGAGAGGGTAGCTCGGCTGGGCGTCCAATGAGCACCGCTGAGGTACCGTCTAGTGACGAAAATACGTACGTTTTTGGTTACTCGAGGGTGGGGTGCGACGAGGCGCGGTGGGGGGAGCGAGCATGGCACTATTCCGGATGAGCGCCAAGTCAGATAAGCGTGGTGGGGCGCACTCACGATAGTTTTTGGTTAATTTTGCGAGCGCAGTGGTTGGTAAGCAAGAGCGTGGGACCGTATACTGATGCGAGGAGGGTCAACGGAGGATGTTTCAGCGAGAGAGGAGGGCGAACCAATTAAAGATAAGTGAAGGGTCGATTCCGAGGTTTGTCACCGGGTTGGGGAATAACTGGGGCGTATATTGAGAGAATAATGAACTGACGGGCGGGTGGACGGGAGAGAGGGACGGGGGGTCTAGGTGGGCTGCACTTGAGGAATAAGCACGGTATAAAAAAGGTCGTGAGTTCGTTCTGGGCTTATAACTGGAAAGGGATGAGTGAATGGGAAGG
>Ga0307511_10001731_pt1 | contig 22969 bp, 24 predicted proteins | sample 13_EM_MG_FD_200266 | JGI IMG/M metagenome (GOLD analysis project Ga0307511, IMG submission 200266) | Populus trichocarpa ectomycorrhiza microbial communities from riparian zone in the Pacific Northwest, United States - 13_EM | ecosystem: Host-associated > Plants > Roots > Unclassified | place... | reverse complement strand
AATACCAAAGGCTACCCGCAGTAAAATATGGGTTATTGCTGGAGTAAAAGGGGGGGAGCTACTGACCTTCGAAGTCAAAGACACCGAGACCCGAGCACTTCGGACGAGTCGTCGGAACACGATCACCACGTGATCGATAGCCTTCCAAGCTCCCGAAGTCGGTTTTAGTCGGCAATATGACCAGAAGTCCCTGAAATACCTTCTTGACTCCTGAAACGGTCGGTTAGAGCTAAGTGACCGGTTAGTGCTACGTAGGGGGTGGGATGTTTTGCTGATGCACGATCGACGCGCCGATGCGAGAGAGTGTGCGAGAAGCTAACGCCGAGGAACACGAGTCCCAAAACCGATGTTCTTGTTTGTTTCTATGGGAAGACAAACTCAAGGGAAAAACTGGCCTAGATGGAACTTGAAGAACGTAAGTCGCAAGAGAAATGTTCCCGTTTGTTTCGATGACGAAAAACATTCAAGAAAAAGGGTGGATTTATTTGTGTCCGAATGTACCCGAGTGAGCAGGCAAATGGCCGTTTCGCCTGATAGATTTCCTCAGTCCTAAGCGTTCAAGTAGGTATTCCGCGGCGAGTGAATGGTTCCCGAACCTGGGGCAGGAGGGGGGAAGGCAAAGTCGAAGGAACGGGCCATTGAATAACGGATATTGGAAGGTTGTGTCTGGACTATCGGGTGGTTGGGCTAGAATGTTAGGGGTGCTAGAGGGGACCCAGGTGAAACGGAGGCTCAGCTGAGGATCTTGTAGAAGTCGCAGCCAAAGACGTTCCCCCGACGGCCTACGATGACGTGTGCATGGCATAGCGGCATAAAGTACATACAAGGCATATTTGCTACAAAGAGAGCAGGCAGGTTCACCGCGAACACAAACCACATGCGATACAGACAAACAACTGAGACCACGAATACCAAGATTGAAATGTGAACGACAAGGATGAGGATGTGAATATTGATAATGTAATGGAACAGATAAGTTAGAATGCGGCGACGGGCACAGCCCTTGAGAGGTGGACGGTAGGTTCTGGTTCGCCACCAACAGCCTTTTCTGAGGTCTCGACGTCGTTCGTCGTCTTATCTCCTGTCGGTTGTGATGTGGGACTCGTCGCCACCGGTGATTTCTCGCTGGTGGAGTTGGACACGGCCGCATCGGCTGGCACCTCTTCCTCCAGGGGTTTGGCGGAGCACATCAGGAACCTAATGGGCAACGTAACGAAATACACGTAGGCCCTCACCATCCGTATTGGGAATGACGCCCTCGGCACTGGTTCAGTCTGGTTCGCAGGGGTTGGCGCGACAGTCTCGATGAGAGCTTCGAGACTCTTCGAGGCAACGTTGGTCAACGAACCAACGGCCCTCCCGACTACGGAGGCTCCGATGGACTTCTCGAGGAGGGTGGGGATCGCCAGGACGCCCGCATCCGAGAAGATTGGCCGAGCGTCAATGGATACTTCATGCACTCCTGGGACAGCAGAGATCCCCTGGTCAACCACGGTGGGAGAGAACTGGACAGAGCATTCCGTCGTCTCGACGAGCGCCTGGACGCCAGTGTCAATAGACAACACGGTGGCGTCAACACCCTTCTCCGACATCTGTGGGGGAACAATGATCTCTGCCGCAGACATCCTCTTTTCGGCGAGTCGGATAGCTTGGAGGTGGGGGAGATATTCACAGACTTTGTGCCACCCGTCAGCGTTCATGTTAAGAGTGTTTGCACGGGGTCCGCGTTCGTTCAACCACTTAAGGTTGTCGATATGGGGGGCAAGATGGCTGAGGAGGATGGCGACCTGGAGGGAGTCCTTGAGGTGGGAGTGTCCGACGTGGAGTCGGAAGAGGGATCCGGAGGAAACGCTACGGGCGCAGAGGATTTCATCACTACCAGCCTTCGCGGTCAACGCGAGCTCGAGTGTGTGCAGACGTTTACACTCGGAAGTGAGTGGAACGATGCCCTCCTACACACGCGCCATCAACAAATGGAAACAGTCAATATTACCGAAAGCACGAACCAAAGTAACGCTTGGTGGAGCGAGATTAGCTGGCCACCTGGCCTGGGGGCACAATTTCAACACCTCAATCGCTGGGCAGATGGTCGCAAGGTGCGCGATGTCCGAGTTATCGAACGCGACAGACTCGGGGAGATCGATCTCGAACATCGCGAGTCTCGGTAAAGAGGTGAAGTAGGACAAAGGCAGACGACGGGTAGTTGGGTCTTGGAACCTTCCAGGCGATCTCGGCAACTCCATCTGCTTGAACGGGACAGCGGAAAGGATCCTCAACGACCTGAGAGAGCCAGAAAGCTCCTCGCAGATGACAGCGCACAGATCTTGCCAGTCGTGTTCCTCCGGTGGGTCCTCGATGGCCAGCTCGAGGGTGTGAACGTGTCCGGCGAGTTGCTTCAAGAAGGCGACAATGGTTCCGGCTTGACCAGTGAGGTGCAACTGTCTCAACTGAGAGCAGGCCCCTCGCTTCGCGTCTCCTCCGGACCTGCCAAATGCAGTGGTCTTCTTAACCTCGGTGAAGTCGAGTTCGGAGAAGACTCCGCTATCCCTGGACCGTTCGGAGTCGGGGGTGGACCATCCAGATCCGGGAGAGATCTCGTCGAAGAACGCTTCGACGTTGCTCATGCTCTGGTTCGTCAAGTCAAGCCTCAAGGACCTCAGCTCCGGCAACTCAGAAACCCACTTCCCGACCTTAGCGTCCAACGCACCAGGTGCGACGATCGACACCTTCTCCAACAAGTCTTGGTGAGCCATGACCCTCGAGAAATCTTCTGGCAGCGGGCCGAGGCTTGCGAGCGAGAAACTGTTGAGTCTGGTACGGGTGGAGAGGACAGCGAGGAAATCGGAGAGGTTCGAGAACTTGTGGCCGATTTCCAATGTGAGGGATTGGAGACCAGTGGTGAGGAAGATCTTTCCGCGATCCAGACCAGCTGGGGTGTCACACTTCCACGTGAGGTGAGTGAGATTGGGAAGGATCCATTGACGTGGGCAACGACCCTCGAAAACTGGGAAGATGGAAGTTGGAACGTTGTGTGCACCCTCTTCGTACGTGATCTTCTTCACACGGTCGGCGTAGGCTAACAGGTCCTTCCAGTCGGCATCGACGGGCATCTTAGCCTGAAATTCAAATCGGACAACGGAGAAAAGACATGGTCAGCACAACGATCGTCATCACCACCGCCCGTCGACTTAATGTGACGTGGTGTGGAGCGTGGGGGAGGGGACTTACCAGACCCAAACCTGGCCTCCTGGCCCTCTTCATGATGTACCCGGGGAACAACCCAATCAACGGCAAGAATGAGTCCAGCTCGTTCCAAAGGACATCCATGGCGGGCTCGTTGAACGCCTTGCACGTCCGGCCCAACCGAGCGACGGTCCTGCTCCCGCTCGGGGTATCCTGGATGATCTCCAACAACTTCCTGGTAGCTTCCACATCTTTCAACACGGGCGGAGACATGTTCGTTTCGTAGACGGTGTAAGGGTGATAATAAGACCCCGAGGCTGCGCTTTTCTTGAAAATGGAGAGGGTACGACGGCGTGTGTGAGAGGGGCGTGGGACCGAGGCGGGGTGGGTTTGTGTGGCAGCCGGTTCGGATTGGGACTTTTGGTGTTTGAGCTTGTTACCGGTAAGGAGGGAGATGATAGAAGAGGTGCTGCGAGTGGACTTGATAGAGCCTGAGTCGCTGTCCTTATTAGCGTTGCTATCCTTCTGGACGCTGGTTGACCGAAGGCTCTCCCGAGAGCGTTGGATACGGACGTTTATGTTGTTGGCGAGACCGGAAAAAGACATATCGAGGGTTAAGATCGTGGGGCACTGCCTTTAAATCGTGGAGACCAGCGTTTAGATGGAGCAGCGAATAGATGAGATATCAGCACGGGAAATGGGGTCTGATCTCGTGGACGATTAGTTAGGGTCGTAAAGGCGTGAGGGACGTGAGGAGGAGAGTCGAAATCGGTTCAGCGGGGGACTGAAACTGGCAAGGAGATCATCCACCGTAATTCAATCCCCCGTTATAAATGAAAGCCTCGCGTAGTACAACAGCCCGCTAGATCCCCACCAACCGAGCAAGAGGACATAGGGGGAAACCCGCCGGACAGGGCGTGTGCACGTTTCCAGGCATGTTCAGACACATCCATCAGGCAGATCACCGGGAATCCTGTGCAGTGTGAACACGAGACAGCAACACCTCAGATGGACAGCGTTGCAGGGGGCACGTCCCGATAATCGGCTAACATCATGGAGGGCGCGGTGTACGCGTGCTGGCGTCACAGCAGTCGCAAATTAGATTCACGTGGTGAGATCGATCAAGTCATGGAGGCGGGGCTGATTTGGTGAAGTAAGAAGACAGCAAGTACTTGAGGCACGCCCCTGGGGGACGGCACCTTTTCTGCGAAACCGGCGCTATAGTCTTGTTTCGTCGTCGTCGTGTTCCAGCCCCGCCACCTCCCAGGGCACGCCCTCTTCCTCCCAATCGTCGTAATCATCCTCTCCTCCCTCCCTCCCATATCCGAGCCCAAACTCTAAATCCTCGGTACCCAAATCCGCATCGGCCTCACGCTCTGTTTCACCCACGCCCCAAATATGTCCGCCACGGGTGGGATCAAACATCCCAATCACCCTCGTCCCTTCACGCACCGCACGTACGACACGCGCATGCCTCAAGTACTCCCCCCTTCCTCTTGCACTGATTCCACCGCCGGTCATCTCCAAGGGGGCGGCGTTCGCGTTGAGATCGAGGATCGTCCGGAACTCGTCTCGTAGATTAACTACCATATCCCCGTTCTGGGGCTGGACTTGAGAGAGGGTATAAGGAAGGTCTGGGTCTGAAGAGGCGATTCGGCGTTTGATACCGCTGACGAGGTCTTCCGTAATTTCCTCTTGACCATGAATATCCGCGGCTGCTTCCCCTTCCCACCCTAATTTAGAGGTAGGATTTCGAGCTTGATAGGTTCGTACAACGGGGAGGTCGTCTTCGTCATCAAAACTTTCATCTTCACCATCGCCACCGGCAAGCGTCCAAGCAGGTGTCTGGGCGGAGCCTTTGCCTTTACCTTTGCCTTTCCACCTCTTCCCTGCGCCTGACGTAAAACCGGATTTCCCCCTCCCTTTCCCTTTCGTGTTCGCATTTCCGTATCCGTTCGCCGATGTCATGGAGGGTGGTGGCGGAGAAACAGGCACGAGATTCATTTTAATCTTTCCCTTCCCCTCCGTCCCATTAACGGGATCTGAATCATCGTCCATTTCCGCCTCGGAGGTGGGTGCTGAGGAGGTGGGAGGTAATTTAGAAATACCATGTTCTGGGGTGGACGGCACAGTGGAGGCATTGGACTTGGTCCCAGATGCAGCCGACATGGGCCCGGAACGTTGATCGCGAGGGCCCTGATCCAGGAGATCGTTCCCTCTGGAGGAAGTAAGACGAGATGAAATGTTGAATGCCTTTCCGCGCTTATCCGGACGAGTGTCGGAGGGTTTGAGTTTCTGCCGTGTTCGGGGTTGTGTTTGAGCTCGGGCACGAGGGAGTGGTTGTACCGAACCATTGCCGTCATCTTCGTCGGATGGAGATAGTCCAACACGTCGGTTACGGGTCTTGGTAAAGAGCCCAGACCCTGGAGCATTCCGGGAAGTAGATTGCGATTGGGTTATGGTCAGAGCGAAGTTGGGTTGGGTCATTCGATCGTCCTCGATAAAAAGCGAAGCGAAATGCTTGTTCCCCGACCTGTCCTTCCTGGGTGTCTCCTCAAAGAGAGCAGGTCCGGGTGGGCCGCCGTGTCCATCGTCTGACCAGTCATGCTCTTCGTCCGAATCGAATGATCGCCTCCCAGGGAAGGGTATTGGCCCACCAGTGGGTATGACGCGTGGTCGCTTCGGTTTCACCGGGGATGGGGAGACTGGTTCGCCACGAAGACGTTTTCTTGCTCGGGATACGGCGGAGGTTGGTTGTGGGGGAGGGGTGACTTGTGATGAGGACGCGACGGGGTGGATGAGGGGAAACGGATCGGGTGACAACTCCCTCCTCCTGGCCTCTTTGCGTGGGGTAGAGAATGGATTCGGGATTTGACGCGTCTGTTCGACGTGTATGACCCCACTGGCTTTGTTCTTGACCGGTGAGAAGGGGTTGGTGGAGGCGATGGATGGCTCGGTCTTGACAGCCTGGGATTTGGAGATCAATTGTTTCGGCTGTCGCTTGGGTGGTGTGGACGGCTGTGTCTTGGCCTTGTTCAGCTTTTTGTACAGCTTATACTTCTCGGCTGAAGAAACGTTGCTGGTTAGTGGCGTTCACGGTATCAATTGTCAAGTAAGGACTGCACCAATATCTGGCCGGTCCTTGATGTCCTGGATGGTCGGATCTCGTCCATAATCAGCCTTGAAGTCTCGTTCCCAAGCCTTGATTTCTGCGCGAAGAGCAGTAACGTCCATGGGCGTCGGGGACGACGACGATCAACGGGGCTGGGACAGATGCCGAAATGAAATGGGGAAGCAGAGGTTGAAGGGGACGGCCAAAGCCTCGAGGAGGCCGCCAGGCTCTCTCTCTCCTTGTTCCTTGTTATCTCTCATTCTTCACCTAACTAACGATGACCAGAGGGAGAGCGATGGATTCCAACTATTCCACTAGCCCGATGAATCCCACCTTTCGGGTCACCCGCTCCCCTCTTCCTCCAGAGCGTCCACCACTCTATCGGCACGGCGCCGACTATTTCTACGACGACAGCGACGAAGGCGAAGACGATTTCTACGACAGTCAAGACATGCCAAACTACGATGACCCTGCCTTTTCCACCGACCCCAGGGACAATCCCCACTTGAGGTCCCGCACAGATCTTACCAGGATGGGCTCCTCTCCGATCCCCCCAGCCCATCCAGAACACGAGGGCGGCGACGATGAGAGGTTGGCTTATCGCTCCCACGATCCATCGCGAGGGGCGAGCAGAGCTCGGAGCAGGTCCCCATTCCCGCCGCAACCACCCCTCACCACTCCCTCAGACAGTTCCAGCAGCAGCAACGACCACTCCCTCTTTCCCGGTAGCTCTGCTTCCTCCTACCAGACTTCTGCGAACAATTCTAGTAATGCTTCCCCCACGCCCTCTGCGGAGAAGGTGAATCGCGCTCAGAACAAATCCAAAAAGTCGGGTCGGAACTCGTCTCGCTGCGACCTGGACAAGGTCGACCAGCTTGATGTGTCCGACCCCTTCGGCTTCATGCGACACCACGATGGACCGTATCAGACTGTCAACGACGCCTTGACAAAGCGTGCGCCCCTCGCCAACACCTCCAGCGAACAACGCAAGCCGAAAACTCAGGTAAATTTCCCCCATTTGTTCGCTTCAACGTCGTGATTGACGTCACGTTCGCCATCTGCCTAGCCACCGCCCCAAACACACATCCCCTCGTCTACCTCATACACGGGAGGTGTCCTGAACTTGGTACCCGGCCAACTGATGCGGAAAATGCCTTACCAACCAGAGCCGCCCGTTGACTGGGTCTCACCACCCCCCACCGTCGGTCGATTGCCTGTTGTCTCACCTGATCAATATTCATATGACCCCGCGGATCTCGTCCCTCAAATGGCACCTCACCCTTCTGAATACAGGCCTCCGCAGAGGCATCAACCTCCCCCACAACCACTCGCTTTCCCGTCTCTTGCCTCACTTTCCCCGAACCCCAATACTGTATTATCAATAGCTAATCCTGATCCGGGCTCTCCGTTGCCGACACCTCGGCCTCCGGCCCCAAACCCTCAACATCACCACCATCCTCCCTCGGCCCGGAAGAGCCGGCTCTCACTCCCGGCACAGTCACATCCCGACGAGTTTTCCAAGCAGAGCCCCCTGCACAAGCCTTCCTCCGATGTCTCACATTCCCCATCGATGCCAATTTCCTCTTCCCCCGCGAGGTCCTCGCGAGACAAGCTCACGGTCCGAGCTAACACACTCAATATGCACAGCCGGAGCTACGACCCTCGGCAGAATGCGCACCCTCGCGAGCCGGAAATAGAAGCACCTGAAATTCGTGAACCTCACGACAGTGGTCCAGCACTCTCACACGATCGGGGGAACTTTGAGCCTCGTCATGATTCTAACTTGGCTCCGCCTGATATCCGCCTCCCTCGTCCACCCGCACCATCCGTCATGACTGCAAGTACGGACAGCAGCAAGAGGTCTGGGAAGGCCTTACCTAGGCATATCCCGAAGAAGCTCGTTATGCCCACCCCTCTTCAGCCACTGCAAAACCTAAATCAGGGTCAAGGAGTACCTCAAGGGAACGTCGGGTCTACCAACAGCGTCTACTACCCTCCCCCTCATTCAAACGCCACTTCACTTACGTCCTCAGTATCGATGTCGACCTCGACGCATACGCACCAGCAACTCCATTTGTCGAAGTCGAGAAAGAGTCAGTATGGCGGTTTGACATCGAGGGAGATACAGTTGGCCAGAGCGAGTGGATACTACCCACCTCCCATGTCCCAGTCCCAGAAGTCCCAACATCGTCAATCGCCGGGGATCCAGCCATCACTCTCCATGCACGCTTCACCTGTTGCGACCTCTGACCGCTCTGATCGAGGTGGCAGGTCTGACCGAGAACAGGAGAAGGAGCATCGGAGGAGCAGGAGACAGACGATAATGAATCCGGGTGTTGGAGGTTTCCTTGAGGCGAAAGCCAGCACGAATGGATTCGACTCGAGCATAGGTTCCAGGTCTTCAAAATCTGGCTCTGGGACGCGTTCCCGTGTCTCTGGGAGTAGGAGTGAGCGCGAGCGTGGACGAAGCCACCGCCGAACTCCTAGCGATAGTTACCGAGCAGGGTACGAAACTTCCGGTCGTGGGGACCAGTACGTGGATGTCTATGGGTACTCCGACCCAAGTCTTCCCTCGAACAGACAATCATACGCCTATCAGCAACCCGAGGTGTATGCTCCCGGACCCCAGCCCGGTCAACCGTTCGTTGCCGAGCCTGGTCACGGGTACGACCAGAGGACCGATTACGACCCCCAGAGAGTGCCGGAATACGATACCTCTCCCCGAGACCGCGAGCGCGATCGTGAACATCGTGAACGCCGCGAACGTCGCGGGCATCGTGATCGTGATAGGGAGCGTGGGCGGAGCCACAAACACACTAGATCTTATCCCACAAATGCACCTTCCTCCCACCCACATCCCTACCCTCCTCAACCGCCCAGTGCTCAGGACATCCCTATCATCCAAGATGACAAGCATACACGTCACACCCTCAAGAAACGGGCAACTGTGGGCGGACAGCCAATGACGTGGACGATCAGTGTTAACGATGCCGGCCTCGCTTCTGCCCCGCCGATGAAAGAGAGGCAGAAGAGCAGGAACAAGTCCCAATCTCACCTCGGTCATAGCGGAGTCGAAGGGGTTGGCCCATACCTCGATGTTCCGGGCATGAAGGATAGGCAAAAGTCATCCCAAAGCACCAAATCGAAGAAGTCGTCTGGGTTTGGGTTGGGATCGCTGTTCAGGAGCTCGAGCTCGAAGGACAAAGAGGAAAGGAAGGCCGAAAAGGAGAAGGAGAGGATGGACAAGGCGTATCAAGAGTGGGCTGCTTCTGGAGTCGGTGCCGCCATCTCGAATTCAAGCTCGAAGAGTGGGAGGAAGTTGAGCAAGGTTAGGAGTCGCAAGTGATTAAAGTGGTCCTCTCCTCCGTGATCCTCCACAATGAGGTCTCTGAGACTTTGGTTCATGGAACTGGTTTGTCTCTTTCGTTTTCTTTTCTTTCAAGGCTCCCCCCTAACCCGTCACTCTTACAGTCCCCCCCCCACACACACTCACACCACTACCACCTTCGTTTCATCCCCCCTACCTCCTGTTACGGCGTTCCGCCTTTCCGCTTACTTCTACCCTCTATCCCAACTACTCCATCCCTAATACTGCCATAGAAGTTCCAAGGTTAAACGTCGAATGGATGCCCGCTCTTGGCCGTCGTTGTACTAACGATGGCCACTGACAAATAATTGTAGAGTTCTCCATTTTCTCGTTTTCCGTGTTTTCCTTCTGCTCGGATTCTATTTTATCGCAACCCCGTTCGCCTGCTTGATTATTGACACGTGTATCTTCTTGCCCACACCTCTGTATCCGCATTGCCTCCTCATTCCAACCCCTCACCTACTCACCCTGACCCTTCCATTTGTCTCACTCACGTTACGACTTTTCAATTATTCACGTATTTTCTGATACCTTCAACGCCCGGTAACCCGGTCTGCACTGTGTACAACCACGTTCCCACGTCCTATCGCCACGTCCCCTGCTAACAGTAGTTTTTGTATTGATTACCTGCACTTGCGCGTTTGCCGGATTACTCCAACTATCCCTAACCCCACCGATATACGATTGTACGGGGGCTCGCTTCCGAACTCAAATAGCTTTGTTGCCTTCCGCCTTTTCAAATCCCATTTGTGCCCGCTAATTGGACAAGAGCTTCTACATTCGGCATGGCTGATAGATCCCGGCAGCAGCGCGAGCGAGGAGGGGCTTCAAAAGGGGGAGAATCTTCCCTTTTCCCCGAAGGTCTTCCACCGGGAAACTTGACCTTATCTAGCGGGTATTGATTCAACTGCAGCCGGTTCGGGGGGCCGTGAAAACGGGACCGTGAGGCGGGAGGGTCACGAAGCCAACAACGAGGCTGATATGAAGCTTCTGTTCGTACCGATGCCCTTCATATTGGAGATAAGACACCACGAGTCTGCGTGGGACACTAGATTGTACTGATGTGTACGTAGACTTGTCGTTAATAGGCGGACGTGCGATGCATCGCGACGGGGTCGGAGCTTCAGGTGAACCGAAGAGAGCGAAAAGGTCAGAGGCAGCCGATGTGGATACCCAATCTGAAACGTTAGTACAGTTGAAAAGTCTTGAATGCACAGTATCTTATTACATAAATTCTAAAATGCATTGAACTCTGGGGGAGGTCGGTCACCGTGCAGGGGGCCGTGAAAGAAAAATGTATAATGTATAATGCATAGCACACGGATGGGCCTCTGCCAGCCATTATGCACTGAGACCACCCGGTCCACAGCCATGCAACGTTAGGCCACTTCTGGCAGAACCCATGGGATGACCGAGTGGACAACTGGCCATGAGGCTTGAGCGTAGACAATGAAAACAGAATATAAACACTCGTCGTTCACCCACCACCCCCCAACTTCATCCACCGCGCCACGGACCTCTTCTCTACTCTCCCCTTCTATTGTCGAATCATGCCCGCCGCGCCGAGCGAGAAGAGCCGCAAACACGTCGTGGCACCGTACACAAAGAAGCCGGGTCCGAAAGGGCCTCGCCACCGAAACCAGCCGGCATCTTCTTCAAGGCAGGTCAAACAACCGTCGAAGCAACTTACGAACTACGATTGGCTTGCCGTCTTTGCGTGGATCGACACCAACCCCCCGGGCCACCGATCGCAACAAGATGTTGTTGATCATTTTGCGAATCGTCGAGATGGCCCCCTTCGCTTGAATCAAGCGAGCTTATCCCGCAAATTGAAGAAGCGGGGTGACATAGAGGCGACCGTGAAGGCAAACCCAGCTGCCTTGTCTGCAAGGAGACAACGTATTGTTGTTTCTCCTAAGGTCGAGCGAGCGCTGGTGCTCTGGGTTGAAGACATGTTGGCCAATGGTCGTGTTGTAAATGGCCTGCTTCTCACTGGGAAACGCAAGACTCTTGAGGAGAAGTTTAACATCCCTCCTGAGAAGCGCTTGACAGACAGGGGCTGGCTGCAGCGGTTCTACAGGGCGTAAGTTTCCAAAACTCACCACATTACTGAAATAGAGCTGACCTTCACATCCAGCTACGGGCTCAAGGAACACCGGCAGCATGGGGAGGCAGCGTCTGCTGACCCTGAAGACATTGCAAGCGAACGAGCAAAACAGAAGGAACTCAATGCACGCTACAAACCGGAGGACCGATTCAATGGCGACGAGACATACGTCAACCCTTTCAACCCTCCAAACCGAGGAATGGCGATGCACAAGATCAGCGGGAAGAAGAAGAACAAGTTTCGAATCACCATATTCTTCGCTTGCAATGCCACGGGTACCGAGAAGCTTCCTCCATTCTTTATTGGGAAGTCTGCAAAGCCCCATTGTTTCCAGAGGAAGACAGGGGAGGAGCTTGGTTTCTATTATCGGAACAACAAGAAAGCCTGGATGACTGCCATCTTATTTGAAGAGTGAGTCGGTACCATAGACTGCATTGAAAATGCAACAGGCATGCTTACCGTATCACAGATGGATCAAGATGTTCGACGAGAAGATGCGAGCACAAGGCAGGAAAGTTTGTCTCCATCTCGACAACTTTTCAGGCCACTATATCTCCTACGAGCCAACGAACGTTGAGCTGATGTTCTTCAAACCGAACCTTACGGCATGGGTTCAGCCTCTCGACGCTGGGATCATCCGTTGCTTCAAAGCTCACTACCGACGACGATTCTGCCAAGAAGCCCTTAAACGAGACGCAAGTGGTGAAGCGGATATTTACTCATTCAATTTACTCGAGGCCTTGCATATGGCTCGTGACGCCTGGGAGAATGTGACCCCCGAGACGATTAAGAATTGTTGGAATCACGCTGATATTCAACGCGATCCCATCATTCTTCGCATCCCATCAACCCTAACTCAGAGGGGTTGGAACGTTATCCACAAGTTTGCGGACCCCCCCTCTGGGATGACCCTTCCCCAAGCTGAAGACTCGCTGAAGGAAGTGTTTGGTAATCAGTACAACGATGACGACTGGCGGCCAGCACTGACGCTCGTAACTGAAACGGAACCAGATGAAGATATACACTCACTTATCAAAGCCCTCCGGGAAAAACCCAGTCGCGGAAGTCAACCTTTCACCCCGAACGAGTATACCGAGGTCGCTGCGGAAGTCACATCTGAGATCAAAGAGCTTGAACGAAGGAACCGAATATTTGAAGGTGCACCAAGCGCAGATGCCTATATCGAGCCGGACGTTGAGAGGGAGGTGGAGGTGGACCAAATCCGCACTGATGACGAACTGGTTGCTGAGGTTGTGAGGGAGCAGGCGATTGAGAGGGGTGAGATCGTGGAGAAGGAAGACGAGGAGTGCGAGGAAGAAGAACCAGAGATGACAACCAGAGAAATTATGTCATCCATCACTAGACTTCGGAAGGCGCTCCTGACACGAGGAGACCTCTGTGTTCGTACAGCCAAGATGCTTGCACTGGCGCAAGATGAGGTTGCGCGAGAGGAGATGAGAAACGCGAGGCAGATGACGCTAGAGTGGTGGTTTGGTGGTCAAGTAGGTCACAGTGAATGATAGTTAGTCACGTATGTTATAGATGCATAATCCTATAAATGCATAGGATTCCCGGGGAACCAACGTTATTCACTTGATGGATTTCGACAGTAAACTCGGTCGCTGGTGAGGCTGGCCACGCCGCGCGCTGTTCGTTTCTTGAACTAACCTATAGGCGAACAGCCGTTCATGGGTAAACCACAGCATTCACGGCAACCCAGCGTGGCACGCTAAGTGAAAACCACCCTCGAGGTGGAAGACTTTCTGTGCACAGGGGGCCGCAGCACAAGTTGTGGGCAGGAATATTCCAAAACCCGGGAAGCGGTGCCATGGATCGCAACGACCGTTTACCCAGACGGCTCACTTACTCTGAGTAGGACGAAAAGCGCTATACCCGGTGCAAGACAGTCGAGAAGTACGGTCGGAGCAAGCTTGTTCGCTATGCGAAGCTCGGATGGTTTGCCCCGACTGCTATCACTACACCCCTAACTCACATGTTCCCGCGTTACACATTCTCGAACCATCTCCATCTTCGTACTCGGTTTGTGACCCGGCACACTCCACGTTTTGATACAATATACTCACAAGCAAGCGTCGACCAATCGGTTCGGGGTTCGGGGTGCGACGTATTGAGAAATTTTTGAGTCAATGGGTCATCTGGGTCGGAGGATGATCGCACCGATGTCGTAGAAGGTCAAGGGATCTGAGTGAGCGTGCGACTTGATCGTAGCATCGACCTGGCTTGGATGAATACTGTATCAAGATCCAATAGTATCACCACAAAGTCGACAACAAAAGGAGCGGCCTACCGAGGTTGACGAAAAGACCGTTGTTAGTTCAGCTGGCACCATTGTAAATCCTTCGTCCGGCATTATTGCCAAGGTCCTAGAGTCGCATTCCAAGTTGAAATATTGTCGGCGCCTGAAATGTAAGCATCTCGACGTGGTTGGCATGTCGCAAACCAATCGAGACCAGAAACCCCAAGGGCACACGATTGACCATTGGAGTTATTGTCGACTAGGGTGTGTTGCTCGGGCCTGATTCCAGACTTGATCAACGCTCGTCACTTTGGCTGTAGTCATGTTTCACGTAAGTAGCCACGCATTATCCACTGAAGGGGAATATAACCACGTGGTAAGGTGAGACCACAAACCCCGTAACGTGTGCGACATGCCTTCCGGTCCTTCGTCAATTAACGAACCCTGTTAACGCCGTCTGGGATGTTGACGCGTTGACGCCACAGGGCCGCAGGAAAATACTCAAGGGGAAGATTTGACAACAGATTTCGAGCCCGCTTCCAGTCTTGTTGGGCCCCTCGGAAATAAACGTACACTAGTGCTGTCACGAACCGCTCTCAGCAAGGTGAAACGAGAAGCAGATAGTGAGGTAAATTCACCGTGTTCGACCCTGATTCTCCCTACTCGCGAGCAAACCTCTAACACCCGCGTCGATTGTTGGACGCCATGTTTAAGTGCCCACGAAGGGTAAAATGACCGGCTATAGGGAAATCGAGCGACACTGAATGGCGGGAGTCCACGGGAGCTGAAGCATCCCATTACAATGGTTCCACGACTATGACCGGTGGCCAAGGAAGGGAGAGGTCCGGGAGCGAGAAAGCGAACTGGATGCAACCAAGTTGAATTCCCACGGTCGCTCATCCTCCGATTTGCTACGGGCATGGCGCAATGGTGCAAGGTATCGAGAGGTTCAGGAGATCCCTTTCTCGCATGCTCAAGTGGGTTTGATTGCGTAAGCATATGTTTTTGCTATGTGGAGCGTGGTGGCCCGGAGATGCCTCTGCCGGGTGAATAAGCGAGCCCGCTCTTAACATCGGCAAAGGGGGCGACCAAAATCGGATCATAATCCTCCATGGTGGTCGCGTCGGCACGTCTTTCTCCGATGCGGAACCAGCGGCGTATCAGTAAACGGTTGTTTTCCGCTGCTGCTGCGTTGACGAGGGAAACCTCTCTACCCCTCAAGTGGAGCTGTAGAGCTCATCATTCACGATTCAATCACCGACACCAAATGGCACTCGAGTTTGTTGAGACCCAGTGGATCGTGCCAACAGAAGCTATCAGTGTGGACACAGTTACCGAATGGGCGTACCAGACAAATCGCAAGTAGGATCGAGAGGCTCGAGTCTCTACAAATGGCCTTCCCCACAACGTCATATCAGAGTGAGCTTCTGGAAGTGGGTACCACCCAGTATGGATAACAACTGGCTGGCGATGGGTTTCATCCATCTGTCCAGAAAACTTCAGTGACCAAGTAAACATGGGTGAGTTTGAGGGTTGGACAACAGTTGGCGGACCACCGGAGCCATCTCCGCCGTCGACCATGGTCCCACAACCGGTTACAATTAAGTCTTCAAATTCAAATAAATAAATAAAAGAAAAAAAGGGGGGGATGAGAGGTGGGGGTTGGGGACCCGCGGGGGTGACGGACCTCACGCGGAGAGATTCGGTGATGAGTGAGAATCCGTGGAGCGGGACCAGAGACAACCGACCCCCCCACTCCTCACGATGAACGAAACCTCCGAGCTAAGCTTCTGCGTTCGCAGCTGCGACGGTGTGGGTAAAGGTGCTCAACCTCGGCGAAAATGTGGCCTTGGGTACTTTGGGGACGAGACAGTATTCTTTGAGCACGCTCGGGTCGTCGCACAGAAGGTCGACTATGCAACCGAGAATCTTTGGTGGGAGGTATGGATTCGACATGTGGTTTTTGATCAGGAGACAACGCCACGGCTCTCGTTACATCAGGAAAACCCCGGATCAGTCAAAAGCTGAAAATGAGTGAAAAAAACGGTCCGAATCAGTCCTTGACTCGAATTACCAGAATGACTAAGGTATACCGGTTCATAATCATTCATTTAGTGACCGTGAACTGGGCCTCAGGGGGGGGCATTCAATTAACAACGATGACCACCTGTGATCCTACTCGGTGTAGTAACAGAACTATTCCAGAACGTACTACTCCTCAACATTGACCAAATTGTATACACGGGGGAGGGCTGCCGCATTGATCCCCTTGACGAGATCCCCTTCAGCAGCAATGGGCTCAGTTACCCCGCTGGATGAACGTCGTGAGATCCTGTCCTGCAATCGAGCGCGGGCAAAACAAACCTGGATTTCCTGTAGATAGTTACAAGGAGAACCGAAAGTCCTACATCGTTCACATTCTTCAAATGTCCGAGTGAGTTGAGGTGCTTCTTGTAGGTGTTTTGGTGACCGCTCGTTGAGAACTTCCAGCCCCCATCTGGAGGAGGTAACGTGTCACGCCTGAGAAGACCATACACCTGGGGGCGTCAAGTAAGTAGTGAGATTGGTTGCGCAAGGAAATACCTTACCAGGGTTGCTGCCGCCGCAACCAACGGGACTGGCATTTCAATCTGCCCATCTTCAGTAACAGTGAGGTCGTTGGGGAAGAGTTTTGGGAGTGTATCCCGGCCAGCGAAAAGAGTCTGCTTGAGGATATCCGTAATCAGCGGGTTTCTGTAGAGTAGGCTAGGATCCGCAGCGGTTTTCTACCCCCATCGTTAGCACTGTATCGCGGGATGAGGACTTTCAAACAGAGGAACGTACCGGGTCGCCTGGATAAACATAGCGATCATCCCGGAGTGCAGCAACCATCTCCGGGTTCGTTTTATAGTAGTGTTCGTGGCGGTTAGCGGACCTGGTAATAAAAACGTTTCGAATGGCGCTGATTCTTTTCTCCAACTAAACGCAAGTCAACCGGAGGTGATGCCCATATGGTAGAGATGTGCGAACCTGTTTATCATACTTGTAATGATAGAGCATCCATTTTAGTGCTGCACGGTCACCGTTGAGGCCCCTGGTCGTTTTGGCACCAGCCATCCAGCAATCATAGACGAGCGCGCCCTTGTCATCGTCGGCAGGGAAGAAATCTTCAAAATATAACTTGAACCTTAAGACTTTCAAGGCGCGGTCGTAGACGCGCTTTGCCTGACTCTCCTCGTCGTTCCGATCAGTATCCTCTTCCTGATCATCGTCTTCGTCATCTCCGTTGTCACTATCAGTGTCAACGGCCTCCACCTTCACCTTAACATCGGGAGCAGCTGTGTGCCTCAAGTTTTGAAAGTCCGTCTCATGCTCAGATTCATCTATAAAGATGGGTCGCTTTCGTTGGGAGGTGAGTCATGTTGCACCACGACGTGTTCAATACCAGACTGACCTCGCTCAGAGCTGTTTCGATGGCTTTCTTTGAAGGTTTACGGGCAGATGGGACCTTTTTCTCCAGTACCGGCTCCAGATCCAACGCCGACCGCAACTCCACTTCGCTTGAGGAAGGTTCGTCCAACCCGGAGTCTTCGTCAACCCGATCCAACGAGTCCGACTCCGAGCCCCCAGACGAGTCGCTCCCCGCTTCGACATCCGGATCAACTTCCTCTCTCGCTCCAGTTACCTTGGCCCCCTTTTTCTTGTGCGGTGTGGTACCTCCTTTCGTTTTGGTGCCATCTTTTCTAACAGGGGCTTCATTTTCCTCAGCATTAGCCAAATCCACCGGAGGGTATCCTAAACAGGAAGTAAGCACCCGACACTGCATTATGACCCTAGAAGAACGCACGGCGAGCAGTCGGCATTGCTGCTATGATAGACGCGAGCGTGAGTTTACGATTCAATGTAACTTCAACGCCATCACTCACCCTTCCCTTTCTTTTTTACTGGCGCCTCACGTTCTTCTTCCGCACCACGTTTCTTTGTCTTCGACATTACCACTGACATGGAGAACCATGAGTAACGTTCATCGCAAACAACTGGGAACATCACCTGGTGTTTCTTCAGACTCGGATTTTTTGTTTCGAGAGCTCGCACGTCTGGGGATAGCAGCTGTTGATCATCAGGGCCAGCCGTGTTGGAGGTTTGTTATTGTGACTTACGATCTCCAGTGCTAGCGGTATTCTTTCCTGCACCGCTTTTTTCTGTTTGTGACCACAATCAGAAGTGAAGCGTGGATGCAGAGAGTCCAGGTAAGCAACACCGATCCACTCACTCAATTTTTTTGCCTTTCTGACTTTTTCGGTTTGCAAGGGGGTTTCCATTGCGGCTTCTGGGTTATTGTCGGTGGCAGGTGGTTGTTTTCGCTTTTTCTGTGTGCCGCCGTTTGTCATGGTTTTGCAGGTAGAGTGGGGGGGGGTAGTTGAGACACGAGAATGAAAATTTCACTTCACCCGCTTGATCGCGGGGTCTACCCGCAGGCCACATGATACGACGCCCTTGGTCTTTTCCGCCCTCCGCCATCCTGTGCTCTTATCTGATCATGTCTGGACTCCAAAAATGCCCAGGCTGTCTCAAACAGTTCGCTTCGCAAACAGCGCACCTTTCACAAACATCCAACCCGCTTTGTCGACGGATTGCGAAAAAGCGTCGGTCCGGTAACTCAGGTTCTGTCTGTGTTCTCCAGAAGCAATCGCCCCAGCCACTGAGATCCCAGCCCCATGCCCCGCACCACTCCCCACTCGTGCCGATTTCTCCTATCACTGCTACCCACGCATCATCACCAACACCACCTGGTCCCAGTGTCCTTGACAACGTTGAGAGTAGTGATGATGAGGACAACCTGGATTTTTTGACCGGTGAAATGACACCTGGCTGGGAACCCCCTGCCCCGCACAACCCTGCAATTGGGTCCAATCCTCCTAGTGATAGGGAGGATGATGCGCCGTCAACCCCCCCACCCCCTCATGACATTCGTCAGCGAACCTGGGCGCCCCCAAAGGTTGTCAATTTTCCAAACGCTCATGCTGGGGAGCCCACGGGCTCAGCTCCCCCATCGCACAACGCATATGCAAACAAACTCGGGAACCCCTCTCCCTCAAACCCGTACGCCCCGTTTGCATCAAAGGTTGACTGGGACATTGCGGAATGGGCCAAACTGCATGGACCGAGTTCGACGTCATTTGCGGACCTTCTCAAAATCGACGGGGTACGATACCTTACTATACATATGTTTGCATCATTCTAACATATCACGTCAGCTTTGCGAAGCGCTCGGTCTTTCATACAAGACCCCAGGTCAGCTCAACCGGGTGATCGATAGCCTTCCAGGCCAGGGGAAGTTCAAGCGAGATGAAGTTGTCATTGCTGGCGAAGCTTTTGACATATTTCATCGGGATATCCTGGAATGTATCCAGGAATTGTTTGGGAAGCCTGAGCTTGCAGCCGTGATGAAATTTGCACCGGAGAGGCATTATGCGGATAAAGACGAAACTGTTCGGATCTATTCTGACCTTCACACTGGACGATGGTGGTGGGGAACTCAGGTTCGTTGCTCTGGAAGAAAAACACATACATCGCATGAACCTGATTGAATTTCTAGATGCAGCTCGAACAGGACAACCCCGGTGCCACGATTGTCCCGATCATCATATCAACAGACAAGACACAGCTAACGTTGTTTCGAAATAAGGCGGCGTACCCCGTATATATCACAATCGGAAACATCCCGAAGGAGATTCGTCGGAAACCATCCCACCATGCCCAGACACTCCTTGCCTACCTCCCCGCAGCACGATTGGAACATATACAAAACAAGAGTAGCCGCCGCCGGTCCCTCGCAAACTTATTCCACGCTTGCATGGCCAAAGTTCTTCAACCATTGGAGTCTGCTGGCATTTCAGGCATGGAGATGGCAAGTGGTGATGGAGTCATTCGTCGGTGCCACCCCCTCCTTGCCGCCTTCGTCGGAGACTATCCCGAGCAGTGTCTAGTGACTTGCACCAAGCACTGCCCAAAGTGTCCGATCTCAAAGGACGAGCTCGGCGAGGATAAGGCCCTCCCGGTCAGGGCCCTTGGACCGGTTCTCGAAGCTCTCTCTGCCGTCAATGATGGGCCGGGCACCTACTCAAACGCTTGCAAGGAGGCCGGCATCAAACCTGTTATTCATCCATTCTGGGAAAACCTCCCCTACGTCCACATCTTCCAATCAATCACCCCCGACGTCCTACACCAACTCTACCAAGGAGTGATAAAACACATTGTCTCATGGATCTCCGAGATGTTTAGTTCGGCAGAGATCGATGCTCGTTGTCGGCGGCTCCCACCAAACCACAACGTTCGGGTTTTCCTGAAAGGTATAACAACCCTCTCTCGAGTTTCTGGCAAAGAGCATGCAGACATGTGCAAGATACTCCTTGGGCTTATCGTTGATGCACGAACCCCCAACGGCACCTCGGCTGTTCGGGTAGTCCGTGCTGTTCGTGCTATCCTCGACTTCCTCTACATTGCACAGTTTCCATCTCAGAGTGAAGAGACGCTCGACCTCCTGACATCCTCATTGTCCGCATTTCACGAGAACAAGGTGGTCTTTGAAGAGCTTGGAATCCGTGATGGTTTCAACATCCCCAAAATCCATTCCATGCAACACTACGTAGAGTCAATCCGGAACTACGGCGCAACTGACAACTACAACACAGAGTACACCGAGCGTCTCCACATTGACCTCGCGAAGGATGCCTACAAGTCCACCAACTTCAAGGACGAATTCACACAGATGACACTGTGGTTGGAACGAAAGGAGAAGGTCATCCGCCATGGCGCGTTCATCGCCTGGCGACTCTCTGGACAGCCAGCACCACTCCCACCGATCGTTCGCCAGCCACATATACAAATGACACGAAATCCCACAAAAACCGTGCCATTCACCAAACTAGCATCTGATTATGGCGCTGGACATTTCTACGAGGCTCTTCAGATGACCATTGCACGGTACCAAGATTCTTTGGCGTCACAAGACCACCTCAACTACATTGCCCCGAAAATCGCTGTCCCCTTCATCGCTGTCCCCGTCTTTCACAAGATCAAATTTTGGAATCAGGACCCCTACTGCCGGCCAGATTGTTCTGACGTCCTTGATGTCGCTCACGTGCGGCCGAGTCAGAAGAGGGCACAAGGGCAGGTTCCAGAAAGATTTGACACTGTTCTGGTGAACGCTGAGGATGGGGTCAGTGACGTCTCGAGTATACGAGGTTCGTTTAATTGTGCAGGTGTATGTTGTGGAGTTGGCTAATGGTGACCTTAGGCTGTTCTATCGCCCAGGTCCGGGCAGTTTTCAAATTCCCCAAGGACGCGTCAGACCTCCTCGGCTGTCAGATCCCACAAGAACACCACGCGTACGTTGAATGGTTCTCGAAGATTAGTGGTGCACCAGACCGCAACCACAAGATGTTCAAGACAACACGGTTGTTCCGGGATGGACGCCGAGTTGCTTCGATAATCCCCGTCTCACGGATTCGTCGAAGCGTGCATCTCTTCCCCAAGTTTGGACAATCGGCCCCTCGACACTGGACATCCACCACGGTTTTAGAGGAATGTGACACATTCTACATAAACCCTCTCTCCGATAGGCATTCGTATGTTACAATTCACTAATGTGGACAACTCGCTGTGCAGAGCGATTTCACAGGCGTAACGGTGCACTTGATGGAATTCAAAATGACTTGTCTATTCCAATTATCACATCACTCGTTCCTGCCACCATGGTCAATCTGGGTGGCCCGCTCTGGCCCGCTCGTCCGATCCCGTCCTGATCACCCGGTAGCTCACCTCAAATCCATCATATCTTCTTTCCCCGGGACCACTAAGGGTCAAAAATGGGCAGGGTGGTAGGCAATAACCTACTGGTTAGTTTCATGTAATAAAATCCCACCTCGGTGCCCTGGGATCCTAACGGTTGCCTTGGAATTTGTGCGCTCACCGGGGGGCTGCCTGACAGAGCGCCCAGATACACAACAGAGCGCCCGGATGCACAACGGAAACTGGAGGGAAACAAATCTCCGTCCATTGTGGGGAACTGGTCGGGCAACGGGCACCGGATGGAGCGCTAGAGCGGCCACGAGATCGTGAACCTAAGGCGCCAGTGTCAAAAACGGGTTCCCGGAGTGCCGCACCCGGTTCCTCCGTTCCGGCGGACTTGAAACCAAACCTCTATCCTCCCACCATCCTCACCTCCATGCAGCGGGTTGCCGAACCTGTAGGACACCCGCAGCCTGTTCCTCCTTTTTGAGCCCTTCACTCTGGAATGTCCACCTCTCTCCCCCACCTCCTCGTCTCTTTCCCAAGAACCCGATTCCAAATGTCACGCTCCTCCCACTGGACCAGCTGACAAACCCAGAGAACAGCCAACATTCGGAGGTTTCCCGTGGGGTGAATGCTATCACGTTCACCGCTACGTTCTGCCGTTGCTTGAACTTTCGCTCCCTGGAATCGATATGGTTTTTCTCTTCTGTCCAACAGACGGCCCATATGGATCCTAACTCCGGTGTCCAGAACGATCCCACTAAGGCTGCGTCCTACGATCTTCATCACGGCCATCGTCCAGGCTGGTATCAAGATAGGAGAGCACCCAACTTCATCTTTCGTGGAACAGCATACAAGGCGAGTCGCGCCTCCACGCACTAACGGTCTGACATCCATTCGTTCGCCCTCAGCCGCCTCCACAATCACCACAATCATCTTCCACAACCTTGCAACTTCCCTCCTCGTTGCTGTCCTTGCAATATTCGCCGAGCGGTCCCTCAAACGATATGTGGCCATGGCCCTGAATTCCGCCACCCTCCGCATCTCCACCCACGAAAACCCAAGCACGGACTCCCGTCCATCTACCAGCGATGTTGATATTCCTGTAGAATTCGACTCTCGCCAGACAATATACATCGCAGGATCAATAAGATCTCCCGGGAATTC